>JGI12316J14372_10002762_pt1 | contig 18156 bp, 15 predicted proteins | sample MarCyaLeptolynsp_FD_14372 | JGI IMG/M metagenome (IMG submission 14372) | reverse complement strand
GCGCCGGTGGAGATCGGATCGGTGATCTTCAGGGCGACGAACATGGTGACGAAATAGGTCGCCATCAGCGACCCGAGCACGAGAAACCGCCAGGGCGCCGCGGGCAGCCGCACGCCGCCCGGCAGCAGGATCGTGCCGACCACGCCCATCAACAGGGTCGCTCCGACAAACCGGATCGCGTTCAGCGGTGCGGATTCGATATAGGGTACGGCCAGGGCGCCGAGGGAAAACGACCAGGCGATCAGAAAGGCGAACAGAACCATGGAGGCATGGCCGAGGAGCTTTTCGCGGCCGGTCGCCAGGGGGCGGTGCATGCTGGGTTGATGGGATGTGGAACTCAAGGGCAGGACCTGACGGGACGCCGAACCGGACGGTTCTGGGGGACTTGGCAAATCTTACTATGCCTTATCCTGCGCGCCGTCCAGAAAAGACGTCAGATTGTGTGCGGGAGACGAACGCAGGGTCTGCGATTGCCACGCGCTCTCATGGTTCTTCAGTGCGCCGCCGCATCTTTCATGATGGTGGCCAGCAGTGTGTAGACCGCGACCCAGGCCTCTTCGACTTCGGGTGTGAATTGTTCGCCAAGGCCTTGTTCCAGGGTCCACAGCAGAGCGGCAGCGACCGTGTCATAATCCTGATCTTCGACGCCGTAATCCCTGTGGCGGCGGCCCAGCGTCTGCACGATCGGAACGAGACGGTCGGGATTGTCGAGGCCGGTGACGGCGACCTTGAGCACGGCCATCAGCTTTTTTTGCTGTTCGACCATGTCGCCCTTGAACAGGTCCCTGAGGTTCGGCGCGATCTCGAACAGGCGTCCATAGAACAATTCGGCAGCGGTCTCGGCAATCGGTTCGACGAGGGTGAAACTCTCCTGGACCCGATCCTTCTGACCGACACTGACACCCTCAAGAGCGGTGGCGCCGACCGGTCCGGCCGGAGGCGGCGCGGAAGCGAGCATCATGTCCTCGGGCGGCGCGGTCAGGACCGCAATGACTGTGTCATTGTTTGTGGCGATCTTGCCCGTGTGGTGGTTGAGGGTCGACAGAATTTCGGCGATTTCGTCGGTCGCCGAACTGGTCTGGCCGGCCAGCGCCTTGACCTCTCCGGCGACGACGGCGAATCCGCGTCCCGCTTCCCCGGCGCGTGCCGCCTCGATGGTGGCGTTCAGCGCCAAGAGGTTGGTCTGCTTGGCGATGGCATTGATCTGCGTGGCGACGCCCTCGACCCGTTTGATCTGTACCAGCAGGTTTTCAATGTCTTCGCGGGTCTGATCGAGCGCTGTGGTCGCCTGATCGATTCTGTCGGAATGAGTGGCTGGATTTGCGGACATGACGGCTCCGATCGAAAGGCGCGACGTTGACGTTCCCGGACCGATCGGGGCGACGCTTGCGAGGTCCCATTGGTGCCAAGTCTTGGTAAACAATCGTTTAACGGGCGGAAATTCGGTAGTTTTACCAAGGGGCTATCAGGTGGCGGCGTTTGCGCTGCCAAAATCGGGGATGTGCCGGATGGGGCATGTCTCCTGTTGAAACAGCAACCGGATACCGAAGACAGGGCGTCCTGCCGCGGTCAGTGTATGCTCAGCCGTCGGATTTCGGATATTGGGACTTGCCTCAAGGCGCACAGCTCGCGAAAACGGCCTGGATGGCATCGATGGTCTCGTGAACGGATTTCGGCGGGAGTGTGTCGTAGGCGTGGAGCGCATGGACCGAGGTTGTTTCAGGTTTGAGCGAACCGCAAAGGTGCATCAGATGTCCGGCTTTCAGGTCTTGGAGGACAGCGATGTCCGGCAGGAGCGCGACACCCAGGCCCTCTCGTGCAAATGCGGCAATCGCTTCTATGGTGTTGCTCCGGAAACCGGGTTGAAACCGCAGGCGGGCCGGTTTCCTTCCATCCAGCCTTGGAATGTGGTGTTCAACGGAGGCCGGTTCTCGTACATGTGCGACATACGGGACCGATTGCACCCAGTCTTCAAAGGCGGGATCGTCCGAAGCCGGTGCATCGGCCATCAGAGCCGGGGCCACGCAGAGAATGTCGCGAAGGGACCCCACGCGCCGTGATCGCAAGCTGCTGTCCGGCAGTTTGCCAACCGTGATCGACACGTCGATCCCTTCCGCAATGAGATCAAGCCGCTTGTCGTCGGCGATGACGCGTGGTGCGAGGTCCGGAAATCGTGCGGTGACCTTTGCCATTGCCGGCGCGATGACGGGCGCGATCAAAGCATGCGGCGCGGTGATCGTGATCGGACCCGACGGTGTTGCCCCGAAGGTCTCCATCTCGGTTTTCGCGAGCTTCGCCAAAGCAATGAGTGTCTTGCATTTTTCATAATATCGCTTGCCGGCGGGCGTGAGCGACAGGTGGCGGGTCGTGCGCACGGCCAGTTTCACGCCAAGCTGTTGCTCCAGTCGTTTCAGATTCTGGCTGACAGCGGATTTGGCAAGGCCCAGCTCGTCTGCGGCGCCGGTGATCGATCCGATTTCAACGATGGTGACAAAGGTTCGGGGCAGTGCGGAAAGCATGATCAATTGTTCTTTTGATATGAACAGAGTTTTTCAGAATAAGCAGTTTTTTAAACAATTGAAATGCCCCAGAGTCCAGCCATTCAAGCAATCCCGGAGCCCAACGCTTCCCAACGTGGAGACTGTCGCATGAAACTCTTACCAACACTCACTCTCGCAATTGCGCTTGCGACCGGCGTGAGCGCACAGGCAATTGCACAGCAGGCCGAGAGCCGCGCTGCCGGTGAATTCGCGCTCAGCACCGCTGTTGCAAAGGCCAGTCGTGCCTGGCGCGACGCCTTCAATGCCGGAGACGCCGCCGCTGCCGCCGCGCTCTATGAAGAAAACGCAATCATGGTGGCAAAGCCATTCGGCACCTTCAAAGGCCGGGAAGCCATCGAAGCCTTCTGGACCGACCTCATCGCTAAGGGCTTTGACGATGTGATCTACTACAAAACGTCAACGCGTGTTGTGGATCAGAGCCTGACATCCGCCAGCGTGTCTGCGGAGTGGAAGATGAACAATGCAAGCGGCATCATCACCAATGAACTCTGGGTGCTGCAGCCTGACGGGACGGCCCTCTTGCGGGAGGATCATTTCGAGGTCGCACAATAACCGGCTGACAGGAATGCAATTTTAGAACAAAGGGTCATTCCCGCCTGCGCGGGATTGACGATATGGGGGGGATGGTTGGGCCCGGGAATGGCGGACGACGCGCTTGCCATGTCGCGCTGCCATCCCACCCGAGGTGCCTCGACGGACCTGATCCGGCGCCCGGGAGATCGAAGGGCCACCCGGAGGACAATCGCGATCGGGTGCGCCTGTCATGTGAATCCCGGCTCGCAGGCCGGGACGGCAGAGTGGAGTTGGTCCGGGCGCTCAATGGCCCACCGTGGCAGGTTCCGCATTTCCCGATTTCACACCCGCAGCAGTCCCACCCATGTCATTGCCGCGCCTGTCACGGTGATCCCGGATTGAGTTTATCAATATCTTGCGGAAACAGTGAGAAGTTCGGGGCACTTCTCATCGACGATCATCGGAAAAAACGATGCCGAGGCCAGGGCCTCGGCATACGTTTGCTACAGTGCGGGCGCAAGCTGGCTCTGTTTCCGGCCAACCCTATTTCTGAATGGTGATGCTGGTATTGGCGCGGCCGGCGGCCAGGACCAGATTGAAGAACTGGCGGGCATGTTTGGGGTGCAGCCGGATGCAGCCGTGCGAGGCCGGACGTCCGAGGCGGTTGACGGCGTCGGTCGCGTGAACCGCATAGCCGCGATAAAAGAACACGCTGTGCGGCATCGGCGCCATGTCGTATTTGCGCGAATGCCACATTTTGTGCATGCGCGTCGGCTTCCAGGATCCGGTCGGCGTGATGTAGCCCCGTCGGCCGGTGGAGACCTTGAAGGTCTTCTTGTGGATGCCGTTGACATAGACCTTCATGCGCTGTTCGGAAATGTCGACCTTGGCCGAAACCTTCCGGATCTTCGCCTCGGCCGGCGCATGGGCGGCAAAAGCGGTGAAGGCGAGCGCGACGGCTGCCGCGATCCGGATAAATCGGGTGGAAAGGGTGAAGGCCATGGCAAATCTCCTTGTGGCGTTGATGTTTTGCATCGATGTCGGGGAGATGGTCAGGCCACGTTTCAACTCGGTTTCACGTCAGGGGAAATTTGTATCAGCACGGTTTCAATGTGTGTCGCGCGCCATTCGTTACAGATCCAGCGCACTGCGATAGGCGAAAAGCGCGGGCGCGCCGCCTGTATGAACAAACACGATCGTTTCGGAAGCGTCCCAGCGACCGGCCCGGATCAGCGCGATCAGGCCGGCGAGACCCTTGCCGGAATAGACCGGATCGAGCGGCATCGCCTCCAGCCGGCCAGCCAGCCGGATCGCCTCCAGCGTTGCGTCGTGGGGGATGCCATAGGCCGGTCCGGCGTGCCCGGCGACCACGTCGACACGGGCTTCATCGAAAGGACAACCGATGATTTCGGCGGCCGCGCGGCCATAGGCGACGACGTCGGCGCGCACCCGCTCCGGTTCCGCGTCGATGTCGATCCCGACGACTTCCGCCTCCGGGAGGCAGAACGCGGCGCCGAGCGTCAGACCGGCCTGTGTGGCGGCGCTGCCGGAGCAGTGGACAATTGCCTTGATGTCGAGACCGGCCGTCTCGGCCTGGTGAGCGAGTTCGACCGCGGCGGAGGCATAACCGGCCGCACCGAGCCCGTTCGAAACACCGTAGGGCACAAAGTACGGACGCCGTCCCCTTGCGCGCAGATCGTCCACCAGGCCGGCAATGGCCCGGTTGCGGTCGCCGGTCCAGGCGATGTGATGCAGCTGCGCTCCGAACAGTTTGTTCAGGAGCATGTTGCCGCTTGCCTCGTAGTCGGCTTCGCTTTCGGGCCCGAGCGACGGCACGCGGCCGTGATAGACGGCGAGATGGCAATCGAGGCCTAGCCTCGCGGCGGCCGCGGCCACCTGACGCTGGCTGTTGGATTGAACCACACCTCCCGAGACCAGCGTATCGGCGCCGGCCGTGACGGCCTCATGCAAGACATAGTCGAGCTTGCGCAGCTTGTTGCCGCCGAAGCCGAGCCCGGTGCAATCCTCGCGCTTGACCCAGATCTGCGGGCCGCCGAGATGGGCGCTCAACCGCTTCAGGGGGTGCAGCGGCGTCGGCAGGTCGGCGATGCCGAGCCGCGGCAAGGCCGCCAGGGCGGCTTCGAAATCCCTTGGTATTTGTGTCATTATACTATGGTACCAGTGCGGCGCCGGTGAACGCCTGTTGTAAACATGCGGGGCGATTGCTACCTTTTAAGCGGCTGTCAGATCAAGACGGAATGATCCCGCGTGGATGATCCGATGGGCGGCCGGAAAAGCGGATCGGTGCCGTGCGCATGGATCGCGCACCCCACAATCAGGAGGATTTGCGCCATGAAGACTTGGAAAAAACCCGTAATGGTCACCGTTCAGGCCGGCTTTGAAGTGTCCCGCTACCTTCCCGCTGAAATCGGCAAGTGCAAGCGCTGAGCCGTTCTTTCCGGCTTCGCAGCATCGACAGGTTGTGTGAGCCGTCATGAAGGTCAAGGTCATTGGAGCCGCTGCGGGAGGAGGATTCCCGCAGTGGAACTGTAATGCGCCGCTGAGCCGGGCCGTTCGCCAGAACCGTCCCGGTTTTCTTGTCAGAACCCAGTCGAGCCTGGCCGCAAGCGCCGACGGCCGGGACTGGGCTCTATTCAACGCCTCCCCCGACATCCGCCAGCAGATCGCCGCGACGCCGGAATTGCAGCCGCGCGTCGATGGGCCGTTGCGCAACACGCCGATTGCGGCGGTGGTGCTGACCAATGCCGATGTCGATCACATTGCCGGCCTGCTCAGCCTCAGGGAGCGCCAGAAATTCACCATCTACGCCACAGCGCGGGTTTTGCGGACCCTTGCCGAGAACACGATCTTCCGGGTGCTGAACACAGTCGACGTCGAGCGCCGGGAACTGCCGGTCTCCGGAAGGACCGAACTGGAAGGCCCGAACGGTCCGCTTGGCCTCAGCGTCGAGACCTTCGCCGTACCGGGCAAGGTCGCCCTGTTCCTGGAAAACGAACAGGCGGGAGCCAATTTCGGTACCGAGGAGGGCGATACGATCGGCGCGCGCATTATCGATGCCGGCAAGACGGGCGGGACCGGCGGCGAACTCTATTACATACCCGGTTGCGCGGCGCTTGACGATCCGTTGCGCGCGCGGCTGCGGGGGGCGGATTGCCTTTTGTTCGACGGCACCGTCTTCGTCGACACGGAAATGCGCGACACCGGCGTCGGCGAAAAGACCGGCGCCCGCATGGGCCATATGGCGATGTCGGGACCGGACGGTTCGATTGCCGGACTGGCCGGGCTCGATATCAAGCGCAAGGTGTTCGTGCACATCAACAACACCAACCCGGTCCTGGAGCCGGGCTCTGAGGCGGAAGCGTTCGTCACCGGGGCCGGTTGGGAGATCGGCTACGACGGCATGGACATCGCGCTGTGAATTCGGTGGGCGCCGCCCTCGCAGGTTCGTGCTTTTGAGTCCTACCTTCCAGCGGTTTGCCGAATGGTTTCGTGATGGCTCCGACGATAAGCGATTGCCATGGCGGACATGATCGATGAGGGACACGGGCCGACGCTGGTATTTCTGCATGGCGCGGGGGTCGACAACAGGCTTTGGGAGCCGCAGATCTCTGCGTTTGCTCCCACGCATCGCGTTGTGCTGCCCAATCTTCCAGGGCACGGAAGCGTTCCGGCATGCGAAAGCATTCAACAAATGGCGGAACAGGTCCGGGCACAATTGCTGGCCAAAGGCATCAATCGGTACGCAGTCATCGGTTTGTCTCTTGGCGGAATGGTGGCTCTGGAAATGGCGGGTCGTTGGGGCAACGAGGTCACCTGTCTTGTCATAATCGAGGCCGTCCCGCATGTCACCGACAGCCGGACGATGCGCTTGATCGCACGGGCTCTCTTGGCGCCGTTCAAATTCATACCGCCCAGGCTCTTGTCCCTGCTCCCTGCGCGTCAGCTCGGTGCCGAGACGCAGGATCCGGCACACTATCTGAAGCGAACGCTTGCCGGGACGAGCGCTCGAAACAATCATGCGGTTCTAAAGGCGGCGCTCGCCTATGACGGTTCTCCTCACCTGACCGGCCTGCAGATGCCAGTCCTGGTCATGGTCGGCGAGAAGAACAAGGGGATCCATAAAAGAGCCCGTGCCATGGCCAAGGCTGTTGCGGGCGCTCGATTCGTCGTGATCCCGGCGGCGGGACATATAGCCAATCGCGACGCTCCTCAATTCGTGAACAACACGTTGCTTTCGTTTCTGTCTGCGGCCAAATCGTAGCCCGACTGTTCCCGGCGGCGCCAGGTATGTCACCCAGAGCAGGTTTTGGCGCGCGGCAACGCCGCTGTCGTTCGAGACCGACCACACCGACCCAAACATCCCGGCCACGCTTGCTTTGTTTCGAGACACCCTGTAGCAGCACAGGCAGTCACAGAACCGCCAAGACCAACCGGGTTGCGAATACCCTGACTTTCAAAGCGTTCAATCCCAAAATCCAACAGGCCCGGCGGGAAATTTCCGACGAACACCAGATATGCTCCATGTTCTTACCCACAATATTCTGCCTGTGTTTTCGATGCTGGCACTCGGCTTTATTCTGGGGCGCACCGGCAGGGTAAAGTCTGAAGAAGCGGCCGCACTCAACCGGATCGCCTTCCTTGTCCTGCAGCCCGCGCTGATTTTTCAATTGATGCAAGGGCTGCAATGGAGCGCGTTTCGCGTCGATGCGATTGCCCTGTATGCCGCGTGCCAGATCGTCCTGTTCGCGGTGACCTATCTGGTCGCACGTCGCTTGTTGGGACGGGAGGCGATAGAGGCGTGGCTGCTGGCCATGGCAACAATCTTTGTCAATACGCTCCTCTACATCTGGCCGATTTCCTTTCTGATCTACGGCGAAACGGCCGCGACGCCGATTACCGGAATCGTGGCATGGGACTCGGCAATTGTGTTTGCCTTCTTCATTGTGACCACCGATCTGATGGCCAATCGACAAGCCTCTCCTGTGCAATCCCTGCGCCGGATCGGCGCAAATCCGGTGTTGATCGCGATCGTGCTCGGCGCTCTCGTCAACGTCCTTTCCATTCCCATGCCGGAACCGATCCTGACGGCATTGCAATTCGCGGGGGACGGCGCAGCGCCTTTGACGCTGTTTGCCCTGGGGGTCATTCTGTCCGGCCACGCGCTGATGCCGGCACCCACCACAATCGTCGTCTCGGCGATGAAGCTGGCCGTTTTCCCCGCGCTGGTCTGGGCGGCCCTGCATCTGGGGCAGCGCCCGCCGACCTGGAACACTTTGCTGGTCCTGGCAGCTGCAGGCCCATCCGGAGCGATGGCTTTTTCACTGGCAATTCTGCACGGCGTGCGCACCGATCAGATTGCCCCGGTGATTATCTGGACGTCCGCACTGTCCGTTTTGTCGCTGGCCTGGCTCGCATGAGCCCTAAAAACCTGGCGCGAAAACGGCGAGACAATCAGCTCCGACTCAGCGGATTGCGTGAAGCCTTTTCTTCGGATGTGCGCGTGCCGCGACTTTGATGGACGCGGGCGGTCCTGTGATGATGCAGATGACCTCCCGCATCGATCGAAGACGCGTGCTAGAACGCGCCATGCGTTGGCTTTTCCGTCCTTTCAATCGACGGTCTGAAACGAAGACCGGTGCCCGCTTGAGGCACATGGCGAAAGGCACATGGCGAAATCGGAACAGGAGGGCCCTGTTGCCGGACCGGCCGGGCTCGATATCAAGCGAAGGGGGGTCGTGCCTGTCAACAATACCAGCCCGGCGTTTGAACCGTGTCACCGATATTAGGTCCATGGCTGGTTTTTCGATAATCAACGATGCAGCCGTCTCTAAAGGTATTTTTAGAATATAAGATCAATTACGTAGATAGTATTTCCAATAATAAATGTTTGCCTTCCTATTCTGCGGCGTTTTGACGCCATTTTTGGGTGTTGATACAGGTGTTTTTACCTACTTGTGCTTAATATTGCCTTAGGAAAGCTAATTTATCAAATATATATCTTGAAGTGAGTCGGTTTTATTAAATTCGACTTATAATAAAACAGATAAGTCGAGCAGATACATGACAATCAAGCGTACCGTTCTATCGATCAACATCCTTCTGGCCATCATTGTCGGTTTTGCCATCACCTACAATATTGGCAAGGAATGGCGCGCGCTTCGATCTCTGGAAGGTGCCGCGCAAGCGGTTAACACTCTGAGTTCCTTGTCCGAGGCGACGATCGAGCTTTCGCTGGAGCGCTCGCTAACCCAGGTCGCACTGAACCTGGATACGCCGATCAACAGTGAAATCAAGTCGATGGTCGACCGGCAACGCGACCTTTCCCGGAAGCTGTTTGCTGAAGCCCGGGAACGGCTGCTTTCAGTTTCAGCGCTCGATAATCGTGCCGAGCTCGCGAGACAACTTGATAATTCTCTCGATCAGATGACCGAACTGCGCACCAGGGCCGACGCGCTTTTCGGTGTCGGGATCCAGGATCGCAATGCCGCTGCCATTCACGATGTGCCGGCCGAGATCAAGAACCTTGTGGCCCGTCTCGATGCTCTCGGCGGCTCGATGCGCGATCTTATCAGGAATGCCCCGGCCAATATGGTCGCCACGGACCAGGTCATACAGAACGCCTGGGCGGTTCGTGAATTCGGCGGTCGTGAACGCACTCTGTTTGCGATAGCCACTGCGCGCCGTGAGCCCATATCGCGGGATGACATCGCCTATATGAACAGGAACCACGGGTTGGCGTCTTATGCCTGGAAGCGGCTGGAAGCCGTGAAGGAATCGCCTTTCCTGTCGCAGGAGGTTCGCGACCATATCGGCAAATTGGAGACGGCTTATTTCGAAACCTATGAAACACTCCGGGGTCAGCTCTTTTCCGCGTCCCAAACTGGTCTCTACCCGATTGATTTCAAGTCTCTTTTTGATCGGTCCGAGAGCGCCTTGCAGGTCGCTGTGACATTGTTGAAGATTGCTGCCGAAAGCAATACCAGCAATGTCGAGCAAGCGCTTGCGGGTGGCCGGACAATGCTTGCGATCGATTCCGCTGTCGCGGTTCTGTGTGGCCTGCTCATCGTTTTTGCCGGCTGGTTCACGGTGATGCGGGTGGCGAGGCCGTTGGCCGGAATGACCGACGCGATGCGCGAACTGGCAGACGGCAACGACAACGTGGCGATCCCGGCTCGAGACCGCCGTGACGAGTTGGGCCAGATGGCCGATACGGTCCAGGTCTTCAAGGACACAGCCGTAGAGGCAAGGCGCCTGGCCGAACAGCAGGCGGAACAGGAGGCGCAAGCGGAAGAACAGAAACGCCACGCCTCGCTGAAATTGGCCGATGAACTGGAAAGCAGTATCAAGTCTGCCGTTGAGGCGGTATCCAGTGCCGCCGAGGAAATGGAAGCAACCGCTCGGGACATGAGCAACAGCGCCGAGCAGACGGACCAACAGGCGGAGGTGGTCGCGACCGCCGCCGAGCACGCTTCCTCCAATGTGCAAACCGTAGCCTCCGCCGCGGAGGAGTTGTCGGTTTCGATCCAGGAGATCAGTCGTCAGGTCACCCAGTCGACCGAGATCACCAGCGGTGCCGTTGCCCAGGCGGAAAAGACCGGATCGACCGTTGAAGGCCTGGCCGCCGGAGCCCAGAAAATCGGCGCCGTGATTGCTTTGATCAACGATATCGCGGAACAGACCAATCTTCTGGCGCTCAACGCCACAATCGAGGCAGCCCGGGCCGGAGATGCCGGGAAAGGATTTGCCGTGGTGGCTTCCGAAGTCAAATCGCTGGCCAACCAGACAGCGAAGGCAACCGAGGAGATTTCCCAACAGATCGATTCCATGCAGAACGCCACCAACGAAACCGTCGGTGCCATTGGCGACATGCGCAAATCAATCGACCGGATTAGCGAGGTCTGCACGGAGATTGCCTCGGCGATGGACGAGCAGAACAGCGCAACACAGGAGATTTCCCGGAGTGTTCAGGAAGCCGCACAGGGCACGACACGCGTCACGTCGAATATCCACGGCGTGACAGAGGCTTCGGCAGCGACCGGTCAAGCCGCCGGAAAAGTCAGCATGGCCACAGGAGGATTGTCGACGGAAGCCCACAAGCTGCGCCAATCGGTCGAGAGCATCCTCACCTCGATGCGGGCTGTCTAACCCGAATGCCAGCCTTCCCCGACAGGTCGCGGGCTCTCAAGGGGTTGTTCTTTCGATCCGAAAAGGCCTTTGATTTATCCCGGAACAGCCTTACACCGCCACCGAATAGCGCGCATTGTTGTCCTGCAGGCGCGCGTCAAACCAGGAGGCCACGGTGCGGGTGAAGGCCCGCGAGTCCGGGCGGATAAGGAACCGGTCGCCGTCAAATGCGACAAGTCCGTCACCATCGGCCGCGACAAGCGCCTGCATCCGTTGCACAAGAGCTCCGGCGAGAGCGCCATGCCGGTTCCGGGCGTCTGAAATCTTTGTCTCAAACCGGCACATCAGGTCCTCGATAATGTCGGAGTTCAGCCGATCCTCGGCGGTCAGTTCGATGCCGCGGGCAATCGGCAGGCGACCGTCCGCGATTTGGCGCATGTAAGTGCCGGTCGGTGTTTCGTTCTGGACGTAGCCGGCCGGCAGACGGCCGATGGAGGACGCGCCAAGGCCGATCAGGGTGCGGCAGGGATCGTCGGTATAGCCCTGGAAATTGCGGCGCAGCCGATTGGCGGCCGCCGCCGTGGCCAGGCCGTCACCCGAACGGGCGAAATGGTCGATGCCGATCGGGATATAGGCCGCGTCACACAGGAGCCGAGTGGCGGCGCGCGCCTGCGCCAGCCGTTCCGCAGCGCCGGGCATGGCGTCTTCCGGGATCATTTTCTGGTGCGTCTTCACCCAGGGAACATGGGCATACCCGAACAGCGCGACCCGGTCCGGAGCAAGTGAGATCACCTGTTGCATGCTGCGCTCGACGGTTTCGACGCTCTGGTAGGGCAGACCGTACAGCGCGTCGATATTGACCGACCCGATGCCGATGCCGCGGAGGCCCTCGACGGCGTCCCGGGTCTGTTCGAAGGATTGCGGCCGGTTGATCGCCGTCTGCACGCGCGCGTCGAAATCCTGCACGCCGATCGAGGCGCGGGTGACGCCGAACCGTTTCAGGTCGGAAAAATCCGATCCGACCACGTCGGACGGATCGATTTCCATGGAAATCGATGTCGTCGCGTCGAGCCGGAAATGTTTTTCAAGCCCCTCGCGCAGCCGCATCAGGTCTGGGCCGCGCAACAGGCTGGGCGATCCGCCGCCGAGGTGAAGCTGGCGCAGGCGCGGCGCGAACCCGAGCGCCTGGCGCACCAGCGCAATCTCCCCGGCCACGGATTTCAGATAGATCGGTATCGGGTCATAACGCTGGATCATCTTGGTGTGGCAACCGCAGAACCAGCACAGGCGATCGCAATAGGGGATGTGGATGTAGAGCGAAATGCCCTCGTCCTGCGGCAGGGCGCCGAGCCAGTCGCGATAGTGCGCCTCGCCGATGCCGGCGTGGAAATGCGGCGCGGTCGGATAGGACGTATAGCGCGGCACCGGCGCGCTGAGACGCTTTGCGCGTGCATCGTCCTGAAGCGGGCCATCCGCAAGCGTTTTTGTCGTCATGTCGATCCAGCCTGTCGTCGAGATCATTCTGGTTAGGCCGGCCCGGGTTGGAAAACGTTGATACAGATCAAGCTGAAATCCGACGCCCGCCCGTTTTCTCCTGCCCGGGTTCGGCCCGCACGACCCGGAAATCTTTGATCGATGTCAAAGTACAGACGTAAACAATCCCTATTCTGGGCGAAATGGTCCAAAGCTGAGGAACTTGCTTACGATGTCGATCCGCCAATCCCTTCATAACTGGATGGTCAAACGCAACGATCGCAAATATGTCAGTGGCCTCGACGCGCCACAGACGGGCGATCTCGGCATGAGCAAGGCGGAGCTGACGGGGCTTCTCGACGCGCCTGCCGACACGAGAGAGCGCATGGAGGCCATGGCCCGGGCGCACGGGCTTGATCCGGAAGTGATTGGCCGGGACCATTGGCGCGAAACCGAAATCGCCCAGGCGTGCAGCCATTGCGGCGAGCGCAAGCTCTGCGGCAAGTGGTTCAAGGGCAAGGCGCCAGGCGTGCGCGCCGAGGAGTTTTGCCCGAATGCGGGACATTATGCGCAGATGGCGTCGGAAACCGTGAACGAGCCGTCCGGGCAGGGCGTCGTCAAGCGCCGCGCCTGAGCCGATATTGCGATTGGGGGTCGCGCAATTCGGAAAAATCCGCAATCGAACCTGAAATTATTTCTTCATCAGTCTATGTTTGTCTCTCCGACGGGTAACGAGATGAGGACATGATGATCAAAAAGCGCATTTTTCTTGCTGCTGCATCCCTGACATTCCTGTTTGCAAGCCCTGTTCTGGGCCCCGCACACGCTGCGCAATGCAGCAATTCCGGCGCCGGGTTCGAGGAATTCAAGCGCGATTTCGCCCGCGAGGCGAAAGCAGCGGGAATCGGCAGACGTGGATTGGCGGCCCTCGCAGACACGCAATATTCTGCAAAGACGATCCAGTATGACCGGCGCGTGAATCGCGCCCTGAAGCGCGGTAACACCAATTTCGCCAAGTTCTACGCCAAGAAGACAAAAGGTCTGCGCGGTCCGGCCAAGAGCCGCCTGAAGCGAAACCAGAAAGTGTTGCGCAAGATCGAAAAGCGGTACGGCGTTCAAAAGGAAGTGCTTGTCACGATCTGGGGCATGGAAACCGGCTTCGGCGGCTATACGGGCAAGGCTGACATCGTCACCTCACTGGCCTCTCTGACCCATGATTGCCGGCGTTCGGGCTTCTTCAAACCCAATCTCATGGCTGCCTTGCTGATCATTGACAAGGGCTGGATTTCCCGGAGCCGGATGCGCGGTGCCCGCCACGGCGAGATCGGACAGACCCAGTTTCTGGCCGACAGCTATGTGCGCTATGGCGTCGATTTTGACGGCGGCGGACGCGACCTGATCGGCTCGTCGGCGGATGCTCTGGCCTCGACGGCGAACTATCTGCGGGCGCATGGATGGCAACCCGGGCAAAGCTATCAGCCGGGATCGCACAATTTCCGCGTCCTGAAGGAATGGAACGCGTCGACGGCCTATCAGCGCTCCATCGCGAAGTTCGCTGCGACTCTTTAGAGCGTTTTCGTTCAGACGGCATCGTCTGAACAGGCGGGAAATTCGGGAATCGAGGTTCCCGCGCCGAAAAACCGGCCCCTGTCACCGTGACGCGTTGCAAAACGTGTCGCCAAAAAAGACAAGTGCATGCCAACGCCTTTCAGACACTGGCATGCGCTTTTTTGTGGCCTTGTTTCATTCGCTCGGGCCAGCCGGCCTGAGCGGACAAGATGTTACCGTTTCAGGAATTCCAGCTCGCGCTTGTCTTCCGGTTCGTAAACGGGGAAGTCTTCGTGCAGGGACTTGGCAATACCGTAACACATCAAAATGAGCATGATGGCGATCGGCAGTCCGGCCACGATCGATGCGGTCTGAAGCGGACCGAGGCCGCCGGCCAGCATCAGCACGCCGGCAACGATGCCGGAGGTCAGGCCCCAGAAGATTCTGAACTTCACCGGCGGATGTTCGGCCCCCATCGACATCATCGTCGCCATGACCAGCGTGCCGGAGTCCGAGGATGTGACGAACCAGGAGATCAACAGGACCGTCGTCAGCACGGTGATCGGATAGAGCAGCGTGTCATAGCCGAATCCGGCCAGGGTCTTGAACACGCCGTCGGCGTAGTTGTTGTTGACCGCCTCGACCACACCACCGACACCGTACAGCTCGACATGGGTCGCGGCGCCGCCGAAAGCAGACATCCACAGGACGACCACAGCCGTCGGGATCAGGAGCACGGCAAAGCAGAATTCGCGGATCGTGCGCCCTCTGGAGATCCGGGCGATGAACAGGCCGACAAACGGGCACCAGGCAATCCACCAGCCCCAGTAGAAGATCGTCCAGCCGCTCTGCCAGGTATTTTCAGGATCGGCGTTCATCCAGAAGCCCATTGGAATCACGTTCCAGATGTAATCGCCAAAGCCGGTCAACACCATTGCCAGCATGAACGTGGTCGGCCCGAGGATGAAGAACAGGGCCAGAAGAACCACACTGGCGAAGATGTTGCACTCGGAGAGAATACGCACACCCTTGCCGACACCGGATGCCGCGGACGCGGTTCCCAGGATGGTGATGATGCCGACGAGGATCAGCTGATTGGTCTGGGTGTCCTGCATCACGCCGAGATTGGCCAGACCGGCCGAAATCGGCTTGACGCCCAGTCCAAGCGACGTTGCCAGGCCGAAAATGGTGCCGAACACGCTAAGCAGATCGACCAGATGTCCCCAGAAGCCGTAGATGCCATTTCCGAGCAGCGGATACATGGTCGTGCGCATGGAGAGCGGCAGATCCTTGCGGTAGGAGAAATAGGCAAGCGCCAGACCGACGATGACAAAAACGCCCCAGCCATGCAGACCCCAGTGGAAATTGGTGACCAGGTTCGCCGAGGCGCCGGCGGCCACCGTCATGGGTTTGGTCGCATCCATTTCCATGAATGGATTGCCCTGGATGTGATACATGGGTTCGGCGATGCCCCAGTAGATCAGACCGGAGCCGAGACCGGCGCTGAACAGCATGCAGATCCAGGAGAAGGTGGAGAAATCCGGTTCTTCGTCATCCTTGCCGAGCTTGACGTCGCCGAACCGGCTGGCCAGGAGCCAGAAGGTGAAAAACAGAGTGATGTTGGCAACCAGGACGTAGAACCACCCGGTTGTGCCGATGACGAATGTCTTGCCGGCTGCGAAAATCGCGTTTGACGCCTCGACGTCCCAGATCGTGAACACCACAAAGGCGATGATCATGACCATCGACGCGATGGCCATGCCGGGATGCGCGCCGGCGAATATTCCCGTCTTGGCGACGAGTTCGGTTGGATTGTTTTGAGTTTGCTCGCTCACAACAGTAAGCCTTCCTTTTCATGTTTCCTCGGGTCAGCGCACGGTTCCGGCCGCGCCTACACGGCCCGGTTTCTTGAACCAGGCATCGAATGCTTCCTTCAGGGCTGCATGGTTTTTCGACCACCAGACGGCATCGGCGCGAATGGTTGTGAGATCGCCCGCCGCCGGGTTGTTGGGCAATTGTGCCAAAACATCGTCGGACAGAAGCGCCAGCGACGATTTCCGTGCCGGTCCGTTCGGGTGATAGGTCGCCATGCTGGCAAGGGATTCCGTACTTGAGGCGAATTTGATGAACTCGATGGCCGCCTCTTTGTTGCGGCTGCCTTTTGGAATGCCGAACAGTTCGACTTCAATGACGCGGCCGTCCCAGCCGATCGCGAAATCGGCCCCGGGCTCCCTGGCGGCAACGGCGCCGGTTGTCGCCCAGATCGACGTCATCACCGCTTCCTTGCCGTTGAGCATGCGAACCGGTTCGCGGCCATTGGCCCAGAGTTGCAGACCCGGTCTGATGCGGTCCATCACCGCCAGGGCCCGCTTGACGCCGTCCTCGGTTTCCAGGGTCTTGTAAACGTCCTGGGGTGCGACCCCGTCGGCAATCAGCGCCCATTCCATGATGACGCTGGGATCGTTGCGAATGGCCCGGGGCCCGGGATAGGTGTCGGTGTCGAAGAAGTCGGCGATCTTGCCCGGAACCGCATCGCCGAACGCACTCTTGTCATAGGCAAAGGCGGTCGCCCAGACGATCATGCCGACGCCGCATTTGTGCAGGGCGCCGTCAACAAAATCGTCCTTGGCGGGGGTTCCGTCCCTGCCGGCCGGCAAGGCGATCGTTTCAAGGTTTTCCAGCAATCCCTCGTCGCAGGCACGCAGCATGTCCGACTGTATCAGGTCGACGACGTCCCACACGACATTGGCCGATTCGACCTGGTCACGGATTTCTTCGATCCCGCCCGCATAATGTTCGACAAATACTCTCGTGCCGGTTTTTTCTTCGTACGGGCGAACAAAGCCGAGCATCTGGCTGCGCATGTAAGGGCCCGTGAACGACGAGAACGTCAGATCCGCATTCCGGGCGGCCTGTTGTGCGATGCTGTGCGTGGATGTTGTTATTCCTCCCATGAATGTTGCGGCGAATACTGCGCCAACCAATAAATGTTTCGATCTGTGCACTGTGATTCCTCCCTTGTGCGGTGTTCCATCCGAGACCCCGGATGACGATCTGCAAATGGCCGGGGATGCGACGCTTGGACCTGTTGAATTGCGCGGCCGAACACGTATTTGTGCCCCGGAGAGGAGAGGTATAGCGGTTGCTTTTGGTTCGAAAAATCGCGAAAGTCGCCATCAAAGTTGCAACAATCAGAAACCTGAGCGATGGCCAAGCGCGCGATTGTCCGACAAATCGGTAATGTTGATATCCGGCTGTTGCGTATCTTCCTGACAGTTTGCGAATGCAGGGGCCTGGCCGCGTCGGAATTCGAGTTGAACATCGGCCGCTCGACAATCTCGAAATACCTCTCGCACCTCGAAGCCAGTCTTGATCTGCGGCTCTGCAACCGGGGACCGAGCGGTTTTCGCCTGACCGACGAGGGCGAACTCGTGCTGGAGGCCGCCAAGAGGCTGGTCGGGGCGCTTGATGCCTTCAGCAACGAGGTCGACGAGATTCACCGGAAACTGCATGGCACGCTGCGGCTCGGCCTGTTCGACCAGTCGACGACAAATCCGCAGGCCCATATCGATGAGTCGATCAAGCTGTTTGATACGATGGCGCCGAATGTCGACCTGGAAGTGTCCATCGAACCCCCGAACGTGATCGAGGCGCGGGTCATTGACGGCACACTCGACATCGGGATCGTGCCGCTGCATCGCAAATCGGATTCCCTGAACTACCTGTCCCTCTACGACGAGGAAATGACGCTCTATTGCGGACGGGGACATCCTCTGTTCGGTTACACCGGACGAAAACCGCTCGACATTTCCGACATAAGAAAACACAAATATGCCGGCTTCGGCTTCAACTCGCCAAACATGTCTGCGGGACAGCGGCTGGGCCTGCGCCGGGCGGCCCGGGTTCAGGACGAGGA
>JGI12316J14372_10002757_pt1 | contig 18192 bp, 18 predicted proteins | sample MarCyaLeptolynsp_FD_14372 | JGI IMG/M metagenome (IMG submission 14372) | reverse complement strand
CCGGCGATTGACCAGCACGTCCTCACCCGCCGCTTCGAGCCAGCCTGGCAACAAGGCCTGCAAATCCGCCTCGGCGCGAATATCGACAAATGCGACAGCCTTGCCAGCGCTCTCCAAGGCCTTGAGCGCTTTCTTGCAGGTGTCGCAATTTTTCAGGCCATAAAGGGTGATGGACATAAGGGCTCCGTCTCAAGGTCTAGGTCTGGTCGTCGACATAGACTTCGCCATCAAGGTCGTCGAGCTTTGCCTGCAAATGTCCGCGCACATCCTGTACCGCCTGATTGTAGATGCCGGGTCCGAGCGTGGTCAGCATCAGGTCCAGAATCTGTGCGGCCCGAAACTCGGACAGGGTCTCGTCGAACTCGGCGGCAAAAAGGGTTTGTAGCTGGCCGATCAGGCGCTTGCGGCGTTCATCGGTGAGCGTGATCTGTTTCATGACGCCATTTCCTTCTCGAGCTGCCGCGCGCGCGCCCGGACAGACGCGGCCGGATCCTGTAAGGCCTTCTCAATCGCTTGCCGCGCGCGGGCATGCAAGTCGGGAATCTCCCCGGCAACGCGCCACATTGCATCGACCGCCCAGGCCCTGAGGAACGGACGCGCATGCTCGGTATAGGTCGAAACTGTCGCGAACGTTTCGAGCGCATCGATCCGACTTAGATCGAGATGCTGCACACTCTGCAAAATGTGCAGTGCGGCGCTCCAGGATGGCGCAGCGATCAGGTGCTGCAAGAACGGTTCAACCAAGGTGACGTTCAGATTGCCGCCCTGTTCGAAATGATCTTTCAGGAGCCAGGTCGCGCCGCTATCGATATGCGCCGTGCGATCGCCTGCGAGCGCGACCAGCTGTTCGAGATAGTCGGGACAGTCTCTGAACCGCACGCGCGTTTCGGACAGATAAGAGAGCGCCTTGCCGTCAAATTCGAGCAAGGCGGCGCGCAGCGAGTCGCTCACTCTACGCCGACTTTCTCAATCAACCGCGTCTCACCCGGCGTGTGGAAAAAGTCTGCGCCGGAGACGAACAGGTCGGTCGGCAGCTCGATCGGCACGTGAATGCCGGTCGCTTTCAGCGTGTTCAGCCGTGTCGACAGAATTTGCGGCCCGTCGCCCATGGTGAAGAACCAGTAGGGCGGATAGGCCGTATCGGTGCGGGTCACCATCCAATGCTCGTCATGCGGGGCATAATGCTCATCGCGCGGATCGGCATCGCCAAGGTGCATGACCGTGATGCCGTCGCTGAGCGTCACGCGCCAGACCAGGTTTGACACGTCCGCGCGCCCCGGCCAGCCGGCATGCGGGATGCGGACAACATCAATCTCGAGATCGCCTTCCTTGAAGCTGAGCGGCGCATCCAGGCGTTCCAGCCCGACACCGATGACTCGGTCAAAGATCGCCTCATCCTCGGTCTCTTCGCGCATCCAGTCGACGGCCTGACTTGGCGCAAACAGGCGCACATGTTCATGGGCTTGCAGATAGGTGATGACCTCATCGACGGAGAAATGATCAGGGTGCATGTGACTGATGAAAATCGCATCGACATTGTCATAAGGCGCTGCGCCCGCCATCAGATCATTACGCATCGCTTCCGGCACCATCTGATAGGTTCCGAATCCATTGGGATAGAGCGGATCAAACAGGATGGTTGTGTGGCCGTCACTGACCATGATGCCTTCATTGCCAAGATAAGTGGTCTGCGTCGGCGTCTCGGGATGCGCGCTCGCGGGCGCTGCGAACAAGAATAAGGCACTGAAAAAAGCCAGAAAACGCAACATGATCCCTCCAGGCGCAGGTGATTTGTTCAGACAGTGTAAAGGCGCATGCGCTATTGCCAACCTATGGTTCGGGGAATGCCATATCTGCTCGCGGCGGGCGCAGCGTGGGCGTGTCTTGCTATGCCGGCGCAGGCTGCGCCTGGCGATACGCTGCTATTCGACGATTTCGATGACGGGGCGAGCTGCGATACGCTATCGCCGCTCTGGACCGTGTCAGACGCCAATCTGTCGGCGACATCGACCCAGACTGCCAATTCCGGCAATTGCTCCGCCTTTACCCGCGGCGGCGTTGTCACCATGACCGGGCCGGTCATCGATATGTCAGCCGTGACCGGCGCGACTCTCACCGCCTGGCTGCGACAGGGCCTCGACGCATTCAGTGAAGATGTCGATGCGGGTGAGGATTTTGTCTTCGAGTATCTCGATGCCACCGCCACCTGGGTGCCGATCCAGACCCTGGCTGGGGCCGGGCCGAATGGCGAGATTACCAATGTCAGTCTCGACTTGCCCGCCGGTGCGTTGCATGCGGGCTTCCAATTGCGCTTTCGTCAGACCGGCGGCAGCGGCGGACCGCCGGCCAATGGCGGGATCGGCTATGATTATTGGCACATTGATGATGTTCTTCTGGTCGAAACAGGCGTCGCGCCGCCGCCGCCTTTGCCCTCGGGCATGGGGGTTGGGCAGTGCGAGCGGTTCGAGAGCGGCTTCGGCAACTGGACAGCAACCAATGGCACCCGCGCCGGGATCAATGGCGACACATTCCAATCGTCGGCCAATTCCATGTTCCTGCGCCATGACACGGTGACCGCGACATCGATCAGTTTTGATTCTGACAATCTCGCCGAAACCGAAGTCTGGATCCGCCGCGGGTCGGACACGTTCAGCGAAAACCCGGATGCTGGCGAGGATCTGACCTTCCAATATCTCAATGCCGCCCTGACCTGGGTGACGCTCGAGACTTTCCCGGGCAGTGGCGCACAAGGCGAGATCTTCACCCGCACTTACACGATGCCGGTTTCGGCCTGGCATGCGAACTTCCAGGTTCGCTTTGTCTATCCCGGCGCCAGCGGCAGTGATTTCGACTATTGGCATGTCGACGATCTCTGCTTCAATCGCGCCCAGCCTGATTTTGCGGTCAGTAAGTCCGTGGTGATCGAGCAGGACCCGATCAATGGGACCAGTAATCCGCTCGGCATTCCAGGCGCCTGGGCGGTCTATTCGATCGAGGTGACCAATACGGGTCTTGGCTCAGCCGATGCAGGCACGGTCGCAATTGGCGATGTCATCGACTCCAATACCAGCCTGTTCGCGGGCGACTTTGACGGCTTCGGTTCGCCGTTTGAGTTCGTCGATGGCAGCGGGGCGGCGGCCAGCGGCGTCAGCCTGAACTTCACCTCGCTTGGCGATGCCGGCGATGGCGTCACCTTCCTGAACGGCTCTGGCACCAGCATGACGCCGACGGCAGGGTTTGATCCGACCGTCGCAGCCTTTCAGCTGCAGTTTGACGGCGCCATGAACGGTAATTCTGGCGGCACCGATCCGAGCTTCACCATCCGCTACCGCGTCCAGATCGAGTAATTATTCGACGACGCCGATCATTGGTCCGAGGTCGGTTCCGATCTCGTTGCGATTGATCGACGGTGCATAGATCCGGCTGACCTGGCCATCCAGGAACAGCGCATTCGGCACGGCAATGACATCGCGAAACAAGGTTCCGAAATCGTGGAAAGTCACGGCGGAGTCAGAGATCACGAAATAGACGGTCTGCCCGTCCTCGCTGACGCCAACACCATTGCGGCGTCGATGTGAGGTTCCATCCGGATTAAGATCAGGATGCAGCGCGCCATTAATCACCAGCATCGGGCCTGACTGGGTCGCATAGACCGGATCGATCCCGTCTTCGAGATAGGCCGCGCTTTCCGTAATGCCGGCTGCGGATTCGGTCAGCCAGAACACGCCATTCGGCTTCAGATGGAAATTGCCAGGCCCGTCATTGGTATTGACGCTCGCCTGGTCACCGAAGGAATCGCGATAGAATCCCACCGGCCGACGGTCTTCATGATACATCCCGCCATTCATGGCGAAGAGCAGGACCTCGCCTTGTTCGTCGAGTTCGCGTTCCAGAGTGTCGAACTGCAAATAGGGCTGTCCGTCCGCGTCGCTGTGAAACAGCCGGATATCGTGCTCGCGCGCATCGAATGTACAGACCGTGTAGCCGTCGCTTTCGTGCACCAGGGTCTGGCACAGGGTCGGCAGCTCCTCGCTCGCAACCTCATCAGCGCGGTCCTGAGGCTGGCACGCCGCCAGACCCATCGTCCCCGCAAGGATAAGCGCGATCACCCGCAAGTCAGTCTCCTTAGCGCGTCAGCATCTTCTCGTGGCATGGCAAGCTTCGGTCATTCGATCAACGGCAGGGGCGCCGCACAAACAGTAATGTCCCTGGATCGTGTCTTTTTTGGGCAGGCCGCGCGAACCGCTCAGCCTTGCGCCGATTTTGCCAGACCAATCCAGTGCTCAACCTCGGTCTTGTCGACATTATTCTCACCGCCCCACAAGACGCGTGCGCCTTTTGGCGTATCGAGGAAACTGGTCGCCGCGTTCAGCACCTTGGTGGCAGAGGCCTTGGCCAGATCGTCGGCGCTGCGAATGCCGGCCCCGACCAGGATCTGGCTGTCCAGGACGCGCAGACCGGGCGCCTCGACCATGAGGCGGGTCTGATCCTGCCAGTCGATCAGCGTATCGGTCTTGATATAGCGGACATTGAGCGCGGTCGCGGTCTCCGCCGGATCGGCGTTCAGCAGATCACCAATCGTCCAGATATCGACCTTTTCCAACCGCGACGCGGTTTTCGGACCGATCGAAGGCGCATCAACGACCGGCGAGTCCAGCGTGATGTGAGTGCGCAGTTCGTCATCATCATCGTTCGCGACCTCGGCCGGCTCTGATGCGGTGGATTCGGATGCGTTCGCAGGAATTGGTTCAGCCTCGGCCGTTTCGACCGCCTCCAGTTCGGCCAGCATCGCTTCCGCTGCCGTCGCCTCTTCAGGGGCTTCCTCGATCGTTGCTTCTGCGATTTCCGGCTCCGGCTCAGGCTCCACCGCTGCGACCGCCTCTGTCACAGTTTCTTCCACGGGTGCTTCGGGTTCAGGGTCAGCTTCCGCACTCGTCTCGGGCGCGGGCGCCGGGGGATCTTCCACGATTTTCAGAACCGGCGCTGTCTTGACGGTGTCTTTCGTCTCGACCGGGTCAAAGACTTCCGGATCCGGCGCAACGGTGGGCGTGCGGTCTGCGTCGAGCGCCGCCCCGGCGACAGGGACAGGCACCACTTTCAACTGGTACTCGACCGGCTGCGGATGCTGCGGCAGCGGCACATGCTTGGTCCCGATCGGCTGGATCGGCATCATATCGAGCCATTCCACCGGCTGGCGCAGGATCTCCTTGCAATGCAGGGCGCGGATCTTCTTGTCGTCAGCGGGGAGCGTTTTCACGACTTTCCCGGTCTCGACGAACTCTTCATACATGGCCTCGACGGTCTTGCGATCGCGGGCATCGGCCATGCGCTTGGTGATGCGGCGGATCGGGATATCCAGCGCTGCGAAATAGCCTGGCAGATCGAGATCTACCTTTTGCGGTTTGACCCCGGCCTCAGCAAAGGCCCGTTCGAACAGCACCGCCACCCCGGCCGTCGCATAGGCGACCAGGTCTGCCAGGATGTCGAGTAGGGTCTGGTCGAGGCCTTCGGGCGGATTGGCGACCCCTTTGTGCAGGTCATAATGGTCAATGAAGGTCTGATAATGCGGGTTGGAATATTTCGCTCCGGCCAGCACCATATCCGCGACAAATCCGGTCTCGGTGCCGGCATGCACATAGGGATATCCGCGCACATCGATCAGGGCCTTGATTGTGTCTCGCGATTTGGCGATCGACCATTCCAGTGCCCGGTGGATCGCTCCCTCTTCCTCGCTCTGCGCGGTGTGGAAAGGCTGGATCGGGTCGGCGTAATAATGGGTCAGCACACCAAGCGCATAGGCGGCCTTGCCCCATTTCTTCTCACGTAGGGCCGCGACTGCCTTGCCATACCATTTCATTGCGGCATCGCGCGCGCCGCCCCATTCGCCATCCTCAACGTGCAGGACATGGTTCTGGAAATCCTTGAATTCCGTATCCGGCGCCTTGGCCCCCTTGAGCAGGTTGGTGTGATGCTTGAGCAGCAGGTTTTTCCAGTCGCCCGCATCCTCGCCCTGCAGCAGCTGCAGCGCGTCAAAGGCGATGAAATGGTGGGTCGAGCGACACCTGTGCGCGATGATGACAAGCTCGAGCAGATTCATGGTCAGCCCCCGTAGGCCTCGTTTCGAACGACCAGCCCTAGGGTGATTTGCGAGCTTCACAAATGTCACATCCGCTGTGACGACAGGCATCCGAGTGGTTAATGTTTCCCTGACAATTGGGCTGTAAGGGTTAACAGCGGTTTAACCTTTGGCGCCGAGCTGATACTGGCGCATCAGGAAATCTACGAAAAGCGGCACCGTGAAGGCGATATCGCCATGCGATGGACGCTACATCCGCGAATACCAAGGTATATTCGGATAACTAAATTATATTTTTGACCCTATTTCCGCTTGATCGGGCGCATCAGGCCTTCTTGCGCGACGCTGGCGACCAGCTGGCCGTCGCGGGTATAGATCGAGCCGCGATTGAAGCTCCGGGCGCCGCCCGCATAGGGGCTATCCATCGTGTAGAGATGCCAGTCGCTGAAATTGATCGGCGCATGGAACCACATGGCGTGATCAAGGCTGGCCGACATCAACTCCCCAGTCATCCAGGACACGCCATGCGGACGATTACCGGTGCCGAGCAGCGACATATCCGAGGCATAGGCCATCAAGCAGTGATGCAGCCAGGGTTGCTCATCGATCTCTCGGCGCACCCGGAACCAGAGATGCTGCACATCGTCGACTTTTTCCGGCTTTAACGGATCCAGCGGATCGACCTCGCGAATCTCGATCGGACGCGGGCGCAGGAAGTGGCCGCGATGGCGCTCCGGCAGCTTCTGGGCAAACTTCTTGCGCCATTCAATCCGGTCATCCAGATCTTCGGGCTTCTGCACATCCGGCATCGTGTGCTGGTGATGCCAGCCATCTTCGATTTTGTGGAAAGACGCCGCCATATTGAAGATCTGTTTGCCATGCTGGATCGCGACGACTCGGCGGGTGGTGAAACTGCCGCCATCGCGCGAGCGGTCGACTTCGTAGATAATCGGGATCGACGGATCGCCCGGGCGCATGAAATAGGCGTGCAACGAATGACACGTGCGGCTGTCTGTATCCACTGTACGGTAAGCCGCGACCAGGGATTGCGAAATCACCTGCCCACCAAACACCCGCTGATTGGTCTCATTTTCCGGGCTTTGCCCGCGAAACAGGTCCACTTCCAGCCGCTCAAGGTCCATGAGATGTAGCAAATCGCCAACAGGATCAGACATTTCGTGTGACCTTTCGTCTATTTTATTGAAGCCCGGTGTGTAACAGCTATGCCAGATACTGGAAACGGTGACGCGCGCAACCTAGGTGTTGCGAAGAATACATCGGGTTGGAAACACGGAGGCAAGCTCAGAATGGGGTTGTGGCAAACCATTAATCGCGAAGTCGGGACGATCCTGACGCTGATGAGAATGAAAAAATGGACCGATGATATCGATCCGGACTCCGATAATCTGGTCGCTGATGATTTTGAACGCGTGGCCGACAAATACCCGAATAATGTCGCCTGGCGATTTGAAGGCAATCTCACCACCTATGCCGAGATGGACGCGCTCGCCAATAAGGTGGCGAATTGGGGACTGGGCCTTGGTCTGCAAAGCGGCGACGCCGTGGCCCTGTTCATGGAGAACCGGCCCGAATATGTCTCGATCTGGTATGGTCTGGCGAAAATTGGCGTTGTTACCGGCCTGATCAATCACAACCTCACCGACAAGGCGCTGGCGCATTGCGTCAATATTGCCAATGCCAAGCTGATCATCACCGGCGCCGATCAGGATGAGTCCATCCGCAGCGCTGATGGCCTGTTTGAGGGCGACCCAAAAGTCTGGTCTCTGGGTGGTAGCGAAGGCGAAGACCTCGGCGCGGCCCTGGCGGGTGCCTCGGAACAGCGACCGAGCCGCGACCATCGCGCGGGGCTTCGCGGCAAGGACCTTTGCCTTTATGTCTACACCTCCGGCACGACAGGACTGCCCAAGGCTGCACGCCTGACCCAGGCCCGCACCCAGGGCATGATGCGCTCCTTCATTGCGCCGTGTAAAACAACCTCACGTGACCGGGTCTATATCACCCTGCCGCTCTATCACGGCACTGGCGGTCTTTGCGGCGTCGGGCAGGCGCTGATGACCGGGGCCAGCATTGTGCTGCGCAAGCGTTTCTCAGCCAGTCATTTCTGGGATGATGCCGCGGATCAGGGGGTGACTTCGATTGTCTATATTGGCGAGCTGTGCCGCTATCTCGTCAACTCGCCAGAGCACCCCAAGGAAAAGGCACACAAGATCCGGACCGGATTCGGAAACGGATTGCGCCCGGATATCTGGGAAGAATTTCTGACGCGGTTCAACATTCCTCATGTCTGCGAGTTTTACGGCTCGACCGAAGGCAATGTCAGCTTTCTCGGCTTTGACGGCACTGTCGGCGCTGTCGGGCGCATCCCGGGCTATCTCGCAAAAGGCGTGTTCGGCCATGTTGCCTTCGTGAAGTTTGACGTGGTTGAGGAAGAGCCGGTCCGCGGCGAAGACGGGTTCTGCATCCATGCGGCGCCGAATGAAACCGGCGAAGCCATCGGCAAGGTGGGCGATGATGCCCGCACCCGATTTGAAGGCTATAATGACGCTGAGGCGACGAAGAAGAAGATCCTGCGCAATGTCTTCGAGGAAGGCGATATGTGGTTCCGCACCGGCGACCTGATGCGCAAGGACGAACACGGCTATATCTTCTTTGTCGACCGGATCGGCGACACGTTCCGCTGGAAAGGTGAGAATGTCTCGACCAATGAAGTCGCCGAATTTGTCGCCCGCGCGCCAGGCATTGCCACCGCCAATATCTATGGCGTCAGCGTCCCCGGCACGGATGGCCGCGCCGGCATGGCGGCGATCACGACCGATGGGGAGGTGGAGTATGACAATCTCTATGCCTGGTTCCTGGAACACCTGCCCAAATACGCCATCCCGCTCTTCATTCGGGTCCAGCAGGAAGCCGAGACGACCGGCACGTTCAAGTATCGCAAGGTCGAACTGGTCAAGGAGGGGTTTGACCCGAATGATGTCAGCGACCCGATCTGGTATTTCGATCCACAGACGAATAATTACGAACCGCTGACACCGGACGCGTTCGAAACCATCAAATCCGGCGCGGTCAGATTCTGATGCGACATGCCGTGATTGCCTCCGCACTCTTATTCGCTGCATGCGGAAACGGCGCGGGCAGTCCGGAGGCTGACGCGCTCTATTTCGAACGGCTGAGCCAGCTCTGCAATGGCGAGGCCTATGCCGGAAAACTGGTCAGCGAGGACGCGGTCGACGCCGACTTCAAATCAGCAACCATGATCATGGGGCCAGCGACGTGCGATGGCCTGATCGTCCGTATTCCCTTTGCCGTCGACGAGGACCGCTCTCGCACCTGGGTTGTCACGCGCACCGAAACAGGCCTGCGCCTGAAGCATGATCATCGTCATGAGGATGGCAGCGAAGATGTGCTCACCCAGTATGGCGGTGACAATACCGCGAATGGCACCGCCGCACGCCAGGACTTTCCCGTCGATGCGGAGACCCGAACACTGTTCATTGACCAGGAAATCGAAGTCTCGACGCAGAACACCTGGACGGTGGAAATCGAACCGGGCGAACGGTTTGCCTATCAGATGAGTCGGCCGGAGCGCCTGTTCCGCGTCGAGTTTGATCTGACGACGCCGGTCGAAGCGCCGCCCCTGCCCTGGGGCGTGGCGCCGATCTCGGAATGAGCGGGACTGACACTCCGCTTGGCCGCGTCCTGATCATTGCCGGCTCAGATTCCGGCGGCGGCGCGGGCATTCAGGCCGATATCAAGGCCGTGACCATGCTCGGCGGCTATGCGATGACAGCGATCACCGCCATCACGGCGCAGGATACGACCGGCGTGCACGGCGTCTGGCCGGTGGCGCTGGAGGCGGTCGAGAAACAGATGCTCGCCTGCCTCACAGACATTGGCGCGGATTCGATCAAGACCGGCATGCTCGGCACGGCCTTCCTCGTCGAGACCGTGGCTGAGACGCTGGATGGTCATGCGCGTGACGTGCCGCGAATTGTCGATCCGGTCATGGTCGCCACCTCGGGCGATGCGCTGGTGGATGAGAGAGCCGTCTCGGCCATTGCGTCGCTGATGATCCCCGGCGCCAGTCTGGTCACGCCCAATGCCCCGGAAGCAGAAGTCCTGACCGGTAAGGCGGTGGATGGCATCAATGGCCAGCGCCGCGCTGCCGAAGCCTTGCTTGAGCGCGGGGCCAAGGGGGCCCTCGTCAAGGGAGGGCACATTCCGGGACAGGTCGTGATCGATGTCCTGCAAACTGAGGCCGGCGAATGGATCTTCGAGAGTCCGCGCATTGAGACGAGTTCCACACATGGCACCGGATGCACGCTGTCGAGCGCCTGCGCCGCTCTATTGGCACAAGGCCATGCGATGCCGGATGCGGTCGACGCCGCCCGCGCCTATCTGCACGAGGCGATCGCGCAGGCGCCTGGCCTCGGCAAGGGGCACGGGCCGGTCGCGCACAATTGGAATTTGCCGGATCAGGAGAGCTGATCGATCGCTTAGAAATCATGGTTTGTCTTGCGCTGCCGCCTGTGAGACCCATCGGGTCCAAGACAGGAGGGCGTCATGCCAACACTTCCATTCGCTCAGATCGATGCATTTGCGAGTCAGACATTCGAAGGCAATCAGGCCTGTGTCATGCCGCTGGACGCGTTCCTGGCGGACCGGGTGATGCAGAAGATCGCGGCAGAGAACAATGTCGCCGAAACGGCCTTTATCGTGCCGAATGGCGATGGCGTCTGGAAGCTGCGCTGGTTCACGCCGGCGGTCGAAGTGCCGCTGTGCGGACACGCGACGCTGGCGGCGGGGCACTATCTCTATGACCTCGCAGGATATGCCGGTGACCAGATCACGTTCCAGACGGTTCAGTCGGGTGAGCTGTTCGTCTCGCGCCTCGATGATGGCCGCCTGGAAATGGACTTTCCGGTGCAAGAGGCGGCGGAAGTGGCGATTGATGCCGACGTGTCAGACGCGCTCGGCAAGGCGCCAGTCAAGGCCTTTGCCGGGCCTTGCTATGTCGGTCTGTATGAAAGCGCTGAGGACATTCGCGCGCTTGAGCCGGATCTTGAACGTCTGAAAACGCTCGGCACCAGTGACGGCAAATGGGGACGCGGCAATTTCGGCGTCCTCGCACTGGATGGCGACGACGTCGATGTGACCAGCCGGTTCTTCGCCCCTGGCAGCGGCATTCCGGAAGACCCGGCAACGGGCAGTTGGCACTGCATGGTGGCACCGCTGGTGAAAATGCTGACCGGAAAATCCGCAGCGAAATGTTATCAGGCCTATCCCGGCCGCGGCGCGTTCGTCGATGTCGAGCTGGTCGGCGACCGGGTCAAACTGCGCGGCCACAGCGTCACCGTCATCGAAGGCACATTCAGGCTTTGACCGGCATGCCTGGCTGCTGTCGCTGGGCCAGCCAGACACCACCAAGGATGAGGGCGAAGGCCAGGAAGGCATTCCAGCTCTGCATCTCGCGGAAGGCGAAAAAGCCGATGATCGCCGACAGGATCGGGATCATATAGCCGGTGAGCGAAACAAAGCTCGCGCTCGTGCGCTGGATCAGGATCATGTACAGGACCGAGGCGATGGCGGTCGGGCCGATCGCCAATCCGACCAATCCAGCGATCGCGCTGTTAGATGGGGTCAGCGTCTCGAAATCGACGAAGACCAAAAGCGGCCAGGTCGTGATCGCACCGAATACGAGGAAGCCAGCGGAGAAAACAAAGGGCGGAATGTTGCGGCCATAGCGCGCAATGATGGACGAGGAGGCATAGAAGAAGGTCGCGAGCAGGCACATAGCCTGGGCGATCACGCTGGCCGATCCGAATGAGGCAATCGCTTCCGGACCGAACAGAACGGCGACGCCGAGAAACCCGATCACCAGGCCGAAGGCTTTGCGCCGGTGAATAAAGTCATCATGAAAAAAGATATGAGCCAGGATCGATGTGAAAAGCGGCGCCGCCGACACGTAAAGCGCGGCCAGCGAGGAATCGACCGTTTTCTGCGCGGTCGTGATCAACAGGAATGGCATGGCTGTGCCGACACTGCCCATCCCAGCCATGATCAGCCAGCTTTTCCAGTCGCTGAAGGGTGGCCACTTCTGCCGCGTCAGAGCCACCACGATCAGCAGCACAATCGCGCCCGCGGTGATCCGCATCGGGATGATGAATTGCGGCGGGAACCCAAGCGATGGATCATCATGGCTGACCGCCAGCCGGGTAAAGGCATAGGCTGACGCCCATAAGACAGTCAGGCCTGAGAACAGGGCCCAGTCGATCAGATTTCGGTTTTCCTGCATCGCCCTCGTCCGGTGTCCCACAGTCCCCTAAGCACGCCATTCATGCGGTCAAGGCCACAAAACGCATTCAAATAAAGACAATATTTTTACTTGTTTGGCCAACAAACTCAATTAATAGACACCGATCATTCATTTGAGTCGTAGATCTGGAACAGGGCGGGATTCCAAAAATGCGGGATGTTGATTACCTCATCATTGGTGCCGGGGCTGTGGGCCTCGCCTTTGCTGACATGATTGTCCAGAAGAGCGATGCGACGGTCGCGATCGTGGATCGCAACGCCCGGCCCGGCGGGCATTGGAATTTTGCCTATGATTTTGTCCGCCTGCATCAGCCGTCGGAGTTTTATGGCGTTGAGACCCTGCGCCTCGGCGATGCGCAACGCGATCAGTCCGGCTGGAACGCGGGCTATTTCGAGCTGGCGACGGGCGGCGAAGTGCTCGACTATTTCGATCGCGTCATGAAGGATCATCTATTGCCGAGCGGCCGTGTGCGGTTCTTGCCGGGCTGCGAGTATCGCGGTGACGGACGCGTTCTGAATCTGAATTCCGGGGATGAGACGCCGTTCAAGGTTCGCCGAAAGACCGTCGATGCCACTTATTTCGGCACCACACTCCCGGCGCACCATACGCCGAGCTTCGGCGTGGAAGACGGGGTCACTTTGGTCGCTCCGAATGATATTTCCGAGCGGTGGCGCAGCGATCCGGAGCAATTTCAGTCCGTCTGCATCATCGGCGCTGGGAAAACCGGCATGGATGTCGGCGTGCGCTTGCGTGAGCTCGATGTGCCGGGCGATGCGATATCCTGGGTCATGCCGCGTGATTCATGGCTGATGAATCGCAGCACCTTGCAGCCGGGCGCCGAATATTTCGAAAGCACGATGCGCGCCCAGGCGCTACAGATGAAGGCATTGGCGGAGGCCACGTCTGCAACGGATCTGTTCCATCGCATGGAGCGCGACGGGATCATGCTGCGCCTTGATCCAACCGTCGAACCTGAAATGTATCACTGCGCCATCATCTCCGAAGGCGAGATCGAATTGCTCAGGCAGGTCGGTCAGATCATCCGCCGCGGCCATGTGCGGCGCATCTCAGAAGCGGGTCTGGTCATGGATGAGGCGACCATCCCGATGCCGGAGCACACGCTCTACATTGACTGCTCCGCCAGCGCGGTGACACGCCACCCGCAAATTCCAATCTATCAGGACGGTCTGATCACGCTGCAAATCGCACGCACGTGTCAGCCTGCTTTCAGCGCCGCCATGATCGGCTTGATCGAGACGCTCGATCTCGGCGATCGCGAAAAGAATGAACTCTGCCGCCCGCTACCCCTGCCGGACACGCCGCACGATTATTTCTCAGTCGCGCTCAGCAATATGATGAACCAATATGTCTGGTCGCGCCGCCCCGAGATCCGCGACTGGATGATGAGCTCACGTCTGGACGGCTTCACGCAGCGCATCTCGCAGGTCACCGAAGCAGATGCGCCAGCGCATGCCATCCTGAACACGTTTCGTCAGAACATGCCGGTGGCAATTGCCAACATTCAGCGGTTGATGAAGGCTTCTGCCTAGACGGTCGCGGACTAGTGCTTGGTGTCCGAACCATTGGCGCTGAGCAGACGCGCCTGTTGCACCCATTCATCGCGCGATACGCGTCCCGGGCTGGCCAGGTGGTCATCGACCCACTGCATTTCGGCCTCCGTCCAGGCCGCAATTTGTCTGAAGTGAAAGATTCCAAGCGCATTCAGTTGCTTTGATCGCTTTGGCCCGATGCCCTTGATCTGGGTCAGGTCATCGGCTGATCCGTCGGGCGCGGAAAGCGTTGCCGGCGCCGTGTGGGCTGGGCCGCGCGCTGGCGCGTCTTGTGGCTCCGCGACCGGCGCGCTCATGCCGCCATTGCGAAGCAGATTGTCATACCAGTCGACCAGGGCTGACCCCGTCAGCGTGTTTGGCAAGTTCATCCAGGCCGGGAAACTCTCCAGGAGCCGCGCCGTATTCTGCCAATGGCGCAGGTTCAGATCTGACAGCGTGCGCAGCAATTCGCTGGCGAGCGTGTCCGCATCAGGATCAACTTGTCGACCCCGTGCCGCCGCAGATTGGCCCAACTGACTGGCCATGATCTGCGCCGCGCGCTGCGAGAAATCACTCCATGCGGAATAGCTTTCGCGCCAATATTCCCATGGCGACAAAGGAGAGGAGTCCTGTGGCAGATCTTGCGATTTCATGTCGTATTCCCAGTTATGTTGCAGCGCACAATATCAAGCCGGTTCCAGATCGGCAAGCATTGACGATTTCCCCCGCAGGCAAAGCAGGCTAGGCACGAGCCATGACTGAAATCAAACACGGAAAAGTCCTGGTCTTCGACTCGGGAATGGGCGGCCTCACCGTGGCCCGTGAGATTCAGGCGCTGGCCCCGGATCTGGCCGTGGACTATGCCGCAGACAGCGGATTCTTCCCTTATGGCGACAAGTCGGATGAGGCCTTGCGTGAGCGCCTGCCGCACATCGCCGCGCGCCTGGCTGAAGCCGCCCAGCCGGACGTTTTCGTGATCGCTTGCAACACGGCCAGCACTCTGGCCCTGGACGAGGTTCGCGCGGTCCTCGACATACCGGTCGTCGGTACGGTGCCCGCGATCAAGCCCGCCGCGGCGCTGACCCGCACCGGCACGATCGGCCTGCTGGCCACGCCTGGCACCGTCCGGCGGGCCTACACGGCGCAACTGATCGAGGATTTCGCCCAGGATGTCAGAGTGATCCTGCACGGCTCAGTCGATCTGGTCCGCATGGCCGAGGAAACGGCGTCCGGCAGTGCCGTCGCGATGGACGCTTTTCGCGCCGCCCAGGCGCCTTTATTCGAGGCTGAGGGCGGCGACCAGATCGATACAATCGTCCTGGCTTGCACCCATTTCCCGCTGATCCGCGGCGAGCTTGCGGCGACCGTACCGCATGCGGTCACCTTCGTGGATAGTGGTGAGGCGATTGCTCGCCAGACCTTGCGCGTCCTGCCCGGCAATCTGCAAACCGAGCGAACCGGTGGCAAGGTGTGGCTCTCCAGTTCTCCGGCTGAGCAAGCCCGCCTGGTCGAAGTCAGCCGACGGTTTGGATTCACAGACGTGCAGGATGTGAGCGGATAAAAACGAAGACGCTCTCATCTGTTTGTCACAAATCACGTTTAAGAGCAGCCGCCTCCCAATCGCGTAAGGAGCCGCGTGTTGCGTATCGCCCTCATCCTCATTTCAAGTCTGGCGCTCGCGGCCTGTGGCAACGCAGTGAAGCTTTCAGAGATTCCCGAGCAGAGCGATGCACCGCCGGTGTTCTTGATCGGAGAGTCGGAGAAGATCCGCATTGTCGGCTCCTCCACGGTGGCCCCTTTCTCGACCACAGCTGCGGAACAGTTCGGCGCGATCTCGGAGCATCCGGCACCTATTGTCGAAACCACCGGCACAGGTGGTGGCTTCAAGGCCTTCTGCCGGGCGATTGGTCCGGCTGAGCCGTCCATCGTCAATGCCTCGCGTCAGATGAAGGATGGCGAACGGGCTTTGTGTGTGGAAGCCGGGATCATCGATCCAGTTGAAATCAAGATCGGTTATGATGGCATCGTGCTGGCCAATCGAAAATCCGGGCCGGTGCTGAACCTGACCAAGGCCCAGATTTTTCAAGCCCTCGCTGCCAACCTGCCAGATGGTGATGGCGGCTGGACCGCAAACCCGCATCGCCAATGGAGCGATATCGACCCGGCCCTGCCCGAAATGCGCATCCTGGTATCTGGTCCGCCGCCAACCTCTGGTACGAGGGATGCGTTCGTCGAAATCGCCATGGAAGGCGGCGCCCGCGCGTTCGAGACGCTGGCCGCGCTGGAACTGTCCGACCCCGACGCGTTCCGCGCCCGCGCGCACGAAATCCGCAATGACGGCGCCTGGATTGATAGCGGCGAGAATGACAGCACCATCATCAACACGCTGTTGCGCAACAATGATTCTGTCGGCGTGCTTGGATATTCCTTCCTCGAGCAAAACCTTGATCGGATCAAAGCCGCCAGCGTCGGCGATACTCAGCCGACCTTCGAGGCGATTATCAGCGGCGACTATGAAGTCTCCCGCAGCATGATCGATTTCTACGTCAAGCGAGAGCACTTGCCGCTGGTGCCGGGGCTGGCTGAATTTGTCGAGGAGTTCACCCAGGAAGACGCCTGGGGGCCGGATGGCTACCTGGCTGACAAGGGGCTGATCCCGCTCATGCCAGAGGAACGCGCCAGCGTCCGCGAAATCGCGCTCGTCGCGCTTACAGATCCGAAAAGTCCACCACGGTCAGAGGATGCCCCGTCGCCTCCACAAAGCATTGAAGCCCCGCCCGGCTGATCGCCGTCGTGGCGGTGTTGACCAAGGGATGAAAATTAACCGTGTCGAAGCCCATCAGCGCGGCGTCGGCGATGAATTTGACGCGCTGATCTGTATCATTCATCAGCGCGAATGCGGTGACCGAGCCGGGCTCGACCCCCAGGCATTCAACCATCAACTCCGCGCTCGCAAATGACAGGCGGCGAGTCCCGATCTTTTTGTGGAGCTGGTTCAGGCGCAGCTGGCTGTCCACCCAAGCAGAGATCAGCACGATCACCCCATCCTTGTCCTTCATGAACAGATTCTTGGAGTGACCGCCCGGCATCGAGGCCTTCAAGTGACGACCTTCTTCGACCGTGAACGTGGCGGGGTGCTCGACCGTCTTGTGGTCGATGCCGAGCTCGTCGAGATAGGCGAACAGATCAGATGGGCTTGCAGGCATCACGGCCTTGGGGCAGGAATTCGGCTCTGGGTCAAGACCACGGTGAAGGAAGCCTCATGCAGCTCGAATGCTACAAAATCCACGATGTCGCTCCGGAAATTGTTCCGGGCCGCAGCAATCGCGACTGGATGGACGCGTTTCCGGACCGCCAGCCTTATCGCTGCCTGCCGCTGTCCATGGCCAATTCGACAGGCTGGGAAATCCTGTGCCCGATGGATCTCAAGATCATCTGGAATGGCGGGCCCGGCAAAGACGATCTGAGTTTCAAGACGCGCGGTGATCCGCGCGCCATTCCGTCCTTTGCCGACAGCCATTTCCAGCGCGGCATCGTCACCTTTCATACCGGGCACCTGTTCCGGACCCCGCCTGGCTGGGGCCTGATGACAATGGGCGCGCCCAACTTCTTCAAGGATGGCATTGCCCCCCTTACGGGCCTGGTTGAAACCGACTGGCTGCCTTTCCCATTCACGATGAACTGGCAGATGACGCGGCCGGGTGAAGTGATCTTCAAGAAGGGCGAGCCGTTCTGTTTCATCGTTCCGATCGAGCACGGCAAGCTGGAAGACATTCAGCCGGAACGTAAGCTGCTCAGCACCAATCCGGAGCTGGAAAAGGATTTTCACGGCTGGGCCGAAAGTCGCGGAGATTTCAATAAGAAGCTGGTCTCGGGCGACAAAGAGGCCGTGAAAGCGGGCTGGCAGCGCCACTATATGCGCGGCGAAAAACAGACTGGTGACAAGATTGACAGCCACGTCACCAAACGCCGTCTGAAACCGCCCAAGGACGTTTAGGGAAAACTGTTTAGGGCCACCTTGCCTTGATTCTTGTCGCGATTTCGCCCTGATTAAACAGCACGGTCTCGGGGTGATGGAGGGATAAGATGTCTACACGCGCAATTTTGTTTGGGGCCAGCCTGCTTGGCCTTGCCGCCTGCGGCGGCGGAGGCGGCGGCGGCGATTTTGAACGCTCGGCCGCGCCCCCACCCCCTGCCCCGATGATGGAATCGATCGCCGTTGACGGTAG
>JGI12316J14372_10002741_pt1 | contig 18265 bp, 22 predicted proteins | sample MarCyaLeptolynsp_FD_14372 | JGI IMG/M metagenome (IMG submission 14372) | reverse complement strand
GAGCCGATGAAGACGAAAACGAATGCGGACGGATAGCCGATGATCGCCGGAAGCACGGCGCGCGCCGAGGCGGGCCGCACGGCCGTATCGACCGGCCCCCGCGCGCGCAAAAGCGGCAGCGCGGCGAAGGCGGTGATGGCCGCGCAGGCGACAAGGATCGGCAGCGGCCGGTCCGGCAGCGCCGCGACGACCGCAGGGCCAAGCACGAAGCCCACCGCCACGGCGGTGCTGTAGAGCCCCATCACGCGGCCGCGCCGCGCCGGGTCGGCGAAGGTGTTGAGCGCGGTTTCGGCGACGATGAACAGAAGGTTGGCGCCGATCCCGAGCGCCATGCGCGCGGCGAAGACCAGCCAGAACTCGCGCACGAAAGCGAGGACCAGCAGCGCCGCCGCCATCACGCCGACGCCGATCAGCGCGGTGGTGCCGGCGCCGGCGCGCCGCGCCACCTGCGGCATGACGAGGACGCCGACGATGAGCCCCAGACCCGTGGCCGCGGCATTGAGCCCGTTGAGCGCGTCCGAGACCTGTCCCGACAGCACGACGCCAAGCAGCGGGTAGGTCGTGCCCATGGCGAGCCCGTAGATCAGCACGCCGACGATAAGGGCGGCGATGACCTTGGTGGCCTGCAAGGTGGATGCGTTCATGGCTGGCTCCGATGGTTCGGGCGCAGCCAAGCGAAGACGGGGCTGGGGCTCAAACGATCAATTCTTGCTCCAGCGTGCGTTTTTGTTACGCTTGAGCCATGCGCAAGCTGCCCAATCTGAATGCCCTGCGCGCCTTCGACGCCGCCGCCCGCCAGGGCAGCTTCGCCCGCGCCGCCGACGAACTGGGCGTCAGCCATGCCGCCGTCAGCCGCCATGTGCGCAATCTTGAGACCGAACTCGGCGTCGCCCTGTTCGAGCGTCATGCACGCCATGTGGTGCTGACCGGCGAGGGCAGCCTGTTCGCGCGGACGGTCGCCGATTCCCTTTCGGCACTCGAGATCGACACGGGGCGCCTCAGGCGCGGTGTCGGCCGGCGCACCGTGGTGCTGGACGTTGAATCCGATCTCGCCACGCGATGGCTGATGCCGCTTCTCACCAACGCGGCACTGAACGATCTCGACGTGCATCTCGACATTCGCGTGCGGCCCGACCCGCCGCGCGCGGTCCTCGGCGATGCCGATCTGGCGCTGACCTGGGGCGCGGCGCAATGCACCGGGTTCCGCACCGAACCGTTCCTCGATTTCGAAGGGTTCCCCGTTGCCGCGCCTGCGCTGATCGACGACGGGCCGACGTCGGACGATCCGGCCTTCTTTCTGGCGCACCGGCTGATCCACGAGCGCGGCATCTACTGGTGGCGACGCTGTTTCGATGCGCTCGGCCTGTCGCTCGACGATGCGGCCGGCCATCTCTACTTCAACCGCTCGCATCTGTGCATCGACGCGGCGATGCGCGGCGCCGGCCTTGCCATCGGCGACAATGTGATCTGCGACGAGGCGCTGCGTGCGGGCGCGCTCGTCCGGCTGCCCGGGCCGGCCCTGACCAGCCGCGAGCGCAGACGCCATGCTGGTGCCGGACACGCGGCAACTGTCCCGACCCGTGAGCCGCGTGCGCGACTGGCTCATCGCGCAGGCGGGCCGATTTGATCGTCGCTAGGAACACGCCTTGCGGGCTGCGCCTGCCGCTCTTTTGCGGTTCGTCAGGTAAAGCCCGACCAGGATGGCCCCGGCGCCGGCGGCAAAGCCCGGCGTCAGCGTTTCGCCGAGGATCGCCCAAGCGGTCAGCACGCCGAACAGCGGCGCCAGGAAGCTCATCGCCGACACCTGCGATGCCGGATGAAGCTGGATCAGCCGGAAGAAGACCAGATAGCCGATGAAGGCCACGGCGACGGTCTGGAAGGCGAGCGAGCCGAGCGCCGTGGCGCTCCAGCGGATGGTCGCATCGCCCGAGATAAAAGCCGTCGCCCCCAGCAGCGGGACCGACCAGAAGAGCTGATGGAACAGCACGACCGAGGCATCGACGGTCTTGAGCCTGGTTGCCCGGATGGTGAGCACGGTCAGCGCCCAGGCCGCCGCCGCGCCAAGACATAGCAAATCGCCGGCAAGCGTCGCGCCGCCCGCACCCCCGGCCGGGCGCACCAGCGCGACGATGGCCACGCCCGCAAAGGCGATGGCGATCCCGGCGATCTTGCCCCCATCGAAGGGCTCGTCGGCGATGGCGGTCATGGCCGCGAGCGCGATCATCATCGGCGCGGTGTAATAGAGCACCGTCGCATGGCTGGCAGACGTCAGCGCGATGCCGACATAAAGCAGGCCGAAATCCACCGCGAACAGCACGCCGAGCAGGACCGACAGCGCAAAGGGCGCGGCGAAGGGATTGGTCCGGCGCAGCACGAACCAGAGCGCGAGCAGTGCCGCGCCGCCGGCCGAGCGAATTGCCGCCTGCGCGATCGGGCCGATATCGGCGACGGCGAGCTTGACGGCCGTCTGCTGCGCGCCGAAGGCGGCGAAGATGAGAACAAGCAGGAGCGTGGAGGACAGCGTGAGTGGTGTGCGCGGGTCGGGCATGCGTCCCATCTCGGCTGCGATCCGGCCCCGTACAAGCGAGAACACTCGACGCCGGATTTAGCTGAGCTAAATTGGTGGCATGACCTCACGCCTGCCCGTCGACGCGCTCAGAACCTTCGCGGAGATCGCACGCGGAGCGAGCGCGGCCGAGGCCGCCGAGCGGCTGAACGTCACGCCCGGCGCGGTCAGCCAGCGCATTGCGGCCCTTGAGGCGCATCTGGGCCGCAGACTTGTGACGCGGCGCGGCCGCAAGCTCGTGCCGACGAGCAATGGCCTCGCCCTCTATGTGCGGGTGCGTCCGCATCTCGACGCGATCGAGGACGTGCTGACGCCCGGCCAGCGCGATCGGGCCCTGCGCCTTCATGCCACGCCCGCCTTCGCCGATGCCTGGCTGATGCCGAGAATGAATACGATCCGGGCGCTGGCCGAACCTTTCGCGGTCGACCTCGTCACGGCGGCAACGCCCTTCGAGGAGACGCGCGGCTGGACGGCGTCCGACATCGCCATCCGCTATGGCGCGTCGTTTGGCGATGACCTGATGGCGACGCCGCTGGTGCCTTCCGGGATCGCGCTGGTCGTGGCGACCGCACGGACCACCGACAACCCAGCCGCATTGCTGCGCAGCCAGCCGCTGATCCGTCAGCCGGGCCTCGACGAGTGGCCGGTCTGGCTTGAGGCACTGACCGTCTCGCCTGAGGCCGTCGCGTGGGGGCCAAGGGTAAGCGACGATGCGGCGAGCCTGCGGGCGGCCGAACTCGGCCACGGCATCGCCAGCGTGCGCGCCTGCAATGTCGGCGATCGCCCGGCGCTGCGCGTGCTGGCCCGACGACCAGCGCCGGGAGGTGCCACCTATCATCTGGTGACGCGCCGCGCTGACCGGGGCGCCGCGCCGATCGCGCGCCTGCACGACTGGGCGCGAAGCTGCACGTGATCGGATCAGGTCAACACCCTGAGCCCGGTCGGAACTTGGATCGAAGCAACGTATCTTAGTTCCGGTCCATGAACCAAGGATGGGCATCCCTCGACACATACGGCACGATAAAGCGCCTCGATCGCTGCAGGATCGGGATGCTCCAGTTCAAAGGACACAAGCCGAGCACCCATGTCGGGGATGTCATCCATCGATGTAGGAACGCCCCGGTGATCGATGAGAGACGGAGCCGCCCCGTCAAGCGGCAATAGACCACCCGCCGGAATGGAGAACGCAAACTCGGGCTCATGTTGTGGAAGCTCCACGGCTTCCCCGAAGGTCCTCGCATGATCGGACAGAATGCGGTCCATCTCATCGGTGCTGGCAACCCATCCCCGTAGCCGACGACCGGCATCCCAGTCAGCGCGGACCTGTGCCTGGTTGTCGAGACCGAACCACTTTGGGACGCCAGTATTGGTTCCTTCGGGGTCCAAGGCGATGATTTCCAGATAGGTCCGATCACCAAGCTGAAGCCTGTGATTATGCGTACCCATGTAGCTGTGGCGTGTTCCAAAGGGGATATCGATGTCCAGGCACTCGCGCACGTGGTTGACGCCCTCGGTCAGGTCCGGAGCCACGACAGTGATATGATCCAGTCTGTTCACAGCCATCTTCCTTGCATTGCCGCCATGTGCACACCAAGCCTGACCGGTGGCGATCGGTCGGGTCGCCCCTTTTTCTCATCCCGCAAACCGCGCGTTCCAGACCGGCACCCGTTCCGCATCGCGAGCCTCGTAGGCGGCGAGTGCGGCATGCGCGTCGGGCGTGCCGTCCGGCGCGCGATCCTCGCCGAGCGCCGTCAGCCGCATCGTGTACCAGGCCGGTACGAAGCATGCGAGCGCCGCGCGCGATCGGCTCTCCCCGGAAGAGTTAGACAGTCATTCGTACCCCCGCATTTGCTTGCGGGATCGACGAGTAATGCCGCTGTTGGGCGCCGATCGAAAGGGGTAACGGCGCAGTCGTGATGTGGCCCGCAATGGCAACTGCGGCGGAGCGGAGGCGTCAGAGTCGGATGAGCGGGACGAGGCGGACGCCCAGAAAACGCTCGCCAACGTCGGCCGATAGAGGGACCGGCAGGTCTATAGACGATCGATCGGACGGAGACACCGGTCGCTATTGCATCAACAGCCCGGCAGTTGCGTCAATCTCCGTTTGAGCTCCGATCAGGACAGACCTCGCGTCCGCGTCATGCCCAATGGGAAGGCCGCCGAGCACGGGCACGCCAAAGCCTGAAAGATGCTGGCGTAACAGCTCGATCGCATCGAGAGGCGGATTGGCAGGCGTCCGCGTGATGTGACCTATGGCGATACCGGCGACTCCGTCGAAGTGGCCGGCACGCGTCAACATGGTCAGCGCTCTGTCGAACTGACCGATGCCGAGGCCCGCCGACTCGATCAGGAGGACTGCGCCTCGCAGCGATGGCAGCGCCCAGCCGGCTGCGGTGGCAATCATGTCGAGGTTGCCGCCGACGAGCGGTCCCTTCGCCCTGCCGCTCGTCGAGAGCGCGGCGGAAGGAAGCGTCGCGTCGGAGCGGACAAGGTGACGATCATTCCCCATGAGGAGCGCGTGCAGAGAAGCGCCCGCCTCACCACTGAGGTTGTCGTCTGCGTCGCTGGTCAAGGCCCCATGCACTCCGATCGCGGCGCACTCCCGAAGAAGAACAAGGTGCAGGAGGGTGATGTCGCTGAACCCGATCAGCGGCTTGGGGTCCAAACGGATTCGATCGAAGGCCAGCCGATGGGCGATGCGGTAAGAGCCTTTGCCGCCGCGCGTTGCAAACACGGCCCGGACGTCGCGATCGAGCAAGGCGTCTTCGAGGTCGGACAGACGATCATCGTCAGTTCCGGCAAGATAGCTGACCTTGTCAAAGGCGTGGGCCGCAACTTCCACGCGTAGACCCCATGACTTCAGCATCTCCGCACGGCGCTCGACGCCCGCCGTCTCCGGGGTGCTCGCCGGTGACACAAGACGCACAAGATCGCCCGGGTTCAAAATGGCCATGCGGTTCCTTGACTGGCTGACCTCTGGGGTCCGGGTTCGCGTACCTGAAAACTGAAATTACTCGACGGCTTTGATCCTTCAGAGGTGCGGGCTTCCGCGAGGACAGCGCGAGCGCTCCAGCGACCGTTCGATCGCACGTGTCGACGCGTTGAACCGGCGATCGATGGGCCCCGCACCGGTCCTGCGCGGCAGGTCGCATCAGCGCAACATCAGATAGGCGCCGATGAGCAGCAGTGCTGCCGCCGCGATCCTTTGCAGATCGACGCTTCGCACCTGCACCTCGAACAAGCCGAAATGATCGATGACCATGCCGGCAACCAACTGGCCGACAACGACGAGCGTGATCGCCGTTGTGGCGCCGAGTCTCGGGATCGTCTGGCTGAGTGACAAATAGAGGATCAGCCCGAACACGCCGCTGCCGAGCATGTACCAGGGCAGGCTGCGCCACTGGCCGATGCCCTCCCCGCCGCGCGCCACCAGCAGCGCGAGCGAGGCGACCGCACCGCCCAGGTGGACGATCAGGCTGCCGGCGGCGCCGCCGATGCGGTGGCCCATCGCGCCGGCAATCGGCGCCTGGGTCCCGACGGCGATGCCGCCGGCAAAACCGATGGCCACAACCAGCAATGTCTCAAGCATGATTCACCTTCGTATCGAAAAGGAGTTCATCTGACGTTTTCTATGCCCGCGCCGGACAGCATTCGAAAGAAGGGACGGAAGTATTCAAAGGCCTTCACAGAAAGCCGTCAGCCATGGAGGCCGGCCTGGGTGGCAAGTGCTTCGGATTGCGGCGCTCACTGGGGTCACCGCGACGGACCGCTCGCCGTTTCGATGCCTGCGCGCGCCTCCACGGCCGGACCGATCAGTTCGATGCGGTTGGTGTAGATCCAGCCGGCAAAGCCGTCGGGCACGCGCGCCAGTTCCTCGAGGCTGTCGATCGCGCGTGATCCGTCTTCCTTGAGCGCCGGGCCGATGAGCATGACTCCACCCGGCGTTTCGGCAAAGCGCTGCTGCAGGCGGTCCGGCCAGCCCCAGAACAGCCAGGCGATGTCCTGCGGAACGACGATCCCGCTTTCGCAGGCAGCCGGCAGGCGCCCGGTCCAGCCGGTGAGCAGATAGGATCGAACGCACGCCGCCGCCCGATGCTTGCCGATCACCGGCACGCCCGTGTCGAGTTCGCTCCAGCGTGCGTCGAAGGCCGGAAGCGCGAAGACCGTCAGGCGCGCGACATTCACGCCGTCGATCTCTCGCAGATAGGCCCAGAGCGCGTCGGCCTCCTCGGCAGTGGCGCCCTTCGCATGCAGTTCGAAGGCCCCATCGGGGAAACGGATCAGCACGTCGGCCAGCGACGGCATCGCGCCGACGAAGCGGCCCCGGAACGGAAAGGTCTGTCCGCCATCGGCGGTATAGCCATGGCCGATATCGAGCGTCCTGAGCGTCGCCATGGTGTGGTCGCGGATGCGGCCCTCACCGTCGGTGCGGCAGGCAAGCCCGTAATCGTGGAAGACGGCCCAGTCGCCGTCGGCCGTGCGGTAGATGTCCATCTCCACCCGGTCGGCACCATGAGCAAACGCGGCTTCCATGCTGGCGATCGTGTTCTCCAGATAGTCGTGGGCTGGCGGCAGCATGCGCTCGGCCGTGCAAGTGTCGTTGGTCAGCCCGGCGCGCTCATAGGGCTGATGCACGCCGCGATGGGCATAGAGCTTCGCTTCGCCCTCGGGGGCAGGCGCCAGCCAGGACGCGTTGTTGAGATAGAGCCCCAGAGCGGTGGTGACGAATATCGCCAGCAGGACACGCAGGATTGTCATTGTCGTTTCTCGTGGGAGGGGTTCGGATCGGATCGTCGGGCGCAGATGCGCCGATGATGAGGGCGAGACGGTGTCCCGGCGCCGGTCTCCTGCCTCACTCCTGCCAGCCGAATTGCGAAAAGCCGATCAGATTGCCGGCCGGATCGCGCACATAGATCTCGCGCGCGCCATAGTCGGTGACGTGATCGGGTACGACGATCTCGGTTCGCGGCAGCGCGGCGACCACCGCGTCGAGCGATGCGACCTCGAGGAAGACGATGGAGCGGTTGACCCGCTCGACCGCCTCCGGCCTTTGCGCGCGGGCCGAGGAGAACGACTGGTACATCATTTCGACGCCGTCGCCGGCGATGATGGCAAAGCCGATGCCGTCACCCTCGGGCACGGTGACCGACGCCTGAAGTCCAAACGCGGTCCAGAATTCGACGCACGCCTTGACGTCATCGGCGAGCAGGATCGGCGTCGTCTTGCGAAAGCGGACCATAGCGGCTGTTCTCCATCGGCTTGGCCAAATCATCTGTCGCCACTTGGCAAGGCAGTTGCGCGAAGGACAATAACGTCGAAGGTTATTGTTCGGGATTTGTGGGCGCTTTACCTGCTCACTGGTTGAATCGCCAAGGAACCGCGCGTGCCCCGGTTGCCGATATTGGAAGGACCTGATGATCGACGATACGTCCAACGGTTATGAAGCGGTCGCCGATGCGTTCGTGGCGGCGCGATCGGGCTCGACGACCGGGCTTGCGATCATCCGCCAATGGGCGGCGTCGCTGCCGGCCGGAGGAACGGTCATCGACATCGGCTGCGGGTCGGGCGAGCCGGTCACCGTCGCGCTGATCGACGCCGGACTAACGGTCTCCGCCCTCGATGCCTCGCCGGCGCTGGTTGCGGCATTCCGCCAGCGCTTCCCCGATGTCGACGTGGCGTGCGAGCCGGCCGAGCGCAGCCGGTTCTTCGGCCACAGCTTCGATGGCGCGGTCGCGATCGGCCTGATGTTCCTTCTGCCAGAGAAAGCCCAGCGCACCTTGATCGGGAACGTCGCTGAGGCGCTCAACCCCGGCGGGCGGTTCCTGTTCACCGCGCCGCGCCAGGTCTGCGCCTGGGACGATGTGCTGACCGGCCGGCGGTCGGCGTCGCTGGGCGCGGAGGAATATGGCCGCATCCTCGAAGCGGCGGGACTGGACCTGATCGCCGAACATGTCGATGAGGGCCAGAACAACTATTTCGAGGCGCGCAAGCGCGCGGCCCGATCGGGATGAAGGATTATCGCGGGAACGCCTCGGCGAGGTTGCGCTCGCTGTCGGCGCCGACGGGAAAGAAAAGTTCCGTCCTGAGATCCGCGAGGGTCAGATCGTTCGCCGTGTTGAAGGCGGCCTGGATCGAGACGAGTTCGATCGTCCGCCCGTCGATCCCGAGCCTTGTGGTGACGGCGGCCGAAGCCGGTGCGGCCAGCGGGCTCTGACCGCTGAGCGCTGCGAGCGTTTCCGCCGCTTTTGCCGTCTCGGCGTCGTTGCGCCGTCTTGCCTCGGCGCCGAGCCGGTGGGCCAGTGGCAGCGTCGCCTCCCGCCAGTTGAGAAGGGCGCCGCCGAGCGTCGGGTCGCCAACCAGGGCGGCAACGAGGCTGTCGCCCGACGTGATGCCGACCCGGCGCAGCAGCTTTTCGCCGACGCGATTGCACAGCACGATCCGCCAGTCCGGATCGAGCGCCCAGCCCGGATAGGGATCGTGCCGATCCAGAAGGCGGGTAACGGCCTCCATGAACGGCGCGAGCTCCGCGCTGTCGAGCGGCCGGCTTTCGTAGATCGGCGCGAAGCCCGCCGCCGTCAGCCAATCGTTGCGGGCATGGGCCGGGACGTTCAGCGCGTCCGCCAGGCGCAGCACCATGTCCCGGCTCGGCGCCGCCTTGGCGGTCTCGAGGTAGGAGATGTGCCGCGTGGAAACGTCGGCGGCGAGCGCCAGCGCCATCTGGCTCATCCGCCGGCTTGTTCGCCAGGCCCTCAGTGTCGGTCCGAACGCTGTCAGGGAGCTCGCCTTCCGATCCCAGAGTCGCCGAGCCGTCGCTTCTCGGAAACCATAACTTGCGACGTTATTGATTCCAGCACTTCGATCGCATGCATTGACCGCCACCACAACGGTTGGGAGGTCGCCATGTCGAACTTCGCCGATTCGAACTTCGACAAGTCGGACTTCGCCCGTGCCATGCCGTTCGCCCGACTGCTCGGGCTCGAGGTGACCGATGCGACGCCGGAAAAGGTGGTCGGCACGATCACCGTCAGGGCGGAGCTGTGCACCATCGGCGAGAGCGCCCATGGCGGCACGCTGATGGCCTTCGCCGACTGTCTTGCCGCGATCGGCGCCCATCTCGACCGGCCAGAGGGGGCGGCCGGCACGATCACCATCGAGAGCAAGACGAACTTTCTGGCACGCGCCGCGAGCGGCACGCGCCTTTTGGGAACCGCGTTGCCGGTTGCGGTGGGCAAGCGCGTTTCGGTGTGGCAGACGAGCATCGAAGACGAGGCCGGACGGGCGATCGCGCTATCGGTTCAGACCCAGCTTGTCCTTTAGCCCGACGCTTCCGTAATGGCCGTGCCTCCGACGACCGGCCGGCCCGCACGCCGAACCGAAGGCGCCACAGCAAGGATCCGGCCATGGTCGCAAACCCCGTTTCGTACATCGAGATTCCCGTCCATGACCTCGACCGCGCGATGACCTTCTACAGTGCCGTCTTCGGCTTCGAACTCGAACGGGCGACGATCGACGGCTATGAGATGGCGCTGTTCCCGCATGCCGATGGCCGCCCCGGTGCGAGCGGCGCACTGGTCAAGGGCGATGTCTACGAGCCGTCGAAGACCGGCGCGATCGTCTATCTCTCCGTGGCCGACATCGACAGGGCACTGACCCTGGCGACGAAGAACGGCGCGCAGGTGCTCTATCCGAAGAAGCACATCGGCGATCAGGGCTTCGTCGCCGAAATCGAGGACAGCGAGGGCAACCGAATCGCGCTGCATCAGAGCAGCTAGGCCGACAGCGGTCTCGGCGCCGTCGTCTTCCGGCCGGCCAGGTTGCCCCTCGCCCATCGCCATGTGCGTCACCCGTGGCTGTGGTCGCGCCTGGCGCTGCCATTGTCTCACGCCCGCTCATGCCCGCCTCCGCACGCGCGCCTTCAGGCACACCATCATCGCCGCGAAGACGACGATGGCGCAAGCGAGCGCGGTCGGCGTGATCGTCTCGCCGAGAAAGAGCGCCGGCCAGACGAGCGCCGCCAGAGGCAGCAGGAGATTGATCTGCCCGATCCGGGCGATGCCGCCGGCCGCCAGGCCGCGATACCAGAAGATCGCCGCAAGAAACATGCTGACGACGCCGAGATAGGCGATCGACACCCAGCTCCACGTCGCCACCGAGGCAAGGTCGACGTCGCGCAGCGACCAGACGAGCGGGCCGGCGGCGAACGGCGTCAGGAACAGCATCGCCCAGCTGAGGGTCGTCGTGCCGCCGAGTTCGGCCGAGACGCGCCCGCCTTCCACATAGGCCACGCCGAGGCACAGGAGCGCGAGAAGAAGCCAGCCGTCGGCGGCGCTGAACTGGCCGCCACCGGTATCGTAAGCATAGGCGAGAACGGCCGCGATGCCGGCGGCGCAGGCCAGCCAGAAGACCAGCGGCGGGCGTTCGCCGGCGCGCAGGACGGCGATGATCGCGGTCGCCGCCGGCGCAAGACCCGTCACCACGGCGCCATGCACCGCCGGAACCGATTGCAGCGCCACCGCCAGGAAGAACGGATATCCCACCGCGAGCCCGAGCCCCATCACGGCGATGGCGACGAGATGCCTTCGTTCCGGCAGCGCGGTCCTGCGCGTGAGATAGAGCGTGACGCCACCGAGAAGGCCGGCGAGCACGATGCGCGCGCAGGTGATGGCGAGCGGCGAGAAATCGGCGACCGCGACGCGGGTCGCGGCGTGGGTTCCGCTGAAACCGAGCATGCCGACAAACCCGAAGAGGACGCCGACAGTCCAGGGGGCGGGTCGCGCACTCATCCGGCGGCTTGCCGATGAAGGGCGATGCCGGCCATCACGAGCGCGATCCCGACCAGATCCCGGGGGCTTGGGAACTGGGCCAGCACGATGGCCCCGATCACGGTGGCGGTCGCCGGCAGGAGCGCCAGAAGCAGCGCAAAGGAGGCGCGCGGCAGCCGCGCCATGGCGAGTTGGTCGCAAACGTAGGGGATGACGGAAGACGCCAGGCCGACGCCGATGCCCGCCAGCACGAACAGCGGCATGCCGAAGGCGCGGGCCGCTTCCAGAAAGCCGATCGGCATCAGAAGGACGAAGGCGATCGCCATGGCCGCGCCGAGCCGCTCGACGCCGCCGCCCGCGCCCGCTTCGGCGGCTCTGTGCCCGAGGACGATATAGCCGGCAAAGAGTGCGGCGTTCAGCGCCGCCCAGAACAGGCCGAGCGGGTCGGCCGCCCATGTGACGTCGATCAGCAGGACGATGCCGAACGCGGCGAGCGCGAGCGCCAGAAGGTTCCGACCGGTTCTGAGGCCGCAAAGCGCGACGATGAGCGTTCCGAGAAACTCCATCGCTGCGACGAGGCTCATGGGCAGCCGGTCGAGCGCCAGGTAGAAGGCGGTGTTCATCGCGGCGAGGCAGACGCCGAGGCCCAGGAGCAGGAGCCGCGTGCGTCCATCCGCGTCGCGCAAAGTCCGCCACGGCCGGGTGACAGGCGCGAGGACGAGCGTCGCCGTCGCGATCCGGAACCAGGCGATGCCGAGCACGCCGACGACGGGGAACAGAAGCACGGCGAAGGCGGGACCGAGATAGCGCGAGACCGCGCCGACGCCGAACCATGCGTGCGGCGGCACCGCATTGGCGGCGCGGTCGAGCCCGGGGGACATTGACAGCGCGGATGCCGCGCGCAAACCTTTCATTTCATGAAGTATGAAGGGTATCTGCATCCGTTCATAGCATCGAAGGATGCCATTGTGGCGTTCTATCGCAGCAATCAAAGGCCAAGATCGTGAGACGCCTTGGATATCAAAACGGCGCGCTCGACGCAGTCGACCGGACGATCCTGAAGAGGCTCGTCGCCAATGCCCGCACCACGACAGCCGAGCTGGCGCGCGCGGTGGGGCTGTCGGCGCCGAGCGTCGCCGAGCGGGTCCGTCGCCTCGAAGAGGCCGGCGTGATCGGCGGCTACACCGCCGAGATTGCGCCGGAGGCCATCGGCCTGCCGATCTCGGTCTGGCTGCGCATCCGTCCCGTACCGGGCCAGTTGGAAAAGGTCGTCGAGATCATCCGGGACATCCCGGAAATCACCGAATGCGACCGGGTGACGGGCGAGGACTGCTTTCTCGCCCGCGCGCATTTGGCCTCCGTCGCCGAGATGGAGCGGATCATCGACCGGATCATCCCGCACGCGATGACCAACACCTCGATCATCCAGTCCTCGCCGGTGAAGCGCCGCCTTCCGCCTTTGCCGGGCGCGGCACCCCGATGACGGCCAGGCGTGGACGTGGGGGCGGTCGGCGGTCCTCCTCATGCGCCGACCAGCGCCAGCCCGACCGAGGCCAGCAGCATCAGCGCGAACGCGATTGGCCGCGCGACCGATCCTCCGATGGCGCAGGAGCCGCGAAAAGCCCGCACCGAAGGCCAGCCAGGCCGTGTTCACGATGACGATGACAAGGGCGAACGCGACGAGCTTGACGCCCGTATCCGCGCCGCAATGACCCGGAACCAGGGGGCTGGGTCAACCGTCACGCGCGCCATCGCACTTGCGGATCATTCCCACTCGATCGTGCCGGGCGGCTTGGACGTGACGTCGTAGACCACGCGGTTGATGCCGCGGACCTCGTTGATGATGCGGGTGGCGGCCTCGCCCAGAAAGCCCATGTCGAAGGGATAGAAATCGGCGGTCATGCCGTCGACCGAGGTCACCGCGCGCAGGGCGCAGACATATTCGTAGGTGCGCCCGTCGCCCATCACACCGACCGTCTGCACCGGCAGCAGCACCGCGAAGGCCTGCCAGATCGCGTCGTAGAGGCCGGCCTTCCTGATCTCGTCGAGATAGATCGCATCGGCCTGGCGCAGAATGTCGAGCCGGTCGCGCGTCACCGCGCCGGGACAGCGCAGCGCAAGGCCGGGCCCCGGGAAGGGATGACGGCCGATGAAGCCGTCGGGCAGGCCCAGTTCGCGCCCCAGTTCGCGCACCTCGTCCTTGAACAGTTCGCGCAGCGGTTCGACCAGCTTCATGGATCGCCANGCGCTCGGGCAGGCCGCCGACATTGTGGTGGCTCTTGATCGTCACCGACGGGCCGCCGGTGAACGAGACGCTCTCGATCACGTCGGGATAGAGCGTGCCCTGGGCGAGGAAGTCGGCGCCGCCGAGCTTTCTCGCCTCGGCCTCGAACACGTCGATGAACAGCCTGCCGATCGTCTTGCGCTTGAGCTCGGGGTCGGAAACGCCGTCGAGCGCGTCAAGGAACGCGTCCGACGCGTCGGCATGGACGAGCGGGATGTTGTAGTGCTGGCGGAACATCTCGGCGACCTCGGCCGCCTCGTTCAGGCGCATCAGGCCATGATCGACCAGGATGCAGGTGAGCTGGTCGCCGATCGCCTCGTGGATCAGCAGCGCAGCGACCGAGGAATCGACGCCGCCCGAAAGCCCGCAGATGACCTTGCCGTCGCCGACCTGCTCGCGGATGGCGGCGATCGCCTGGTCCTTGTAGGCGGCCATCGTCCAGTCGCCCTTCAGCCCGGCGATCCTGTGCACGAAATTGGCGATCAGCCGGGCGCCGTCGGGTGTGTGCACGACCTCGGGATGGAACTGGACGCCATAGTAGCGGCGGGTCTCGTCGGCGATGGCGGCGAAGGGCGCGTTCGGCGAGGTGCCGATCACCGCAAAGCCCTCGGGCAGCGCGGTCACCCGGTCGCCATGGCTCATCCAGACCTGGTGCCGCTCGCCGTCCGACCAGACCCCCTCGAACAGCGGGCTGCGGCGTTCGACGCTGACGAAGGCGCGGCCGAACTCGCGGTGATGGCCGCCCTCGACCGCGCCGCCGAGCTGGGCGCACATGGTCTGCTGGCCATAGCAGATGCCGAGGACCGGCACGCCGGCCTCGAAGATCGCCTGCGGGGCGCGCGGCGAACCGGTGTCGACGGTCGAGGCCGGCCCGCCCGACAGGATCACCGCCTTCGGCGCAAGGCGGGCGAAGCCTTCGTCCGCCGACTGGAACGGCACGATCTCGGAATAGACGCCGGCTTCGCGCACGCGCCGGGCGATGAGCTGGGTCACCTGGCTGCCGAAGTCGACGATCAGCACGGTTTCGGGATGGGATGTCTCGGTCATTTGGATCCGGGGTTTCGAGCGACGATGTCCGCCTCGGTCAGGGTTCGGGTCTGCTGGGCGAAGGCGTAGAAGTCCGGCTTGTGGTCGATATAGAGCTGCAGCGCGAATTGAAGCCCGCCCAGATCGTCGAAGAGCCCGGCGGCCATTCCGTACTGGTCCGAGCCGACCATGTGGTAGAAGAGCGTGCTGCCGCACCTGTCACAAAAGCCCCGCTCGGCCCAGTCCGAGGACCGGAAACGGCGGACATGCCGGTCGCTCTCGAAGCGCACGTTGCGGCAGTGAACGGCCATGAACGGACCGGAGGCCCAGCGCCGGCACATGCCGCAATGGCAGGCGGCGATGTGCGGTTTGCGGGGTTCGGCGGCGAACCGGACCGAGCCGCACAGACATCGGCCGGTTCGCATGGTCTCCGCCATTTTCAAGCTCCCTGCCATTGATGCCGATATGTCCGCGCTTACGCCAGCACGGCCCCCGACGCAATCGGCAAGCCGGCCGGCGCCCGGGTTGATCACGCGCTACGGCGGCCTGCGGATATTTTTGCCACGGCCGAGGGAACGGCGAAGGTGAACCGACCGTTTGCCAGACAAGCCGGACGCCAAGGTCCGGCGCGCCCCAGACAAAAGGAGACGACCATGTCTGTTACCGATCTTTCGGACCTTTTCGAACACACGCTCAAGGACATCTATTTCGCCGAGCGGCACATCCACAAGAGCCTGCCCAAGATGGTCGAGAAGGCCAGCAGCGACAAGCTCAAGGAACTGTTCCAGACGCACCGCGAGGAGACCGCCAACCACATCACGCGGCTCGAGCGCGTCTTCGGCACGATCGACAAGAAGCCGGCCGGCGAGGAATGCCCGGCGATCGAAGGCATCGTGCAGGAAGCCGAGGAGCTTATCGGCGAGATCGACGACGCCGAGACGCTCGACGCGGCCCTGACGGCGGCCGCCCAGGCAGTGGAACACTACGAGATCACGCGCTACGGCACGCTGATCACCTGGGCCAAGCTTCTGGGCAACGACGAGGCCGTCAAGCTGCTTGGCGACACGCTCGCCGAGGAGAAGAGCGCCGACGGCAAGCTCACCGACATCGCCGAGGATCGCCTCAACAAGAAGGCGGCCTGACGCAGGCGCGGACCACTCAAGCCGCGATACGAAACGAGGAACCCCGGCCCGGTGCCGGGGTTTTTCACGGCGTCAGTTCAGCCACCAGATGGCCGCATTCAGCAGCGCGGCGAAGCTGATCCAGGCAAGATAGGGCGCCATCAGCCAGGCACTCGCCCTGTCGTCATCGCGCACCGAAAGGCGCATGAAGAGAACGGTGAGAACGATCATGACGGCGATGACCAGCAGGGCGTAGCCCGGACGCTGCATGACGAAAAACGCCGGGGACCAGATGAAGTTGACGGCAAGCTGGGCGAACCAGACCTGCATTGTCAGGCCGCGATAGTTCCGCATCCAGGTGCGCCAGCCGGCGATCGCCACGAGCACGTAGAGCACCGTCCAGACGGGGCCGAAGACCCAGGCCGGCGGATTGAAGAACGGCTTCTGCAGGTCGGCGTACCATTGTCCGGGTGGCGTCGCCACGCCGATCAGCGTGCCCCCGCCCCAGGCGAGCACGATGAAGGCGGCCAGCACGAGCCAGCGCCGCAGGCTGCTCTTCGTTTCGTCGGTGCGGCGGTGCTGTCCGCCGGTCAGATCGTCAAGCGTGTTGTCCTTGCCCATGGCCGGCCACTCCAGTCGTTCATCGGGATATCGGTACCAGGACCAACGGAGGCAAGTGGCGCCGGTTCCGGTCAGCCGGTCTCGCGCTGCATGACCGCGAAGAAAAAGCCGTCCGTGCCGGTCGAACGCGGCGTCAGCGTGATGCAGTTCAAATCCGCCGACCAGGGTTGCGGCTTGTCGAAGCCGTAAAGGTCCTGCCAGACCTCGCCGGCCGAAAGCAGCGACCAGCCCGGATGCCGGTCGCCGAAGCCATAGATCTGAGCCTCGTTTTCCTCGGCGAAGACCGAACAGGTGATGTAGCAAAGATAGCCGCCGGGCCGGACGAAGCGCTTCGCATCGTCGAGTATGGCGGCCTGCTCGGCGCACCGCTGTTGGAGCTGCGGCTGCGTCAGGCGCCATTTCGCATCGGGATGGCGGCGCCAGGTTCCCGAGCCGGTGCACGGCGCGTCGACCACGACCCTGTCGAAACGACCCTCGAGCGGCGCAAGGTCCTCGTCGGCCGCGTGCACCTGAACGTTGCGCGTGCCGGCGCGCCTCAGACGGTCGAAGATCGGCGCCAGGCGTTGCTTGTCGGCATCGAAGGCGTGTACCTGGCCCTTGTTCTGCATCGCAGCGGCGAGCGCGAGCGTCTTGCCGCCCGCACCGGCGCAGAAATCGAACACCTGCTCGCCGGGCTGGGCGAAGACCAGGTCGGCGACGATCTGGCTGCCTTCGTCCTGCACCTCGAACCAGCCCTTCTGGAAGGCCGGTTCGGCCTGCACGTTCGGCAGCCGGCCCTCGCGGCGGGGCGCCTTGATGCGCACGCCGTGCCTTGCGATCGTCGTCGGCCTGGCGCCGGTTTTCGACAGCGCCTTGAGCACCTTGTCACGGCTTGCGGCCAGCGTGTTGACGCGCAAATCGAGCGGCGGGCGCTCGGCGAGGGCTTTCGCTTCCTCGACCCATTCCTCGCCGAAACCTTCGGCAAGCAGGTCGCCGCACCATGGCGGGACGTCGGCCTCGATGTGCGGATCGGCGAAGGTCAGATCGCGCGTTCCGGCCGCTTCGAGTTGTTCGAGCGGGACGGCGGGGGCGAACTTGTCGTCGGTGAACGCTTCGGCGATCTTTTCGGTGCTCATCGCCCACGAAAATGCGAGGACGCCGAGCGCCAGCGCGGCCGGATCGTCCTCGTCCATGCGGAAGGCGAGCGATGCGCGGCGGCGCAAAGCGTCATAGACGATGTTGCCGATCGCGGCACGGTCGCCCGAGCCTGCGAAACGGTGCGTCTTGCCCCAGTCGGCGAGCGCGACCGAAGCCGGTCTCCTGTTGTCTTCGATGTCGGCGAGCACCTCGATCGCCGCCGCCACCCGTCCGCCAAGGCGCATGGTTTTCGCTTCCGCTTCGTTCGCGTCGGCGCCGCATTAGCCGAACGGCGGACCGGGCGAAAGGGCCTCTCCGGCCGGCCGCGCGGCGACAACCGGACGCGGCCGATTGGCATTGCGCCGAAATTGGCTTAATCTGTTGGCGGGGCGTGTCTTTCGGGCCGAGCAGAACGGGCGGAAAGGACATGGGTTTCTACGGCCGACAACTCGATCGCTTCCTTGGCCGGAACATCCGATCGGCGCATCTGCGGGTGCGCTTCCCAGACGGTCACACCAGAGATTACGGCAGTCCATCCGGGCCCGCATTGGCAGTACGGCTGACGGACGAGCGGTGGATCGGCCGTATCCTGCGCAATCCCGACCTGAGGTTCGGCGAAGCCTACATGGAAGGGGCGCTGGTGCCCGAGGACGCCGGCATCTACCCCCTGCTCGATCTGCTATGGCGGGACCTTTACGGCACGGGCGAGCGGCCGGTCGCCGGAACATCGCCGATGCGCAGGCTCCGCCGCGCACTCAAGCGGGCGCAC
>JGI12316J14372_10002739_pt1 | contig 18272 bp, 21 predicted proteins | sample MarCyaLeptolynsp_FD_14372 | JGI IMG/M metagenome (IMG submission 14372) | reverse complement strand
CCTTTGATAATCGTTTACCTGCCATGGAAAGAGTTTTAGGTGTTGCTGTTAATGAGCAGGCAACAGCATTTCCTTTGTCAGAATTAAATCAATCTGCTTTGGTACAGACACATGTTTCTAATGTGCCAATTTTAATTGTCAGCAAAGCAGGTATGGCATCTGCAGTCGACAAAAGATTGATTAAAGAATCAAAAGACGTATTAGCTGCGGCTGCTTTTTCGCGTCAAGTTAATGATAAGCAGTTAGACTTTGAGTTAATTGATAACAATATTGTAGACAAGCAAACACGATCAGTTTGGAATATGTTTGGTCAAGCTGTCAGTGGTGAATTTAAAGGCAAGCGTTTGCAACAAGTTGATCGTGGAGTTTACTTTGCGTTTGTGTGGCTAGATTTTTACTCTCATTCCGCCATTTTTACTAATGACGGTTAACAATAAGAGTGTTCGATTTATTGTTTGCCGAGTAATAAAAATTCAATCAGCGCCTTTTGCGCATGTAAACGATTTTCTGCTTCATCCCACACGACACTTTGTGGCCCTTCCAGCACTTCGGTAGTTACTTCTTCTTCGCGATGTGCAGGCAGGCAGTGCATGAATAATGCATCTTTGCTGGCTTGTTGCATTAAATCACTATTTACCTGAAATGAGTCAAAGGCTTTTTCGCGTTGCTTTTGTTCTTCTTCCTGGCCCATGCTGGCCCAAACGTCGGTAACGACTAGGTCAGAATTTTTAGCCGCATCAAATGCATCATTAGTAAGATAGATTTTATCGCCCGCAGCAGCAGCAATTTCTTGATTGGGCGTATAGCCTTCCGGACACCCTATGCGTAGATTAAAATCGAGCAAGCGTGCCGCATTAATGTACGAGTGACACATATTATTGCCGTCGCCGATCCAGGTAACCGTTGCGCCTTTAATATCCCCGCGTTTTTCAAACCACGTTTGCAGGTCTGCAAGCAACTGACAAGGGTGTACTAAATCAGTGAGTCCGTTGATGACAGGCACTGTCGCTTCACTAGCGAAACGTTCAATTGTTTCATGAGCAAATGTACGAATCATAATAATATCCACCATGCGTGAGAGTACTCGCGCAGTATCTTCAACCGGTTCGCCGCGACCCAGTTGTGTATCTTTGGAGGATAAAAATAATGCATGGCCACCAAATTGAGCCATACCCGCTTCAAACGAAACGCGAGTTCGAGTCGACGATTTGTCAAACAACATGGCGAGTGTTTTGTTGTTAAACGGCGTGTAAGATTCGCCGCTATGCAGCATTCTCTTTAGCTCAATGGCACGCATTAGAATTGAGCGCAATTCGTCGCTGCTTATATCGAGTAAGGATAAAAAATGACGAGTCATAGCATTAAGTAAAAGTAAGTAAGGTATTATTACTGATTTTTAAACGCAGCAATACATTCACAGATGCTGTCTGTCACTTGAGTGACCTGATCGGCAGTTATGATAAGAGGCGGCAGTATGCGAATGACATTGCCAGCGGTGACATTTATCAATAACTTTTTACTAAGTGCTAAGTCAACGATCCCAGCACAATTTTCAGTAAGTTCGATACCAATCATTAAGCCTTGACCGCGAATATCGTTAACTAACGTTTCGTTAGCCAATTTTGATTTTAATTGGTCAATAAGTAATGCGCCCATATTGCTGGCATTAGTTATTAGTTGTTGTTCTTGGATAGTATGCAAAACTTGCAATGCTGTAGCACACGCGAGCGGATTGCCACCAAAGGTGCTGCCGTGAGTGCCGGGGCTGAACAACTCAGCAGCGGCGCCTCTTGCCAGACATGCACCAATGGGCATGCCATTGCCTAATCCTTTTGCTGTGGTCATAACATCAGGCTGTACATTTTGGTGCTGGCATGCGAACCATTGGCCAGTACGACCATTGCCTGTTTGGATTTCATCAAGCATGAGTAATAAATTATATTGGTCACAAATTTTTCGCAGCGCAGTCAGGTAGTCAGTGCTTGGTACATTAATACCACCTTCACCTTGAATCGGTTCAACTAAAATAGCGCATACGTTGTTATTGGTTTTACAAATATCTGCAACCGTTGCAACGTCATTAAAAGGGGCGCGGATGAAACCTGATAGTAGAGGTTCGAAACCGGCATGGGCTTTACGATTACCAGTAGCAGTTAGTGTCGCCATGGTGCGTCCATGAAAGCTGTTTTCAAAAACAATAATGCCAGGGTTATCGATACCACGTGCATGACCATGCAGACGTGCTAGCTTGATGGCCGCCTCGTTGGCTTCTGCGCCTGAATTGCAGAAAAAAGCACGATTCATTTGGCTGATCTCACATAAAAGATCACCTAATTGTTCTTGCGCCTGTATGCGGTAAATATTGGATGTGTGTAATAAAGTGTTTGCTTGTTTTGAAATTGCTTCCGCCACCTGTGGGTGGGCGTGACCCAATCCACATACTGCAATGCCTGATAGTGCGTCCAGGTATTGATTATTATCTTGATCCCACAACCATATGCCATTGCCTTTGGTAAAGGTAATGTCTTTGCGAGCATAGGTTGGCATGAGGCTGTTCAAAATAGTATTTTCTTAACAAGAATTTATTGCTATCCACAAAATAAAAACGGCAGCGGAATTCCGCTGCCGTTGTCTAATTATGCTCCCAAACATGCTGATTTTCCAGCATGTTTGGTTGCTAAAATGGTTAATTTAAAATGGCAATCCGTGACCATGTCCTACCATGCACATCAACATGGGAATGGACAGTAATGTATTGGTGCGCGAAGCCATAAAAGCAACTTTCTTGGCTTTGGCTTTTTCATCGTCGCTGGCTTCTACCATGCCGAGTAGCTTTTTTTGGTTAGGCCAGATTAATACCCAGACGTTGAATAACATAATGGTACCCAACCAAGCGCCGATACCAATAATGGTAACACCGTTAGTAAAGAACATATTAGCGGCAAACCCGCCAACATAAGATAGTGCGCCAGCGCCAGTAATCCAAGTGGCAAGGGCTCCCCAGCGGAACCATGCCAATGCCCGTGGTGCGACATATTTACTGATAGCTGCTGGCCCTGGGCCATCGCTATCTGCCGTTGCTGCTGCCACAGCCGGAACTTGCACAAAGTTAAAATAATAAAGTAAGCCGATCCAAATCACACCGGCAAATACGTGTAGCCAAACAACAAGTGAAAAAGTATTCACTGTCATACCTCCTTAAGATTATTCGATAATTATTGTTATGCCTTATAGACTAGTGGTTTGTAATCTAAACTATGAACGCAATTATCGCAGCTAGTACAAAACCTGCGATGATAGTTCCTAATACTGAGTTAAGTGGGTTCAAGTGACACCTCGTTATCATGGTTGTTAGTGTAAAACGTCAACTAAATCGAGCACAAAACCTTATGCCGAATAAGCTAAACCTTAGAAGGTTTTGGCCTCAAAAACAATCATTCTAGATGGCTATAAATACAATCCAACTGAGTTTATTTGTACATCAAATCAATGCATTGTGTGAGGAAATGGGTGCCCAGTTGAGGCATGCGGCATTTTCGCCAAATATCCGTGACCGCCTGGATTATTCATGTGCCATGTTTGATGTTGTGGTTATTTTTAACGACCCTTACCTGGGTGGGACGCACTTGCCGGATGTGACACTGGTGCTACCAGTATTCTTTGATAATGAATGTATTGGCTTTGTTGCTAATCGTGCCCATCACGCCGACATTGGTTCTGAAGAACCTGGCTCAATGCCTTTATCCTCAAACCTGCATGAAGAAGGGATTGTATTATCGCCCCAGTATTTGGGACGCGATTACAAAATAGATGAGCAGATTTATCAATCCTTGTTTGCTAATGTGCAGCACCAGCAAAATACTTATGCGGATTTGAATGCACAGTTAGGTGCTAATTTGCATGGTGTCACCCGCTTGCATGCTTTGATAGCAGGGCATGGTCTGTCTTGTTATCGAGCTTTTACTGGGGCAATGTTTGATTACGCAAAAAAAATGGCACTAGCGCAGCTTAAGCGCATTCCTAATGGATGCTACTCGGCAAGTGATTACATGGATGATGATGGCTTAGGTAATATTGATATTCCTATTCGTATTAGTCTGACTGTCAGTGACGGATATGTTGCAGTTGATTTCACACGCACTGCCAAGCAGGTGGACGGGAATATTAATTGTCCCAAAGCAGTCACGGCGGCAGCTGTGTTTTATGTGTTTAGATGTTTAATGAATGATGATGTGCCTTTATGTCAGGGAGCATTTTCGCCCATCACAATCGTTACCAAATCAGGTAGCCTGGTTGATGCTAATTATCCAGCTGCTGTTGCGGCAGGGAATGTTGAAACCAGTACTCGTATCGTAGATGTTTTGTTTGCAGCTCTTGCACAAGCGTTGCCGGCTGAAGTGCCGGCCTGTAGTCAAGGCACGATGAATAATATTGCTATGGGTGCGCAAGGTGAACGTCCATGGAGTTACTATGAAACCATTGCCGGGGGCGCGGGTGCCAATGCCTCTACTATTGGGAGTAGTGCTATTCAAACGCATATGACTAATACTCAAAATACACCAATCGAAGTGCTTGAAATGAATTACCCGTTAAGAGTGCGTCGCTACCAAATCAGGCAAGCTTCTGGTGGTATCGGTGAGTATCCAGGGGGTCATGGTTTGATACGTGAATTCGAATTCATAAAGCCGGCAAGAGTGACCATTCTGAGTGAGCGACGTAAGCATTTTCCTAAAGGATTGCAGGGTGGAGCAGCAGGCGCCCAAGGTAAAAATTTTCTTAATAACCAAGCCATTGGTGGCAAGGTTTCTTTATCAGTTGAAGCGGGTGATTGTGTGCGTATTGAAACACCGGGTGGTGGTGCATTTGGTTTAATTAAACAAGAATAATTATGTGTGGAATTTGTGGTGAGATGCAGCTGCGTGAACAGCGTCCTAGTGAGCAGCGCATAACAAGGATGTTGTCTGAGCTTGAGCGTCGAGGACCAGACGATCAAGGTATTTATATTAATAAGCACATTGCTTTGGGTCATAGGCGCCTGGCAATTATTGATTTGTCTTCGGCGAGTCATCAGCCTATGCATAACTTGAATAAGTCACTATCGATAGTTTTTAATGGCACGATTTATAACTACCCACAATTGCGCAAACAACTGCAAGCTGAAGGTGTGCAGTTCTTTTCTTCGGGTGATACTGAAGTCATTCTCAAAGCTTATGAAGCCTGGGGTGAGCAATGTGTAGAAAAACTCATCGGTATGTTTGCATTTGCTATCTGGGATGCACGCATAGAAAAATTATTTATTGCACGCGACCGCTTGGGGATAAAGCCATTTTACTATAGTTATACAGGCGACGCTTTTTACTTTGCTTCTAACACGCAAGCATTACTCTCCACCGGGAAGATAGATACATCTATTGATATTGAAGCGTTGCAACATCAGTTTACATTGCATGCGGTGGTACCCGCGCCACGCACAATACTAAAAGGCATTCGCAAGTTACCCCCAGGACATTTTATGTGGGTGGGCAAAAAGGGAGTGAGTGACGCTAAAGCGTATTGGCAATTATCGGCGCGACGCACACAGCAAAGAAGTGAGCAAGAGTGGATTGAACAAATTCAGCAAGCATTGCAATTAGCTGTGGATCGCCGTTTAGAAATCGCAGATGTGCCTGTCGGCGTATTGCTGTCGGGGGGGCTGGATTCAAGTTTGTTAGTTGGACTGTTGGCGCAAAGGCATGGCACGGTAAAAACTTATTCTGTTGGCTTTGAAGATCAACCAGAAGAGCGTGGTCATGAGTTTGAGTATTCTGATGCAGTAGTTGAGCGTTTTTCAACACACCATCAACGCTTTCATATCGAAAATAATCAAGTGCTGCAGCGATTGCCTGAGGCGATACGTTGTATGCCGGAGCCTATGGTGGCTCAGGATGCAGTTGCGTTTTATTTATTAGCGGAACAGGTAAGTAAAGATATCAAGGTTGTGCAATCAGGGCAGGGAGCAGATGAAGTGTTTGCCGGTTATTTTTGGTACCCGAAAATGCATGCTGCTCAAGGCAGTAATATTGATCGTTTTGCCTCATTTTATTTTGATCGTGACTTTAATGAATATGCACAAACCGTGAGTAAATCTTATGTGCAACATGATTACACTTCGCAGTTAGTGAGTGAAACATTAGCGTCTAGTGACACAGAGACATTTATCGATGCCGTCTTACAGTTTGATGTCACGACTTTAATTGTTGATGATCCAGTAAAGCGTGTTGATAGTATGACCATGGCATGGGGCCTGGAAGCAAGAGTGCCATTTTTGGATCACGAGCTGGTTGAATTAGCGATGCAAATGCCGCCGGAGATGAAGTTAAAAGAAGGCGGTAAGTATGTGTTGAAAAAAATTGCACGCGGGTTGATTCCTGATTCTGTAATTGATCGTCCTAAAGGTTATTTTCCTATGCCGGCACTTAAATATGTACGCGGTGAATTCCTGGATATGGTGCGTGACACATTAAATTCAAATGTATGTCAGCAAAGAGGAATATTTTCGCGTGCTTATGTAGATAAGTTGCTCGATGCGCCTGATCACTATCACACACGATTACAAGGGAGTAAGGTCTGGCATATGGCATTGTTAGAGAAGTGGCTGCAAACCCATATTAATTGAATGGGCAGATTACTGAGCGTATCCCTCACGATAGGTAGTATGCTGTTGTTATCTGAGTAGAATTATTGTCTGCATTAAAACACAAGTCACCCTATACGCTATTCAGAGGAATCCAAGATGGATGTGTTAGATAGAATAAAAGAACAAGTCGAGTCAAACCCAGTTATTGTTTATATGAAAGGGACACCACAAATGCCTCAATGTGGTTTTTCTATGCGCACTGCAGAAGCATTAAAGAAATGCGGTTATGAGTTTGCTTATGTCAATGTATTAATGGATCCAGAGATATTTCAAAATTTGCCGCGTTATGCAGACTGGCCAACCTTCCCACAGGTTTATATTAAAGGTGAACTGATAGGTGGTTGTGATATCACTTTAGAAATGGCTGAAAAGGGTGAGTTGCAAGAAATGATTAAGCAAGCCGTCGAAAGTTAACACATTGCTTTTATTGCCTGATAAATTCCTGATCTAATTATTTTCATTTTCGGTAGCAAGCGATGGATTACTTTTGGGTAGCATCGCTTCTACTTTACTATTCCAGGTATTAAGAATTTTGCAGAATATTTCTGCGGTCATGCGTGCATCGTAAAGTGCTGAGTGGGCTTGTTCATTATTCCAGGTCAAGCCTGAGTTCGGCGATTCTAGACAGGACGGTTTGACCATAGGCCATTGCACCCAAACTGACAGTGTCAAAACAGCTAAATGGGTGAAACGGATTGTTCTTAACGTTAGCTCGATCCACCGTTGCATTTAAAAAGCCTAAATCAAAAAAGGCATTGTGCCCAACTANAATGGCTCGTTTGCAAATATTTTCTTTGGTTGCTTTACGGATATGTTTGAAAACTTCTTTTAGTGCCTCTCCCTCTGGTGAAGCAATGCGTAACGGGTGGTAAGGATCAATGCCATTGACCTCAAGTGATGCAGGTTCAATGTTGGCACCTTCAAATGGTTGCACATGAATGCTATGAGATTCTTTGCAATGTAATACTCCATTCGCATCAATGCCCAGGATAATTGCTGCCACTTCAAGTAAAGCATCTGTTTGTGCATTAAAGCCACCGGTTTCTACATCGACCACGACAGGGCAAAATCCGCGGAAACGGTTTCCCATAGGAACAAAATCAATATCGTGATTAATAATAGTATGTTGTGTGGCCATGAATATTTACAAATATGTGATTCTTGCTAGGTCATTGGAATCATCATTCGATATAATGCGGCGTTTAATTCGCCTCAAACTAGACTATAAATCATTATGACAGACATTCGAAAAGTCGTCCTTGCTTATTCTGGGGGCTTGGATACATCCATTATTTTGCGTTGGTTAGAAGAACAATATCAGTGTGAAGTGGTGACATTTACCGCAGATCTTGGTCAAGGGGAAGAAGTCGAGCCTGCGCGAGCCAAAGCGCAGCAGTTTGGTGTGAAAGAAATCTTTATAGAAGATCTGCGCGAAGAGTTTGTGCGTGATTATGTTTATCCAATGTTCCGTTGTAACACGGTCTATGAAGGTGAGTATTTATTAGGCACTTCAATAGCGCGCCCCTTGATTGCAAAACGATTAATCGAAATCGCAAAGCAAACCGGTGCGGATGCAATTTCTCATGGCGCGACTGGTAAAGGAAATGACCAAGTGAGGTTCGAACTCGGTGCCTATGCATTAAATCCAGATATTAAAATTATTGCACCCTGGCGCGAGTGGGAACTAAGTTCACGTGAAACACTGATGGCCTATGCTGAACAGCACGGTATTCCTGTTGAGCAAAAACGCAAAGGTAAATCGCCTTATTCGATGGATGCGAATTTATTGCACATTTCTTATGAGGGCGGACCTTTGGAAGATCCGTGGACAGAACCTGAGGAAGATATGTGGAAATGGACAGTGTCGCCTGAAAATGCACCAGATAAACCGGAATACATTGAGTTGGGATTTGAACACGGCGATGCTATCACACTCAATGGTGAAAAATTGCCCCCTGCCACGATGTTGAAAACGCTTAATGAGCGCGCGGGTCAAAATGGTATTGGTCGTTTGGATATTGTTGAGAATCGTTATGTTGGCATGAAATCTCGTGGCTGTTACGAAACGCCGGGGGGTTCTATTCTACTCAAAGCTCACCGTGCACTGGAGTCGATTACTCTGGACCGGGAACTTGCTCATTTAAAAGACGACTTGATGCCAAGATATGCTAAATTGATCTATAACGGCTATTGGTGGAGCCCAGAAAGGCAAGCAATTCAAACGCTTATTGATGAAACCCAAAAAACTGTGACTGGAGAGGTGCGTTTGAAGCTTTACAAAGGTAATATTACAGTCACTGGACGTAAGTCGGCCTCGAATAGCCTGTTTAGTGAAGAGATCGCTACGTTTGAAGATGATCAAGGGGCATACGATCAAAAAGATGCTGAAGGTTTTATTAAACTAAATGCCTTGCGTTTGCGCATTCAAGCACAAGCAAAGAAATAAACACTGAGCAAAATAGCTAAAGAATCAAAAATAATAAACAAGTTAAGAGCGATATAGAGGAGATGTCAGTGCGAATCAGGGGAGTTTCTAAGTTTAGCGTAGTGCTATTAACCGGTGCGCTATTACTATTAAATGGATGTGCCAGTACCCAATATGTAGAAAGTGAACGTGATCCCTGGCAAGGGTTCAACCGTGCTATGTATGGATTCAATGATGGTTTGGATCGTGCGATCCTAAAGCCAGCTGCACAAGGCTATAGAGCGGTGGCTCCAGATTTCGTTGAAACTGGTGTGAGAAACTTTTTTGAAAATCTTGATGACATCAGTGTAGCTGTAAACAACTTATTGCAAGGTAAAGTTGCTAACTCGGCTTCGGATATTGGCCGTGTGGTAATTAATAGTACTATTGGTGTTCTAGGTTTGTTTGATGTTGCAAGTTCAATGGGTTTCACTAAGCATGATGAAGACTTTGGCCAGACACTGGGTGTGTGGGGTATGGCTTCCGGGCCTTATGTTGTGTGGCCGATTTTTGGACCTTCCTCGCTGAGAGATTCTCCCTCACTAGTAGTTGACCGTATTTTACTTAATCCGCTGACTTACGTAGAAATTAAGACGCTTGAACGTGTTGGTATAATTGCTATCGATGCAGTTAGTGTGCGTGCTGAACTGTTATCACTTGAAGAAACAGTGGATGAAATTTCTACCGACCGATACACCTTTATTCGTGAAGCCTATCTTGATAGAAGAGAGTTCTTAGTCAACGACGGTGCGGCTGTAGACGATGCTGAATTGTACGATGAGCTGGATGAGGAATAAGCCTCTCTAGTTATCTGAGGGCTAAAGTAAGAATATATGGGGGCCTGCATACTTTGTGGAAAGTCTGCAGGCCCTTTTTATTCTCTGCATAAAGATTGTTACAGTAAATACGACGCTTCCAATCAAACGATAGCGGACTATCTTGCTAAAGGGTTAGGTGTTACCCAATCGCCCGTCCTGGCTAACAAGATAATTCAGCATATAGCTGAATGTAATTTCATAGCTGAAGCGCAACAACGAACACTGAACCGCGCGTTGGAGTTTTTTGCGTCTCAATATGTTGATAGCACTGGATTAAGCAACACTAAAATTCAGGCCTGGATCGAAGTATTAGATGAACTGTCTCCCGATGAGTCTTTATTTGTTAATCCGTATTTCTTGTCCCAACAGTATAATCTGCCCGCCTTGTGTCAATTAAATAAATCCTGCCTGCCTGAAAGTAATCGTCATCCTGCAAATTACTCAATTCAGATGCGCGCGCAAGAAGTGTTGTGGTGGTGTTTTGATAAAAGTGAAATTGAGCGCGATGCGCCAGTGGTAAATAAGCACCAATGGTCTGTGATGATGCAAATTATTAACACCACATTGCCTAAAAAACGTAAGCTATCAGTTGAAAAAAAACTACTTGGTGATGGTAAGTTGTTAATTACTAATCAAAGAATATTTTTTGAAAGTGATGACCTAACTGACGAGCTTGAATATCGCGAAATATATTCAGTCACGCCTGTTAAACATGGAGTCCGCTTGCAGTCAAAGCTAAAGTCTTCAATACCGCAGACATATCTATGTGAAGATGCGCGTTTGTTGTTTGGTTTTATTAAATACGCGCAAAATCTGCATACAAAAGAAAGTTAAAGCACACATCCTTGTGCGCAAGAAGCCTTTAACTAAATAAAGACTTTAACCAGGAAAAAAATCCGCCTGATGAAGCGTTATTGGCCTGGTTAGATGACCCTGTTGATGGTGCATGGCTGGATCCTGGCTGAGCCCCCTGTCTGGAGGCTTCCCAGTGCCTGCGTAACACAGAATCTTGTGGTGCTTCTGTCGTGCTGTTCATTGTCGTACCTCGCTTCGCCTCGATTTATTTCGAGTGTTGTTATTGCAGTTTCTTAAATCCAAAGTCTGCGAGGAGCATTGTTGAACAATATTTAACCAAACGCAACTATTTTTGAGCAACTTAGTTTTTGCTGATCGTTGCTGCTGCCTGAACTTCAGCAATATATTTATTGATAGCTTCCCTAATCAGCGACTGATTAATTTCTTCACGCATGCTCTCGAAGCTGGGTTGCTCAAGTTCGCGCACATCATCAAGCTTGATGACATGAAAGCCAAAGTTTGTTTGCACCGGTTCCACAGAGATGTCGCCTTTATTCATAAGTTTCACGGCTTCTGCAAATGGTGGCACCATACGTGCTGCCTGGAACCAGCCAAGATCGCCACCATTAGGCCCTGAAGGTCCGGTTGAACGTTCTTTTGCAAGCTCAATAAAATCTGCGCCATTGCGTAGTGCTTCAATCACAGCCTTAGCTTCATCCTCGGTTTTTAAAAGAATATGGCGCGCTTTAAATTCTCTGCTTTCACTATTACTTATTTGTGTGTCATAAGCGGCTTTTAATTCATCGTCGGTGAAACTGACAGAACCAAATTTTTCACGCATAAGTAAACGTGCTAATAATTCTGACTCTTGTAAACGCAACTGAAAGCGTACGTTATCTTTTTTATTGATACCTAATTTAATGGCTTCTTCGCGCAGTAACTCTGTGGCAATCATCTCATCAAGAATTTGACTGTCAGTGACTTGTGGGTTGCCTCTGGATTCTTTAAACAATTTAACATCGTCTTTGCTAATGACAATGTCGTTTACTGTTGCAGCGATTTGGTCGGCAGGTATATCTGTTGCAGGTGCAGAATTATTGCTGCTGGTGTTTTCTTCGTTACATGCAGACAGAAAGAGTACACTAGAGGCTAGTACTATAGCGGATAAACGTGACATAAAATTTTCCTGGGTTGGTGGAGTAAAGTTGTCGTTAAGGAAATACTTTCTTAAACGGTTTGACAATGACTTGTTTGTACACACCTGCTTCGATGTATGGATCAGCATCAGCCCATGATTGAGCATCTTCTAACGATTCAAATTCAGCAATAATAAGGCTGCCCGTAAACCCTGCCTCACCTGGATCCTCATTATCAATAGCAGGGTGTGGTCCTGCGGTAAGTAACCTGCCAGCATCAGCTAAAGCTTTTAAGCGCTCTACATGCTTTGGTCGTGCGCTCATGCGTTTTTCTAGGCTATTTTCAACATCTTCACTTATGATTGCGTACCACATAGTTTAGTTCACTCTTCTGGTTTAATTGAAATATAACGGCTTAAAATGACCATTTGAACGATAATAAAGGCAAAAGTCAGACCTAGCATGCCAAATAACTTGAAATTGACCCAAAATTCTTCACTGAAATTGTAGGCGATGTAGAGATTCATTGTTGCCACGATAACAAAGAAAATAATCCAAGCCGTATTAAGTTTTTGCCAGATGTGTTTGGGTGCGTCGATTGCGCTGCCCAAAAAACGTTGTGCCAGTGGTTTGTCTCCAATAAAAGTACTGGCAAAAAATATTAAAGCAAAAATTAGGTTAATGACGGTAGGTTTCCATTTTATAAATGTAGGGTCATGTAATAGTAAAGTGGCACCACCAAAAATAATGAATAACACAAATGTGATAGTTTGATTTTTGTTAAATGATTTATGCTTTAGATAATGCACCAGTACGGTCAGTCCAGAGAAAATGATAGCAACCAAAGTTGCGAAATAAATAGCATCGGCATCTTTGCCAGCAGTTAGCATAAACGGCATTGTATTGTTAATTGAGTCAACCACTGGTATAGGTATAAGCGAATAAAGCTTATACGCAGCAAAAAATAAAATAACGGGTAAAAACTCAATCAAGAACTGCATGCGTGGACCTTGTGCGATGGATTGCCTAAATAAGCGATTAGTATATTTATGATTTAATCAAGAGTCGCGTATTGTAACGGATTTAATCATTTCTGATAGTTGCAAACACAAATAAACCTATATTCAGATGAGCCAGTATTTTTCTATTCACCCAGTGAATCCTCAGCGGCGTCTAATCAAGCAGGCGGTTGAGATGATCAAACAAGGTGCGTTAGTCGTATACCCTACGGATTCGTGTTACGCCTTTGGCTGTCATCTTGGAGACAAAGAAGCACTGGAGCGAATACGACGCATTCGCCAGGTGGATGAAAAGCATAATTTCACCCTGGTATGTAGAGATCTATCAGAATTAAGTAACTATGCCTATGTTGATAACACTATGTTTAGGTTGTTGCGTAATTATACGCCGGGGCCATTTACTTTTATTTTACGCGCTTCTAAAGAAGTGCCGAGACGTATGCAAGTTGCCAAACGTAAAACTATCGGTTTGCGTATTCCGGATCATCCAGTTGCACTGGATTTATTGGAAGCCCTGGGTGAACCGCTTATGAGCAGCACATTGATTTTGCCGGGTGATGAAACACCGATGACAGATCCTGAAGACATGCGTGAGCGTTTAGTGCATCAAGTCGACTTGATTATTGATGGTGGTAATTGTGGTTTTGAACCCACCACAGTTGTCAATATGGTGGATTCAAGTTATGACATATTGCGCCAAGGTAAAGGTGAATTTAATCTGTCTTGATTATGCGTAGCACCATAGTAAGCAAGGCCGTATAATCAGCATAACAATGGACCTGATTATCAAGATTGCGCTGTATGCGCCTCCTATATTATTGGCGATTACCCTGCACGAAGTGGCGCACGGATGGGCTGCACGCTATCTAGGCGATCCGACCGCCGCTAATTTAGGGCGATTGTCATTGAACCCAATTAAGCATATTGATCCCGTTGGTACGGTTGCAGTGCCGGCAATTTTACTTGTGTTGGGAGGTTTTTTATTTGGTTGGGCTAAACCTGTTCCTGTCAATATGCAACGACTTAATGATCCCAAGCGTGACATGGCGCTGGTCGCTGCAGCTGGGCCAGCATCTAATTTTGTAATGGCTGTGATGTGGGCATTTGCTATGAAGATAGGCCTGATGTCTGATTCGGAATTAATGCGCTTAGTATTAGTAGAAATGGGCAAAGTGGGATTGTTTATTAATTTAATTTTAATGGTGCTTAACTTAATTCCTATTCCACCACTAGATGGTGGTCGTGTTCTTTCCGGTGTGTTACCGGATAATTTAAGTATGGCCTTGGCAAAGATTGAGCCGTATGGACTGTTTATAATATTTGGTTTACTAGCGCTAGGAGTGTTGCGATTCTTGTTAGAAGGACCGCTATCTTTTTTTCAATCTATTATTACTAAATTTGTTGGACTTTAATTTTTTCTAATGCCTACCACAACTACTCAAAATCAACGTGTATTATCTGGAATGCGTCCTACTGGGAAGCTGCATCTTGGCCATTATCATGGTGTACTTAAAAACTGGATCGAATTGCAACACACGCATGAGTGTTATTTTTTTGTAGCGGATTGGCATGCTCTGACTACAGATTACGATAATAGTAGCCAAATTGCCACTCATGTCACTGACATGGTGATTGATTGGTTGGCAGCAGGTGTTACACCTGGAACTGCCACTTTGTTTATTCAGTCGCGCATACCCGAACATGCTGAGTTGCACTTGCTATTGTCTATGACCACGCCGTTGGGCTGGTTGGAGCGTGTTCCCAGTTATAAGGATCAGCAGGAAAAACTAAAAGAGAAAGATTTAGCCACTTATGGGTTTCTTGGTTACCCGTTATTGCAAGCCGCAGATATTTTAGTCTACAAAGCAGGCAATGTGCCTGTGGGTGAAGACCAGGTAGCACATGTTGAACTGACTAGAGAAGTGGCGCGGCGTTTTAACCATTTATATGGAAAAGAGCCGGGCTTTGAAGAAAAAGCTAAGCAGGCAATTGCAAAAATGGGCAAGAAAAATGCCAAGCTATATAAAAATTTGCGTAAAGAATATCTAGAAAAAGGTGATATGGAGTCGCTCAATGTTGCGCAAGCATTACTCGAATCACAACAGAATATTTCACTTGGTGACAGGGAGCGTTTATTTGGTTACCTGGAAGGCACGGGCAAGATTATTCTGCCCGAGCCGCAGGCTCTGTTAACACAGGCTTCTAAAATGCCAGGCTTGGACGGACAAAAAATGTCTAAGTCTTATGGAAATACAATTGCTTTGCGCGAAGATCCAAAACAAGTGGAATCAAAGTTGCGCACTATGCCAACAGATCCTGCCAGAGTGCGCCGTACTGACCCCGGTGATCCAGCGAATTGCCCAGTGTGGCAACTGCACGAAGTGTATTCTGATAATGAGGTGCAAGAATGGGTAAGAGAAGGATGTACAACCGCAGGCATAGGTTGTGTGGAATGTAAACAACCTGTGATTGAGGCTGTGCAGAACGAGCTGAAGCCTATTCAGGAGCGTGCACGTGAGTACGAACAAGACCTCGCCACGGTGCAAAGTATTATTAATGATGGTTGTGAGCAGGCAAGGGACATTGCACGTGATACACTAGAGGACGTTCGCCGAGCTATGGGGTTAATCTACCGTTGATATGTCAGAAGAGCAAACTAAACAAGTAGTAGATGGTACTGATTCAGAGCATGGGCCAGAACACGGGCAAGCCCAGCAGAACGAAATGCCCTTTGCTATGGTGCACGGTGAACCAGTCACAGTCCCCCCGCAAGATCTTTATATTCCACCTGATGCACTAGAAGTATTCCTGGATGCGTTTGAAGGGCCACTGGATTTATTGCTGTATCTAATTAAACGCCAAAATCTCGATATTCTGGCATTGCCGATTGCCAACATTACTCATCAATACATAGAGTACATTGAGTTAATGAAAGAAATGCGACTTGAGCTAGCAGCAGAATATCTTGTTATGGCGGCCATGCTGGCAGAAATTAAGTCGCGCATGCTACTGCCCCGGCCGGTAGAAGATGCGGATGAAGAAGATCCGCGCGCAGAGTTGATTCGCCGTTTACAAGAGTATGAGCGCTTTAAACAAGCAGCTGAAGATATTGATGGATTGCCACGTTTGGAAAGAGACATCCATGAAATCAATGTCATACAGACAGAAGTGGTGGTTGAAGAAAAGCTACCGCAAGTAGATTTAAAGGATCTCATGCATGCTTTAAATGAAGTACTAAAGCGTGCAGAAATGTATGCTTCACATGAAATCCAGCAGGAACCTCTGTCGCTAAGAGAGCGTATGACTCAGGTATTAAGTAGCCTGGCAGTGGATGACTTTATTGAATTTTCCAGTCTGTTCACTAAAGAGGAAGGTCGCGATGGAGTCATCGTTACTTTTATCGCCATATTAGAGTTACTAAAAGANCGTGTGATTGAAATTGTGCAGTCAGAAATGTTTGCGCCAATTTATGTAAAACCTGCTNGNCAAGCAACTGAGAAAACCCCACTATAAACGANAAGATATAATAGGCCAGATAAAATAGGAGAGTCACGTTGGAGTTTAAGCAATTAAAAAATATTGTTGAAGCTGCATTATTAGCAGCAGATCATCCGCTGACTGTAGACCAGATATTAAGACTGTTTGAAGAAGATGAACAGCAACCAGCTAAAGACGATATAAGAAAAGCCATTGCTGAACTGCAGGAAGAATGTGCTGAACGTGGCTACGAGTTAAAAAAAATAGCCAGTGGATTTCGTTATCAAACACGTGTCGATATACAGCCATGGGTGTCTAAACTGCGTGCTGAAAAACCACCACGATATTCGCGCGCGTTTATGGAAACTTTAGCGCTGATTGTTTATCGTCAACCAATTACGCGGGCAGAAATTGAAGATGTACGTGGTGTATCCGTGAGCAGTAGTATTTTTAAAGTTTTGCTAGAACGTGAGTGGGTAAAAATTGTCGGTCATAAAGAAGTGCCTGGCCGTCCAGCTATGTATGGCACGACAAAAAAATTCCTGGACTATTTTAATTTGAATACTCTAAATGAATTGCCTTCATTAGCTGAAATTAAAGATTTAGATAAAGTGCATCCAGAACTGGAGTTCGATGAAGTTGAGCAAGAGAATGCTCCTGTTCAACTGGAAGTTATAGAAGGTGGCGCAGAAACACGCCACTAGTTTTTTCATCTTAAAATACGGCTAAAGCACTATTAAATTTGCGTTAATCATTTTGATGTAATGATTGTGTTGCATCTTCTTTCTAGGTAAATCCATGGCTGAACGACTACATAAAGTGCTTGCACGTATGGGTGTGGGCTCACGTCGTGAAATCGAGCGCTGGATCAAACAGGGCCTGGTAGAAGTCGATGGTCAAATTGCACAGCTTGGCCAAAGTTCAGAAGGTGTTGAGCGAGTTTGTGTTAATGGTGTTAATTTTACACTGCAGAAGGATATTCCAACGCAGTTTCTTCAGTACCATAAACCAGACAATGAAATTTGTTCACGCAAAGATCCCGAAAATCGGCAAACGGTATATGACCATTTGCCTAAATTAATGCAAGGGCGCTGGGTTGCGATTGGGCGCTTGGATTTAACTACCAGTGGTATTTTGTTGTTTACAACTAACGGTGAATTAGCCAATGCATTAATGCATCCAAGTGCAGGCGTTGACCGGGAATACTTAGTGAGAGTGCATGGTAAAGTCACTCCGGAAATTATTTATCGCTTACGAGAAGGCGTTAAACTTGATGATGGTGTTGCACATTTTACTGATGTACAAGAACGGCCAAGTAAAAGTACTAATAAATGGTTACAAGTAGTGTTACAAGAAGGAAGAAATCATGAGATCAAACGTATGTTTGAATCGCAAGGCTTACAGGTTACACGCCTCATTCGCATTCGTTTTGGCCCGATTGCGTTAGATGATACATTAAAAAAAGGTCAGTACCGCACACTAACTAATAAAGAAATTAAGGCTTTAAATGTGCTTGTTCGTCAGGCAGAATAAATTAACCCTATGTTACAAATCACACCAATAAGGGCGGTCGATTTTATCGCAGTCGTCACTATCCGAAAAAGAGTCTAACCATTTTTTGCCCCCATCTGACGAGAGTAGCTTTACAGAAAATACTATTACGAACAACAGTAAACATACTACTAGTGAGCTATATAAAGTTTTAATGTTTGAAGCTTTTTTAAGTGCAATAAAATCTGTATGCACTAGTACAATCAACAATCCTATAATGCCGCTGGCAATGATTAATATTAACAATAAGCTATTCGCTAAGGTCATATTGATTATCCGCTTAATATATTTCTCATATTTTTATTGTAGTTTATTTATTACATATAAGGGTATGAC
>JGI12316J14372_10002724_pt1 | contig 18380 bp, 21 predicted proteins | sample MarCyaLeptolynsp_FD_14372 | JGI IMG/M metagenome (IMG submission 14372) | reverse complement strand
TAAGAAGTGAGCAGATTATTGATCAACAGCAAGTCGGTGTACTTGGTGCTATAGGCATACCTGGTGCTTTAACTAATCAGCCGCCAGCAGCGGGCACGGTCGAACCTCAAGCAACAGACGCTGATGGTGAAGGTAATGTACAAACCCCAACAAATTCAAATCGTAACTCAGTTAGAAATTATGAATTAGATAAAACCATTAGACATGTTATGCAGCCAATAGGTGAGCTGAAGAAAATTACTGTTGCTGTGGTTGCCGATGACTGGGTAACTGTAGCCTCTAATGGCAGAGAAACCAGAACAGAGATGGTAGAAGAAGATTTTGATTTGATCAGAGGTATAGTAAGAGAAGCAATTGGGTTTGATGAAGAGCGTGGAGACAGTATCTCAGTGTATAACAAGTCATTCCAAACTATTGCAGTCGATGAACTTCCTGAAATTCCTATCTGGAAACAAGACTGGTTTGGTTCAATTATTAAGCAAGTACTAGCAGGGATAGCCGTACTGATCATAATATTTACTGTGGTAAGACCTACCATGAAAACTCTGCGCAATAGTTTGACGGAAACAGGTGCCGACAATACCAACAAGCAACTCCCTCCTGCCGTTGCAGGTGCCTCAATAACTGATGCGCAAAATTCTGATTTTACAATGCAAGGAGCGCATGGCTTTGCGCAGCCAAACTACGTTGAACAATTGGCAATGGCTAAAAAATTAGTGGATAAAGATTCGCGTCAGGTCGCTAAAGTGGTTAAAAACTGGGTAGCTGAATAATGGCTGAAGAGTTAGTTTTTTTTTTTTTTTTTTGGGTGAGGAGGATGCTGCTCAAGTGCTGCAACATATGAGTCCGGATGAGTTGCAGAATCTTGGTGAAGCCATGACAAATATCAATGATATTACACAGCATGAAATATACAACGTGATGCTGGAATTTGCTGATAGTACCAAGAGCACAACTCCGCTTGATATTGGTGCACATGATTATCTGAAGAAAGTATTAAAGTCGGCCTTGGGTAATAATAAAGCTAAGAATATTCTTTCACGTATTGTTCTGGGGCCGGATGCAAAAGGTCTTGAAGTACTGAAATGGATGAATGCAGAAACTATCTCTGATTTTATTAAAGACGAGCATCCGCAGATTATTGCCACATTGTTGACTCAGCTGGATGGAGAACTTGCTGGAAGTGTGTTGGAAAGTCTGGATGAAAATTTACAACCTAAAGTAATTGAAAGAATAGCGCTCATGGAGGATGTTAACTCGGAAGCCTTAAAAGAATTAGATGCGCTGGTTGAAGAGTATTTTAAAAAGGATAAGCCGGATAAGATACCAAGCGTGGGCGGTCCTGCTATTGCGGCAGGTATATTAAATAATGTTAAAACCGATATCGAAAGCAGTGTCATGGATGCAATTAATGACCGTGATAAAAAACTGGGCGATAAAATAAAGAGTTTAATGTTCGTATTTGACAACTTATTAGATATAGATGATCGTGGCATGCAAACTATTTTGAGAGAGTCTCCGCAAGATAGACTGGTGTTAGCATTAAAAGGTGCAAGTCCTGATGTGCGTGAAAAGATATTTAAAAATATGTCTAAACGTGCTGCAGAAATGTTAAGAGATGATTTGGAAACTGCTGGTCCAGCAAAACTTTCAGATGTTGAAGATGCTCAGAAAGATATTCTAGAGATTGCGCTTAGATTGGGCGAAGAAGGTAAGATTATGCTAGGTGGCGGCGGTGGTGATTATCTCTAATATATAGGCTGAGCTATGAGTAAAAATGGAATCACACGTTTATTGTTTGAAGAAAAAAACAATACTAACGAAAAAAACTTCACCCCGACAAGAATATTCGATGCATCATTAAGTAACCAAAACAGTATTTTGGATTCTGTTGAACAAGAAAAACAACGTGCATTCAAGCAAGGTTACCAAGAAGGCGTGGAGCAAGCTGCAAACGAATGGAACACCAAGCTCGATCTAATAAAAAACATGTCACATGTTCTCGATGACTCTATTCAAGATATAGATAAAACAATACAAGAAAAATGTGCCGAGATTGCTATTGCTATTAGTAAACAAATTATTAGACGCGAACTATCTCTGGACTCAGGGCAGATTGTGTCTGCGGTTAAACAAGCTATCGACTTAATTCCCAGAGATGGTGAAAGGATTAATATACATATTAATCCTAAAGATATGCAGTATATTAACGAGATATTCTCTAGCGAAGATCAAACCAGTAAATATAATATTGTGCAGGATCCATCAATCGATGCGGGCGGGTGTAAAGCATTTACCGATTATTCATTAGTTGATTTGACAATAGATAAGCAAATAGCAAGCATTGCTCTGCAAATATTTGGTGAGCAAAGGAATGATGCAAGATAATAACTATCAGCAAGCCCGCCATGATACTTATTTGCGATGGTTTGACGATTGTTTGGAAAATGTAGATTTGCAAGCACCAATTGTGCGCGGTGTGTTAACCAGAATTTCAGGGCTAGCCTTAGAAGCAAAAGGTATACACTGTAAAATTGGTACACGCTGCCAAATTATTTCTGATTCGGATCAGCTAATCGAAGCTGAGGTAGTGGGGTTTTCCTCAGGGGTAACTTTTTTAATGGCCATGGGTAAAACTCATGAATGCGCCCCGGGTATGGAAGTCATCCCCAAAGAAGAATTAATTGGTTTACCTGTAGGGAACGAGCTTATTGGACATGTGCTTGATGGTAATGGATCTCCTGGATGATAAAACCTTACCCGATAATATGCGCCGTTCAAGGTTAAATCATCATCCGATCAACCCGTTGATGCGCAGCATGATAAATGAGCCACTCGATGTTGGTGTGCGATCAATAAATAGTTTGTTAACTATTGGTAGGGGCCAGAGGATAGGACTAATAGCACCCAGTGGTGTGGGTAAGAGTGTCTTGCTTAGCATGATGACTCGTTATACCAATGCAGATATTACCGTGATTGCATTGATCGGTGAGCGAGGCAGGGAAGTAAGTGAATTTTTAAATAACACTTTGAATGAAGACTCACGCAAAAACTCTGTAGTCGTTGCTGCACCAGCTGATTATAGTCCGTTACACCGTGTTCATGCCGCCCAGTATGCCACTTCAATTGCAGAGTATTTTCGTGCTCAAGGTAAACATGTGCTGTTATTGATGGATTCATTAACACGTTATGCGCAAGCACATCGTGAGATTTCACTGTCTGTAGGAGAGCCACCAGTCTCTAAAGGTTACCCACCTTCGGTGTTTGCAAAAATTCCTGAACTGGTAGAAAGAGCGGGTATGAATGAGGATGGTAGCGGCTCAATTACTGCCTTCTATACGGTGCTGGCAGAAAATGGTGACTTGGATGACCCTGTAGTCGACTCAGCAAGATCAGTGCTTGATGGGCATATTACACTATCCAGAGAGCTGGCAGAATATGGACACTATCCTGCTATTGATATTGAGAAATCAATTAGCAGAATAATGAACAACATTGTTACTAAAGAACATATTCAGTTTGCTCAGCTGTTCCGTTCAGTCTATTCTAAATATCAGGAAAATAAAGACGTTATACAGTTGGGTATCTACAAGCAAGGCTCAGATGAAGAACTTGATGTAGCTATCATGCTGCATAAAAAACTAATGGAATTTCTATCTCAAGATGTAGATGAAAAGTCTCAACTTAATGAATCAATTGATGCGATTAAGAATCTGTTTAACTTGGCACCAGCCGAATGAGAAATTTACAACGCTTAAAAAAATTACATAAACTGGTCAGCTTGCAGGAGCATGATGTACTGATTGAGTTTAAAGAAATGCAAAATGCAAGTATGGCTTTAAAAGCACAGATGAATGACCTGACTCAACATAGCCAGAATTCAACGCATAAGTTAATGCAAGAAACTGTCACTGCGAGTCAAATAAATATAGTCAGGAAATTTAACAGTAATGTTGAGGTGGTACTTGAACAACTAAATGAGCAATTAACAGAAAGCAATAAAAATTTTTTAATAGTTGCAGAGAAATTAAAACAAGTTAGAGGCAGTATAAAATCAATAGAGCAATTGATAAATCGTCATCAAAAGCTATATGACTATCAACAACAAAAAAATATTCAGCGACAAATAGAAGAAAATATAAACTACACGCTATCCTCACAAGACTAAAGAATCAGCAGATAATAAAAGTTGGCTTGCTCTGTGCATTAAACTTAGTAATGTTATTACTAAGCAATGGATAAGATGCAGCCTTTAATTAGTCAGATTACCAATATATTTGCTACCCAATCAGTTAATTCCATAGAAAACAATGGCTTAGGACTGAGTTTATCTGGTAACCAGCAATTTAGCGGGATTTTCGAAAGCCTGGCGGGTGATAATAAACCTGCAAATTTTGCCGTGTTTAATGGACAAACTTTGCCGCCGTCTTATACACCAGTATCTTTTCATATTAGCCAATTAGCACTCACTACTAGACCCTTGGAGACAAACGGTGAGTTTGAAATCCAGGGCGAGCTTCTGCAGGCAGATATCACGCCTAGTGTTGTTAACAATGTAATATCTAATACATCAGCTAATATTGAATATACTGATCCTACTTTTAATCCAAATGCTGCACCAATTGGGACAATTTCGTTTCCAGAATCTGGAAAAACTGTTCACGAACCGATAGTTGAAAGTAATTTAAATCCAACCAAGCAAACAAGTGTTGATCCTTTATCAATTAATGATAAAGCAAAATCGGTGGCTTACACTCAAAATGCTCCGGTAGTAAATAGTCAGGTTGATAAAAACATTTCACTATCAAATGAACTTTTGGGCCGAGAATCAGTAGCTAATCGATTAACACCAGATGTGAATAAAGAACAAATTCAACCAAGTACTTTAGTCGAAGATAATAAACCGGCACAAAACTTTAGATCTAGTGCAACTGTTAGTAATTATAATATCGATATAGAAAAAACTACATTTACAGCTAAATATAGTAACCAAGTAGCTAGCCATGAAAGTGCACAGAAGATCGCTGCTGTAAATATTGATAATAAAAATTTAGCTCAAGCAAGTATTCAAACTACAAATACGGCGCAATCTAGTGAAAATTTACCCAATAGCAAATTACTCGAAGGGGCAGTACCGATTAATAGTAGTCCACTAAATTCAAATACAATGGGTGAAGATGAAATATTGCCTGTAAAGAGTGATGTGTTATCCAGATCTAATACAAATGCTATTGATATTGAATCTGATAAAAATAAGCACCAGGAATTTAGAAATCAGGTAATTAATCCGCTAAATTCGCAACAGCTAAATAATGTAAAAGATGTAACCCCGCCAATATCTACTGATATTGTTGAAGAAAATACTTCAAATAAGCCTGTATATAATGTTAACCAAGTTAGCGAAACAAAACGCAATGAGTCGAATTATAGAAATGATCGATCTCCAATAAGTTTGCAGTCTTATGAAAACATTTCCACTAGTGAAAAGAATATTTTTATAAATCAAACACATCAGAATAATGACAGCCAACTAGATTTGACGAGCTCATTAAATAGGAGTCAGGACTTTTCTACTGAAGTGAAAACAGTCGCCAGTAATAATACTGTAGATAATAAATTGCATGCGAACCCACTTTTATCTGATCCATTAGCTAGCAATGATAAAACGTTGAGTTTAGATAAATCAGTATCGCAATTGACTTCCAGCAGCGAAGTGAAAAATGGTGATGAACTAGCAAAACAAATTGCTTGGGCAAGAAATAATAATGCCAGCCATGTCAAAATTGCTTTAGCGCCTGAACATTTGGGTGCGCTGGAAATTAGTATAGATAAAGATAGGGACGGCTTGAATATTCAATTTACAACCCAAAATGCACTGGCAAAGGATGCAATTGAAACATTTATGCCTAGACTGAAAGATATGCTGGAGCAGCAAGGTTTGAATTTACAAAATGCTAATGTTTCACAACAGAATAGTGGTGGTCATGCTGAAAGTTATGAGCAAACAGCAGAACAGTATAGTATGGAAAATACCCAACAAAGCTCTCAAGCTGATATGCAAACCGTAGAACAAAATAATCATAGCAGTGCAAATAATTATTTATTAGAAGTCTTTGCATAATAAACATATTCCTGTGTCGTAAATTCGACACAAGTGTCTCTCACTTCCGTCAAGCACTTGTCATTCACTTGGCAACAGTGCGTCAAACCCTTATTCAGATTAGTCTATCTTATTGAAAAATAAGTAGAAAATTTATTGGCATATGCTTTGCATTTGTTAGTGCAATGCACAACTGTGATCGTATTAATAGAGGGTTGAGGTAATGGCGGAAGAAAACATCGAACAAGAAAACGAAGAAGAAAACAGTGAAGAGTCAAAAAAAGGCTTAAGTAAAAAAATGATCATATTAATTTCATTGGGCATGGTCATGCTGAGTATTGGTGCAGGAGGCGCAATGTTATTTATGGGTTCGAGCGACGAAGTAGCTGAAGAAGAAATGGCTGCAGATGAAGCCGCAGTCGAAGAAATGGCTGATGAAGATTCTATGATGGATGATAAGACATCAATTTATCATGAATTGCATCCAGCATTTGTCGCGAACTTTAGCGGTAAATCGAAAAAGAATTATATGCAAGTTTATATTGTTGCAATGGCTTATGAAGACTCTGTTATTGAAGATTTAAAGTTGCATATGCCAGCTGTGAGAAACGACGTATTAATGACATTAAGCAATACCACAAGTGATGAAATTGAAACCGTTGAAGGAAAAGAAATTCTACGTCAAAAAGTATTGGAACAAATACAAGATACCATGAAAACAAAAACTGGTAGAGACGGTATAGAAGATATCTATTTCACTAAATTTGTGGCGCAATAACTTATGTCGGAAGAAGAAATCTTATCCCAAGATGAGTTGAATGACTTGACTGGTAAAGGTGAGACCAGCAATGAGTCCTCAACTCAAGAAGAGCTTTATGAGCAAGGTCAGGTGCTGCCTTATGATTTTAAGCAGCCTGAACACACCAAACAGTCACATTTCCCTACATTGCAGATTATCAATGAAAAAACAGCCATTGATTTACGTGAAAAACTTGAAAATATGCTGCAGCAAAAAATTGAAATTACAGCACAAGAATCACATGTAAATAAATTCGGTGAGTTTGTACATTCATTAAGCATTCCTATTGATATTAAAAAAATTAATGTTCCAGAGTTAAAAGGAAGTTTTTTCGTGTGCTTTGATGATGGCTTGATTGACTCTGTCATTGAGGGCTATTTCGGTGCTCCAAAATTGAAGAGGATGTATCAGAGGAAGCTGATAAAGACGAAGATAAAGGACGAGGATGAAAGTGAAGATAGCGATAATGAGGAAGAGGAGCTAATAAGTGAGATTGTTGAAAAGGAAGAATTCACTAATGCGGAGTCACGTATAAGCCATAAATTGCTTGATCATGTATTGGGAAGTATGCGTGAAGGATGGAAATTATTAGATGATTATCAGTTTGCCTATGAAAAAACTGAGATTAACCCAAGGCTCATTAATGATCTTGATCATGATGAACTGATTGTAAATATGAATTTTGAAGTAAAAATCAGGGAAAAAATTAATATCATCAGAATAGCTGTGCCATACAAGATGTTAGATAAGGTCAAGCATAAATTAAGACGTGTTGTTCAAAACATAAAAGAAGCGAGTGATAAAAAATGGCTGACAAAACTCTATGAAAAAATGCAATCAGTTCCTATGGAGCTGGTTGGAGAGTTATGTAGAGTTGTTATACCTGTTAATAAGTTGGTTGAGTTAAAAGTTGGTGACACATTGAATATTCAAAAGCCTGAGAGTATCACTATTTATGTAGACAAGACGCCAATACTCACTGGTCAGTTGGGTGAGTCAAATGGACAAACTGCTATTCAGGTTAATCACTGGATAAGACCGGAAATGAAAAAATAATAAAGTTATTGTTACTAAAGGAAGAATTATGAGCGAAGCAGAACAAGGAGCCGAAGCGGCAGCTAAACAGCAAGAAGCAGGGGATGAAAAAATTCTTGAAGCTGCAAGTATTGATAATAATCCAAATTTGGATGTCATTTTAAATATTCCCGTGCAGGTCTCGTTGGAATTAGGTAAGGCCAAAATGGATTTAAGGGAATTGCTTCAGTTAGGGCAAGGTTCAGTTGTAGAGCTGGAGAGAATGGTGGATGAGCCATTGGATGTGCTGGTTAATGGTGCATTAGTCGCTCGCGGTGAAGTTGTGGTAGTCGATAATAAATTTGCTATTCGATTAACAGATATTGTGAGTGCAGAAAAACGCGTTCAATCCTTTGGTGGCTTGTAATCAGTGAATTCTATATCAAAAATATTCGCTGTTGCGTTTCTGCAAACAGCCTTAGCGCCGATCGTTGTTGCGCAAGAAGCGGTACAAAATAATACCCTAGGCTCCTATTCGTGGGAAGCAATTAAAGTTGTTGTCTCACTCGCAATAGTGTTGGGTATTTTTTATTTATTAGTCAATGTTTTCAAAAAGTACACTGGTGTATCTATTAAAGCTAATTCCACAATGAGAGTAATAGGCGGCTTGTCATTGGGTGGAAAAGATAAAGTAGTCATATTGGAAGCTGGAGATGTTAATTTGTTATTAGGAATTTCTGCTTCGGGAATCACAAAGTTACATCAGTTCAGCCAAGATGAAATGACAGCAACCAATGATCAGGTTACCCAAACTTCCAGTTTTGGCCAGCAAATAGAAAAAATCCTCGGTAAGAAGGACTTATGAAAAGTTTACTAGCTTTATTATTGTTGCTTTTTACTTCTAATGCATTTGCTGCGCCCGGATTGGAAGCATTAACTGTGGAAACAACAATTGATGGGGATCAAAAGTATTCGTTAAGCATTCAAGCATTGGTGTTAATGACGGCGTTAACATTTCTGCCAGCAGCATTGTTAATGATGACTTCTTTTACTCGCGTGATTATTGTATTGGCAATACTTCGACAAGCATTAGGTACCGCGCAAACACCTTCTAATCAAATCCTTCTCGGCCTGGCTTTGTTTATTACTGTTTTTGTCATGTCACCAGTGTTGCATGATATTAATGTAAATGCTGCCCAGCCATATTATGCGGAAGATATTTCCGCTGCTGAAGCGGTTGAAATATCTAAAAATTCAATTATGGATTTCATGATGGCGCAGACACGTGAAGATGATATTTCTATGTTTATTGAAATGTCAGGGATTGACGGTATCGATGGGCCTGAGAATGTTCCATTAACTGTATTAATGCCATCGTTTATTACTAGTGAGTTAAAAACCGCTTTCCAGATTGGTTTTTTGATATTTCTACCATTTTTAATTATTGATTTAGTGGTTGCCAGTGTTTTGATGTCAATGGGTATGATGATGTTGTCGCCATTAATTATCTCGCTGCCATTTAAGATAATGCTATTTGTTATGGTTGATGGCTGGTCGATGATAGTTGGCAGTCTCGCCTCTAGTTTTCTATAAAGAAGAATTATTATGACTCCAGAAGCCGTATTAGATTTAACCCAAAATGCCATGTGGACGGCAGTACTTGTTGCAGCACCGATGTTAGGTGTTGCGCTTGGTGTTGGTTTAGTGATTGGTATGTTTCAGGCTGCAACGCAAATTAATGAAATGACGTTGAGTTTTATTCCTAAGCTGTTTGCATTGTTTTTAACGTTGGTATTTGCAGGGCCATGGTTGTTAGCAACACTAACAAACTATACCCAGCAACTGATTTTGAATATTCCATCAATTATTGGTTGATTTATGCAATTCGCTTATATCATTGATTATTTGAGTGACTTCATGTGGCCTTTTGCCAGGATAACAGGTTTATTCCTCATTGCGCCGCTGATTGGTAGTTCATATATTCCTGTATATATCAAATTAATGGTTGCTGCTGCGATTACTATATTTTTAGTTCCTTTAGTTGAATCGCCATCTGCTATTGATCCGCTTAGTTGGCAGGGTATTACTCTATTAATGCAGCAACTAATGATAGGTCTCATTATTGGCTTAATTATGCAGGTTGCCTTTAGTGCGATTACTATAGCTGGAGAAAATATTGCACTTACTATGGGCTTGGGTTTTGCTTCAATGACAGATCCTGCTAATGGAGTGACTATTCCAGTAGTCAGTCAAATCATGACTGTGTTTGCTTCATTGTATTTCTTGGCGCTAAACGGCCATATCGCACTGATACAACTTTTAATTGATAGCTTTTCGTTACAACCTATACATAGCTTTTTGTCATTAGATACTGCGCTTGCAGTTGCGGAATGGGGCGGGCGTATGTTCATTGGCGCCTTATTGGTATCAATTCCAGCAGTTACGGCTTTGTTGGTGGTTAATATTGCGATGGGTTTAATGACACGGGTCGCACCGCAAATGAATATATTTTCTGTAGGTTTTCCTTTAACCATGATGCTTGGGTTTATAGCGATTGCGGTGACTATTCCTATGGCCATGCGAATTTTCCAAAACATACTTGAAGACTCGATTGAGTATGCAAGCTTGCTGTTCTAACTGACGGGATGATATGGCCGAAAACAATTCTGACAATCAAGAAAAAACCGAAGAACCGAGTGCCAAGCGGTTACTTGATGCGCGTAAAAAAGGCCAAGTACCGCGATCCAGAGAATTGAGCGTTACCATTGCAACGCTTGGGGGTGGATTTCTACTGTTATTTTCATTGAGTGGAATCCATCAGTCTATTGCCAGTGCATTTAATACAAGCTACTCAATTACTCAACGCAGTATGTTGAATAATGATTATATTCTGGATGTTATGGGTGCAACCTTTACTGAAGTGTTGGGCAGCTTGGTTTTTCTATTTTCGATGTTAACAGTATTAGTTATTGGTGGCCCAGTATTGATTGGGGGATGGTCGTTTAATCTATCTTCCATGGGTTTTAAGATTTCTAAACTGAATCCATTGTCAGGCTTTAAGAGGATGTTTGGTCACAATGCTTTGATTGAACTTATTAAGTCAATATTAAAAGTTGTATTGATCGCATCCATTGCTTATGTGTTTATTTTGGCTAAGCAGGGTGAAATATTACAGCTTGCTGGAGAACAACATGACAAAGCAATTGTTCACTCTATTACAATTGTTTTAAGTAGCTTCATATACATAGCAGTAGGTTTGATTGTGATTATTGGTATTGATGTGCCTTATCAATTATGGAATCACAAGCGACAATTAAAAATGAGCCTGCAAGAAGTCAAGGATGAATATAAAGAAACTGAAGGTAACCCGGAGTCAAAAGCACGTACGCGTAACTTACAACGTGAATTATCTCAACGTAAGATGCTGCAAGAAGTGCCTAATGCAGATGTAGTGATTGTTAATCCAACTCATTACAGTGTTGCCTTGCGCTATGACACCAATAAAGATGCCGCGCCGATAGTTGTGGCCAAAGGTGTTGACAACATGGCAATGAAAATTAGGGAAATTGCCACAGGCCACGATATTCCAGTGTTTACTGCACCACTGCTCGCACGGGCTATTTACCATACTACAGATGTAGAAAAAGAAGTGGTATCTGATTTATATATCGCTGTTGCCAAAGTCTTGGCATATGTATTCCAGTTAAAGAATGCCAAGCCTGGGAACTATCCTAAACCACCAACAGATTTAACTATACCTAAAGAATATAGGGACTATTAAATATTATGAACGCGCTAGACATGATTAGGGCATTTATAAAAAACGGACTTGGTACACCAATTCTATTGGTGATGATGTTAATGATGTTAATTGTACCCATTCCACCTTTTGGTTTGGATGTGCTGTTTACATTTAATATCACAGTATCGTTGATTGTAATATTAGTTACGATATACACACTGCGTCCGCTAGATTTTGCAGTATTCCCAACTGTTTTGCTTATTGCCACTATGTTACGTCTGGGTTTGAACGTGGCTTCTACACGCGTGGTGTTAATAGAAGGGCATACTGGTTCCGATGCTGCTGGTTCAGTAATACAATCATTTGGTGATTTTGTAATAGGTGGTAATTATGCGGTAGGTATTGTGGTGTTTGCCATACTGATCATTATCAACTTTGTTGTTGTAACAAAAGGTGCGGGACGTGTTTCAGAAGTGAGTGCACGTTTTACATTGGATGCAATGCCAGGCAAGCAAATGGCAATCGATGCCGACCTAAATGCAGGGATTATTGACCAGCAACAAGCAAAACTGCGGCGTGAAGAAATCGCAAATGAGGCAGATTTTTATGGTTCTATGGATGGTGCCAGTAAATTTGTCCGTGGTGATGCCATTGCGGGAATATTAATAGTCTTCATTAATATTATTGGTGGTCTTACAATTGGTATGGCACAACATGGCTTGTCGCTTGAAGTTGCCACACAAAATTATTTGCTGTTAACAGTAGGTGATGGCTTAGTTGCACAAATACCTTCGTTATTACTATCCACGGCGACTGCGATTATCGTAACGCGCGTATCTTCATCACAGGATATGAGNCGTCANGTTATAACACAAATGTTTGANGACAAACGTGCCTTGGGAGTATCNGCAGTCATTATGGGCGGTCTTGGCGTCATCCCAGGTATGCCAAATATTGCATTTTTAACCTTAGCGACAATAGCTGGCGGCGCAGCTTACTGGATGAATATAAAACAGTCACGCCAACCTGTTGAAGCTGAAGAGGAGTTAGATACACCAGCACCTGCAGAAGAAACAGCGGATATCGGCTGGGAGGATATGCAGTCGGTAGATAAAATAGGTTTGGAAGTTGGTTACAAGTTAATACCTCTTGTTGACCGTAAGCAGAATGGTCAGCTAATGGGAAGAATTAAAGGTGTACGTAAAAAACTATCCCAAGAACTTGGTTTTCTTATTCAGCCGGTTCACATTAGAGATAATTTAGACCTGAGTCCTAATAATTATCGCATTACTTTACTTGGAGTTAATGAAGGTGAGGGTGAGATTTACCCGGACCGCGAGTTGGCAATTAACCCTGGCTCAACTTCCAGTGAGTTAAAAGGGATCAAAACCACAGATCCCGCTTTTGGCATGGATGCAGTATGGATAGAAGCAAACCAGAAAGATTATGCCCAAAGTAATGGCTATACCGTGGTTGATCCTGCCACCGTTATTGCCACACATATAAATAAAATTCTACGTGACCATGCCAGTGCCATGCTTGGTTATGATGAAGTGCAAATGCTACTCGATAATCTTGGCGAGAAGTCACCTAAATTAGTTGAAGATTTAGTACCTAAAGCTTTACCCATTGGCACTATCACTAAGGTTTTACAGAACCTGCTACAAGAGGGTGTTTCCATTCGTGATATCAGAACTATTTCCGAAACGCTACTGGATGCAGCTAATACTAGTCAAGATGCTGACGCTTTAACAGGTACGGTGCGGGTGGCGTTACGCCGAATGATTGTCCAAGGAATCAATGGGATGCGGCCAGAATTGTCTGTTTTCACAATTGATTCAAAACTGGAACAGTTATTGCAGAAGTCTATACAGGGAAATAATGACGGATATTTGATGATTGAACCAGGGCTAGCCGAGAAACTGCAACTTGGCGTAAAAGAGTCAGCACAAAAACTACAGGCGATAGGGTTGCCGGCAGTGTTAGTGGTGTCAAAAAGCCTTAGAACCATGCTTTCACGACTGTTTTCAAACACAGTCACTGATTTACATGTGATTGCGTATGAGGAAATCCCTGAATCTAAACAGATAAAAATCGTTGCAAATGTAGGTAATGACACACAAGAAGACACACCCAATTTGATTGGCGCAACAGTGTAAATGCTACTTAAGGCTAATAGTGCGGAGTTAAATGATGGAAATTAAACGTATTAAAGAAAAATCAATTCATGATGCGATTCAGAAAGTGCGTGAAGAGCTGGGGCCTGATGCTGTCATTCTTTCGACGGAAAAAAGTCGCCATGGTGTGGAAATTATTGCCGCTCTGGATTTTGATGCAACCGTGCTTGAACAAAAATTGACGGAACAGAATCAGCTTTCAGCAGAATCCAATGCCGCAATATTGCAGCAGGGTAATGAAAAAATTGCCGGTGAACTCATTGATGGCATAGACACGATGCTGGAGAAGCATTTGTCTCAGCATCTGGAAACAATTAATCAGAGCATGATGCAATTGCAAGCTGAAAGTAACGCAGAGAGAAATAAAATTTACGATACTTTAAATAACAAAATTGATGCATTACACAAATCAGTAGAAGAAAAATACTTAGAGCAACAACGTGCGCGTAGTGTGAATTTTACGGTATTGCAAAATCAAGTGGTTCAATTACGTGATGATTTTACTGATTATATGACCAGCAAATTGCCAGATGAAATGAGCTCTATTATGCAAATTCAAGAAGAGTTGGGGGACCTTAAAGATGTACTTGGTTGCCAGACAAAATTATTGGATTGGGAGCAATGGGGTAAAAATAATCCTATTGGGATTTCCCTTATCTCGAGACTAGTAAATGCAGGCTTTGGTGTTGGATTAAGTAAACAAGTTATGACCAATATCAGCGATGTCTCAAATAGTGAAACAGCATGGAGAAATGTTATTGAGTTGTTGACATGTGGAATTAAAACACCTGCTAAAGATATTCAGATAGATGGTGGCGTAGTAATGGCGTTAGGAAGAACAGGTGTGGGTAAAACTACAACACTAGCCAAAATTGCAACTAAATACGTAATAGAAAATGGGTCTGATGATGTTGTATTCATCAACTTGGACGATAAGCGTGTAGGTGGTTTTAGTCAGTTGGATACCTATGGAAAAATTCTAAATATTCCAGTGTATCGATTTGATGGGACGGAAAATTTACATAGTATTGTGAAAATTATAAGCACTAAAAAACTGGTGCTAATAGACACTGCAGGAATGATTGAACCGGGTGAAGAAATCAAAAGATTTGTTAATAATTTGGATAAAAGTAAGATCAATGTACATAAGTTATTGTTGATGAGTGCTAATACGCAGCTGCATAACTTAAAAGAAGTTGTTGATGGCTTCAAAAAATGTGCCCCCAATGGTTGTGTAATAACTAAAACAGATGAGTCATCTCAGTTAGGTAATGTGCTGACAGTGTCAATTGAGGATGATTTGCCTGTCTATTTTGAAACTTTTGGACAACAGGTTCCAGAAGATATTTCTAGCATCGAGCCATCTTCGTTAATTCAACGGGCAATTGATGGCCATGCATATGAAGAAATTTTTGCCTCTGATGATGGATTGTTAATAGAAGGAATAAATGGAAATGGATTGTCTGAATAATGTATCAACGTTAAGAGAAAATATAATGAGTGCGGCACAACTATCAGTTGCAGAACATAAAATACGATGCATTGCTATTACCGGAGGCAAAGGTGGTGTTGGTAAAACAAATATATCTATCAATTTAGCGACTAGTCTATCCAGATTAAATAAACGCGTGATGCTGTTAGATGCAGATTTTGGTTTAGCTAATGTAGATGTAGTTTTAGGTCTTAATCCAGAAAAGAATTTATTGCATGTGCTGGAAAATCAATGTTCATTAAAAGATATTCTGGTAGAGGGTCCAGAAAATATTAAAATTGTACCAGCATCATCAGGTGTAAAAAGAATGGCTAACTTGAATAGCCTGGAACAGAGTGGCTTGATTTCAGCGTTTAGTGAATTAGGAGATGATCTTGATGTCATGATAATTGATACTGCTGCAGGTATTAGCGACAGTGTTGTGCATTTTGCCCGCGCGGCAGGTGAAGTGATTGTGGTTGTGTGTGATGAGCCAGCTTCAATTGCTGATGCTTATGCATTAATTAAGGTGTTAAGTAAAGACTATGCAGTACACAAGGTCAATGTTATTTCAAATCAAGTCGAATCAAAAGCCCATGGTGAGATGTTGTTTAACCAAATTCTTAAAGTAATTAACAAGTATCTCGATGTATCGGTGACGTATTTGGGTTCTATACCAGAGGATAGTTATTTGAAGAAAGCGGTAAAGCGACAGTTAGCTGTGACAACTGCTTACCCGCGTTCAAGGTCTGCACAGGCATTTAAAGATATAGCAAAGAAAATTAATAGTAGAAAGATAGAAGAGAATTCTTCAGGAAATTTAGAGTTTTTCGCAGAGCAATTAGTACAAATTAATTAATAAAAAATTGGATAAGAAACTCATAAAGGGAAGTCAAGGATGAATGCTCATACTATGTACATAAATGTACAGCAAGAAGCATCGGAAGATGATCTTGTCATAAGACATGCGCCATTAGTAAAGAGAGTTGCGTATCATTTAAAAGGACGTTTACCTGACTCTGTTCAAGTGGATGATCTGATCCAGTCAGGTATGTTGGGCTTACTTGAAGCAGCGAAAAATTTTGATTCAACACAAGGTGCCAGTTTCGAAACTTATGCTGGCATACGTATACGCGGTGCAATGCTTGATGAAATTAGACTCGGTGATTGGACACCACGATCGGTGCATAGAAAAGCACGTGAAATGAATCAAGCAATTAAAAAGATTGAAGACAGGAAATTGAGTACTGCATCAGACAGTGAAATTGCTAAAGAAATGGGAGTAACGCTAGAGGAATTTAATCAAATTTTGAGGAATGCTTCAGTATCAAAAATATTTAGTGTTGACGATGGTGAGATTGAGCAGGATTACAATGGAAGCATGGCCACTAAGGTTCAACCAGAAACAATCTATAAGCGAGAAGAGTTGGCGTCGGCTTTAGAAGGAATTATCGATGATCTTCCTGAAAGAGAACGGCTGGTAATGTCGTTTTACTATGAAGAACAAATGAATTTAAGAGAAATAGGTGAAGTGTTAGGAGTGAGTGAATCACGTGTTTCTCAAATACATGGAAAAGCGCTTATGACAATACGCGCTAAAGTTGAAAATAGTTTTGATAACATAAAATAATGATATTGAAAAATATGAGTCTAGAAATAACAGGTATTTGTGAGGTGTGTGACTTAATGAGAACATGCCAATGGACAACAACCGTATTAAACCAGTTTCGCCTTCTGTAGCAAGATTAAAATACGAATCAAATCGTAATAATCAGAAACAGAAAAAGAAACAAGATAAAGATAAAAACTCGCAGAAACCTTCTGCAGATGACGGGAATGTCATTGACGATTTTGCATAAAGGATGAATGATGAATTATACAATTACAGATGAAGATATCTTTACCAAAAAAAGTACTTTGTTAGAAAAAGTTCTTTTAAAATTTTTTAGAAAACAGGCTCCAGTGGAGAGTCAACTCGATGGCTTGAAATCAGATTATGCGATGGCGCTGGATCAATGCCAAATGATGAAACAACATATACAAGAGCTTGAAAATAAGATCGACCAAATGAATGCGACTATGGATTTAAGACCAGAAGCACTGGAACCAGAAATGCCGTATTCAACTGCAATTGTATTAGCAAAGCGTGGTTGTAGTAAGGAAGAAATTAGAGAGGCTTGTGGCTTAACTGACTCTGAAGCAGACTTGATACTAACCTTGCACAACAAATCGGATAGCCAGTCATCTGGTGCAATTCTTGCGAATTAAATCGGTATGAGCGCTCAAATTTAAATGACATTTGGTCATAAATTACCAATTAATCCGAGTATTATTTGAAGCTATAAAGACTAAGCAAAGCATTTATATGGAATACTTTGGTAAAAATACTTTTGAGCAGTTGATTCTTGATTTTTTAGACAAGCAAAAAGAATCTAGGAACTTGTCTACTCAAGAGCTTATTGGCAGCGTGAATAAGGTGGTTGAATACTACAGAGAATCTCTCATGTATGAATTTGATGAGTCTGAGTATCCAAGCACTTTGGAAATGATGCGTGTTGAAAATATGCCGGGATCAGATAAATCCTGAGCAAGTATTCCGAGCGCTCGAAATTTTTATATCATTCCATGCTGTTTGATAAAGTCGATCACTTTATCAAGTCCTTCTTCTTCTTTTAGATTTGTAAATAAAAATGGCTTATCGCCACGCATTTTTTTTGCATCCCGTTCCATTACTTCCAGTGAAGCACCTACCATAGGCGCTAAATCAATCTTATTAATAATTAATAGGTCTGACTTTGTTATTCCTGGGCCACCTTTACGTGGAATTTTTTCGCCTGCAGCAACATCGATCACGTAAATAGTTAAATCAGATAATTCCGGGCTAAATGTAGCACTCAGATTGTCGCCACCACTTTCAATAAACACAAAATCTAAGTTACCAAATTTATCACATAGCCCCTCAACGGCAGCTAAATTCATCGATGCATCTTCGCGAATGGCTGTGTGCGGGCAACCCCCTGTTTCTACACCTATAATTCTGTCTTGTTCTAACGCTTTATGCCGAATCAAAAAATCTG
>JGI12316J14372_10002715_pt1 | contig 18449 bp, 17 predicted proteins | sample MarCyaLeptolynsp_FD_14372 | JGI IMG/M metagenome (IMG submission 14372) | reverse complement strand
ATGTATTTTCATGCGTTGCAATTTGGTATCAACGAACTACCCGCAGCTAATCAGGCATTGAGAGAACAGATGAATCTGATTGGTGAAACACAGGGCTGGGCTGTGTTACACCAAAAATTAACTGAAGTGGACCCTGAATCAGCGGCTAAAATCCACCCTAACGACAGTCAGAGGATACAACGCGCCCTGGAAGTATATGATCTTACTGGCGTCAAACTATCGTCGTATCACGCCAATCAAAGTCCTGTTAGAAGGGATATCTCCATACTTAATATAGGATTATTTCCGCAACAGAGAGATCAATTACATGCCAACATCGCGCGTCGATTTGACAGAATGCTTGAACAAGGCGTGGTTGAGGAATTGATTGCGTTAAGACAAAAATGGCAACTTGATATGCACATGCCTTCGATGCGTTGCATCGGTTACCGACAGCTATGGAGTTATATTGAAAATGACATAGACCAAGAACAAATGCGCGATCAGGCGATTGCCGCCACGCGTCAGCTAGCCAAACGCCAACTCACCTGGTTAAGACATTATCCTGAAACAAAGTTAATTGACCCATACACTTCTAGTACGGAGCAAATTAAACTAGAAATAATTTACCAATTACAATCAACTAACTGTTAAACTTAGGGTTGTGGGACAAATTTAGCAGTGCTCAAGCACAACCTCACAAGAGCAATAAGAAAAATCACGAAGGTTAGGAGCAATCATCATGTCAAAAGGGCAAACACTACAAGAACCCTTCCTTAATGCACTACGTAAAGAAAAGGTTGCGGTATCTATTTATTTGGTGAATGGCATAAAACTGCAAGGACAAATCGACTCATTTGATCAATTTGTTATCGTGTTAAAAAACACTGTTAATCAAATGGTGTATAAACATGCTATTTCAACAATCGTACCTGCAAAATCGGTAAAAATTCCATTTGGTGACGAAGCAGAATAATGCGCATTCCAAGTGGTGCTCACACCACTGGAGAACTTTCAATTAGATGTTTGAAAGACCTAAATCAGGCGAACGCGCACTACTCATTCATCCCGAGTTTGGTAAACCGATAAATCCTGCGGACACTGAAGAATTTCGCTTACTTGCTCATTCAGCTGGCGCCGAGGAAATCGGCGTAATTACCTATACTCGCCCCAAACCTGAATCACGCTTTCTTATCGGTAATGGCAAAGTCGATGAGCTCGTCGAGCAGGTGAAAGCTGAAGATATAGAATTACTATTATTCAACCATGAGCTATCACCCAGCCAGGAACGTAACATCGAAAAAGCCTGCCAATGTCGAGTGCTTGATCGCACCGGGTTAATACTGGATATTTTTGCTCAACGTGCACGTTCATACGAGGGCAAACTCCAGGTCGAGCTTGCTCAATTAAAATTTATATCCACAAGATTAATACGTGGTTGGACCCACTTGGAGAGACAAAAAGGGGGTATTGGTCTCAGAGGCCCGGGTGAAACACAACTAGAAACGGATCGACGTTTGCTTGCGCAACGGGTGAAACATTTAGAAAGACGCTTGCAGAAAGTTCGCAAACAACGCGAACAAGGCCGCCATGCACGCAAAAAAAATGCTGTTCCAACAGTCGCGCTGGTTGGATACACCAATGCAGGTAAATCCACTCTATTTAATCGCTTAACAGAATCAAATGTTTACCAGGCCGACCAACTATTTGCGACTCTCGACCCAACATTACGCAAACTTGAATTAGATAAAGCCTTACATATTGTGTTGGCAGATACAGTAGGATTTGTTCAAAACTTGCCACATGATTTAGTCGATGCTTTTCACGCGACTTTACAAGAAACCTGTGAGGCTGACTTATTACTACATATAGTTGATGCTAGCAGTGAATTACGCAATGACCATATTGAACAGGTCAATCAAGTACTAAAGCAAATCGGTGCTGAAGAGCGACCGCAATTACTTGTATTCAACAAAATAGACCTGACACAACAAATACCGCATATTGATATTGGCGAACAGGGACAGGTTAAACGTGTATGGGTATCGGCATTACAAGACCAGGGCATGAATTTATTAACCTCTGCCCTGCTGCAATATTTTGCAAGTAAACATACACAAGCCACTATTCACCTCCCTTTAGAGCAGACAGAGTTACGTACGCTGCTGTATCAAGAAAATGCCATTCTGAGCGAAACCTTTAACCCAGAAGGGCTATGGGAAATTGAGGCATCTTTAAACAATTCACTCAAAGAGCGCTTTTCTGCCTACCTGTACACTCCGACAACGGATAAATCGATTGAACATGAGGCTGATTTTTTGGCTCAGAGTGAATAGAATGTAGCAAACAGTCTTTTAATTTTTTCACATCGGAGAACTGCATGCCTTGGAATAGCCCGGGTAATAAAAACGACGACCCCTGGAATCGTAACTCTAACAACCAGGGCCCGCCTGATTTAGATGAGATATTCCAAAAACTCAGCCGCAAATTTGGCGGTATTTTTGGTGGTGGTGGAGGCGGTGGTACCGGCACAGGCCCTTCAGGTAATACCTCTACAATAGGTTTATTTGCATTAATTGTTGCTGCCATCATTTGGGCTGGTAGCGGTATCTATACCATCACTGATGGTGAGGCGGGCGTGATACTTCAGTTTGGAAAATACAAAGAAACTACTGGTGCCGGCCTTCACTGGCACATGCCTTACCCTATCGAAGAACTTAGAAGGGTGGACATGCAGCAGGTTCGTAGTTCGCGCCACCAAACAACCATGTTAACCAAGGATGAAAATATTGTAGAGATCATTCTTGCGGCACAGTTTAGAGTTAAAAGCGCACCAGATTATTTATTTAATTTACGTTTCCCTGAGGTCACCATCAAACAAGCCATGGAAAGTGCGATTCGTGAAGTGGTGGGTAAAAGTTTGGTGGACTTCGTTCTGTATGAAGGTCTGGAAGTCATTTCTTCTAATACCAAGACATTAATGCAAGAAATTTTAGATCGATATAATTCTGGCATAGAAGTCACAACACTCAACCTAGAAAAAACACAACCACCAGCCGCGGTACAAAATGCATTTGATGATGTAATCAAATCTCGTGAGGATTTGGAACGCTATATTCAGGAAGCCGAAGCCTATGCAAATACTATTGTCCCACAAGCACGTGGTGAAGCGGCGCGCATTATTGAAGAAGCAGTGGGATATAAAGAAGCAATCGTGGCAAAAGCTGAAGGTGAAGCTCAAAGATTCGAAGCATTACTCGCGGAATACATTAAAGCACCCAAGATCACAAGAGAACGACTATATCTTGATGCAACTCAGTCAGTATTTTCAAATTCAACCAAAGTCATGCTCGATGTTGAAGGAGGAAATAACTTAATGTATCTACCACTAGACAAATTAATATCAGGTGAGCGCTCAACTAGCGGTGCTGTCAACTTAGGCAGCCCTACAACAGCCAGTTCAACAGATAACAACTCACCAAGAAGGGCCGTTCGCGGTAGAGAGGTACGCTAGCATGATATCTAAAATAATTATTGCCATTGTCATACTTGTTGTGACTGTATTCAGCTTATGTACTTATCGTGTTGATGAAACTGAACGCGCCATTCTTTTTAAGTTTGGAGAGATTAAAAAGGCAGATATCAAACCCGGGCTACATTGGAAGATTCCATTCATTAACAATGAAAGAAAATTCGACTCCCGCATTTTAACACTGGATGTGCAGCCGGATCTTTTCCCAACCAGCGAAAAGAAATATGTCTTCGTAGACTTTTTCGTGAAATGGCGCATTGATAATGTACGCGATTATTTTGTTGCAACTGGCGGATTAGAAGAGCGTGCCAATAGTCGTCTTAGCCAAATTACCAAAGACCGACTGCGTGATGAATTTGCCTCCCGCACCATTACTGAGGCAGTATCAGGTGAACGTGCCGACATCATGAATGCGCTAGTAGTAAAAGCAAACGTCTTAACCAACCAGCTGGGTATAGAAATTGTCGACTTGCGCGTAAGTCGTATCGACTATACAGATGATATTAGTGGTGCGGTTTATGAACGTATGCGCGCAGAGCGTAACCGGGTTGCGAAAGACTTTCGTGCACGTGGCCAGGAATCTGCAGAAAAAATTCGCGCTGCCGCGGATCGAGAAAGACAGATCACTCTGGCGGATGCTTATAAAGAGTCTGAGCAGTTACGCGGTGAAGGTGATGCTACGGCGACAAACATTTATGCTCAAGCTTATGGAAAAGACAAAGAATTCTATACTTTCTCCAGAAGTTTGACCGCATACAAGCAAACCTTCAACAGCAAAGACGATGTGCTCGTGCTAGAACCGGACTCACAATTCTTTGATTACTTTAAACAATCAGATCCCAAATAGCAGCTCTTAACTTTCAGGCACCATGGCTAACGAGCTGCTAGCCGCTTTTGCTCTGGTTCTTGTGCTGGAGGGAATACTCCCTTTTATTAGCCCAAGAACCGTGCGTAAAGTTTGGGAAAATATTTCTACCATGTCTGACCAAGCACTGCGCATATTTGGGTTGGTGAGCATGGTAGTAGGCGTGTTACTCTTAACCTTTATACGTCAAAGCTAAATATTCACTGTTATGTCCTCACGCACTCGCTGGTTACTCCCTGCCGGGATAGAAGAAGTACTGCCCAAAGAAGCCGCAGTACTAGAGTCCTATCGCAGGAGGTCTCTCGACTTATTTGCTGCATGGGGCTACCAACTTGTGATCCCGCCTTTTATTGAGTTTCTAGATTCTCTTCTAGTCGGTGAATGTGAAGATCTAAACCTGCAAACATTTAAATTAACCGATCAATTATCAGGCCGCACCATGGGTGTACGCGCGGATATGACCCCCCAGGTTGCGCGCATAGATGCACACATGATTAAAAGTAATGCACCTTCGCGCCTATGCTATTGCGGCACAGTACTAAATACTCGCCCTGAAACAGCAGGTGGCACGCGTAGCCCATTACAACTCGGCGCTGAGTTATATGGACACAATGGTTTAGCCAGCGATACAGAAATAATCTCGTTAATGACAACAACCCTGCAAACTAGCGGTATCGACCGGATATTACTCGACATTGGACACACGGGTATTTATGAAGCACTTGTTACTGCGGCCAAGTTAACCGATGAAACTGAAGCAGATTTGTTTAGCATGTTGCAACGCAAATCTTCACCGGACATCAAGTCGCTATTAGCAACTATTGAATGTAACTCCGACATTAAGCAAGCTATTATCAAACTAGTCGATTTGCATGGCACAACTGATGTACTGCAACATGCCAGAGAACAGCTTGCGTCGGGTGGCGAAAAAGTTTTACAGTGCATCAACTACATTGAAGAACTTACTAATAACTTAAGTGCCAAGCTTAGCAATACCTCCATTCACTATGACCTTGCTGAAGCACGCGGTTACCACTACCAAAAAGGCATAGTATTCACTGCTTTTTGTGCCAAAAGCGGCAAAGAACTAGCACGCGGTGGACGTTACGATAATATCGGTGAAACATTCGGACGCGCACGCCCGGCCACTGGTTTTAGTACCGACTTACGTCAACTTATTACTGCGTCAGAGCTGGCTCCATCAGACCAAAGCAATCCAGCAATCTATGCACCCATGGATGATGACCCAAACTTATTAGCCGTAGTTACTGAATTGAGGTCTCAAGGTAGAACAGTAATTAATGGATTAACTGAAAACACAGATGAAGCAAGCGCTTTAGGTTGTACACAAATTTTATATAACAAAAATAAGCAATGGGTCATTAAAGACATTTAGATCTAAGGAAGTATAAATGAATAAGAATGTAGTTGTTTTGGGCACTCAATGGGGAGATGAGGGCAAAGGCAAAATCGTCGACATGCTTACGGCGCAAGCTGATGCTGTTGTTAGATTTCAAGGCGGTCATAATGCTGGCCACACTATTGTTGTTGGTGATGAAACTACAATATTACATTTAATTCCTTCTGGTATTTTACGCGACAATGTTGAGTGCTACATTGGTAATGGGGTTGTATTATCACCTGAGGCACTGCTGGAAGAACTCAGCATGCTGGATAAACGCGGCATTAACGCACGTGACAAATTATTTATATCTGACGGCTGTCCACTAATTCTTCCCTACCATATCTTGCTGGATCAAGCGCGCGAGAAAGCGCGCGGCAAATCAGCTATAGGTACTACCGGGAGAGGCATTGGTCCCGCTTATGAAGATAAAGTTGCACGCCGTGGTTTGCGCGCAGGCGATTTTCTTAATGTAACGAATACTATTTCTAAACTTGAAGGCATCCTTGACTACCATAACTTTGTTTTAAAGAACTACTATCAGCACGACACTTGCGGCCTGACCCAACTCTCGGACCAAATAAGTTCCTGGGCAGAAAAAATATCTCCAATGATTAATGATGTCAGTGCACAACTACATAAACTGCAACAACAAAACAAAAAAGTTCTGTTTGAAGGGGCTCAAGGCACTCTATTAGATATCGACCATGGGACTTATCCTTATGTCACATCATCCAACACCACTGCCGGTGGTGTTTGCGCAGGTAGCGGTGTAGCACCTAATTCTATAGATTATGTATTAGGCATCGTTAAAGCCTATACGACGCGTGTTGGAGGCGGACCATTTCCTACTGAGTTATTTGATGATGTCGGCGAAGAGCTAGGCACACGAGGACATGAATTCGGCGCAACTACCGGAAGACAACGCCGCTGCGGCTGGTTAGATGCCATAGCACTTAAACGTGCAATGAATCTAAATGGCATTACCGGTATATGCTTTACTAAACTTGATGTGCTGGACACATTAGATGAACTAAAAATATGCACCTCATACCAAGTGAATGGCGAAGCCCTTGAATCACTCCCTCTTAATGCTGAAAACATTGAAAATTGTCAACCCAACTATATCTCACTTCCAGGTTGGAAAAGTTCAACAGTTGGCGTGACTGAGTTTGATCAGTTACCTGAAAATGCAAAAAAATATATACAAAAAGTTGAAGATTTATTAGGCGTACCTATTGATATCATTTCGACTGGACCAGAACGCAGCGAAAATATAATTCGCCTAAATATCTTCTAGACATCAGCTTATAGTTCGCAGCGCATTCTTAGTAGCTTGTGCTTATGTTTTAAGAATTCATGCGCATCAACTTGGATTTCTCTATCAATAATAAAATCATTGCGTTGATAGAATTGCACCGCCGCCTTATTTGAACCAAACACAAAAACCTGCAATGTTGGAAATTTGTAATAGCGAGCACGCTGCTTGACCTCGCCCAGCAGTTTCTGCCCCAAGCCTAAATGCCTGTACTTGGTAGCAACATAAATAGCATCTAAATGCCAACTATCATTTATTCGATTATCACAAAAATACTTTAGATACTGTTTCTTTGAAGTGCTGTAATTTTGCAATAAGCTTTCATCGAGTATTAAGCCACTTGCAGGAAAACTTAAAGCCATGGCCATAGGTAAGTCCTGCTCTATTTCAGCGATTAACGTATTAGCATAAGAATAATGGACTTCATTGGCCAATTGCTCAGCCAATAGAGTTATCGGGGATTTATCTGACTTTGAGTCTTTAAGTAAGTAATTTACTGCATCCTCAGATGCTTCATTAATCATATAGGCAATTGCAGAGCAGTCCTCCACTCTGCCTTCCCGAATTCGGTAATTACCAACTACATTCACTTATAAGCCCTACTAATGGCAAGAAAATTTGTAAGCATGTTAATTATATTCACCTGAAACTTTAACATAGACTATACTGAGCCAACGCTGTTAACCAAAGAGATTAAAAACCCACTATACAAATGTACGACCAGGAATATATAAAGTTAACCCTGCTTGCTGGCATTTATATATTGCTTTTCACCTATGAACAGTACCGACCATACTTTCAGCAAAGAAAGAGGCATGCTCAACATTCAGCGCGTAATTTATTTCTTGCCGCCATCAACGCCACTATATCTACGCTATTCTTAGTTATTGCCATTAGCTACGCTTCTCAATGGGCACTTGAGAATAATTTTGGAATATTGAACCAGTTAAATATACCAACAATATATACATATTTAATAGCGATACTTTTAATAGACAGTTGGCAATATGTCTGGCATCGCATGAATCACGTCATTCCATTGCTATGGAAATTTCACCAAGTTCACCATAGCGACAAAGAGATGGATGCAAGTACCGGTCTACGCTTTCATCCAATTGAAATTATCTATTCAAACACTATACGCATTGCAATCATTCCACTAGCAGGTATTCAATTAGAACACTTGATTGCTTATGAAATTATTCTATTGCCAGTTATCCTTTTTCATCATAGCAATATCAAAATAAATGAAAATCTAGATAAGCTATTAAGGATTATTATAGTTACTCCACACATGCATAGACTGCATCATTCTGATATCCAAAAAGAGACCGACTCTAATTACTCAAGCATATTTTCAATATGGGATCGTTTATTTAATTCCTTCACTATGCGTTCGATAGAAAATGAATTTGCACTTGGCTTAGGTGAAAAATATAGTGCAAAAGAATGGAATAGTTTTAAAGGGATGATGGCCATTCCCTTTAGGAAAGATTAGAAACGATCTTTATTATTTATGTTGCTGATATGCTTCAAACAACTGGTCAAACTCCTCAGAAGTCATTTGCATCTCATGTGTTTGCAAGCCCGGATGACGCCTATCAGGAGTTACTCTTCGCTCCCTTAATACAACCTCACCGGTATCAACTTTCATAGGAAAGCGCGGAAGTGATTTTTGTTCAGCTCTTCTATTTTTCTCGGCTCTGACTTTAAAACGCGATGTAGCTTTCATTGCCATGTCACCTCATTTAAAACTGAGTTTAAATTTTACTCTTATAAAAATAAAAGTGTGTGAGCATACTCACGCAACGTTTCGATTCACCTGTACATAACTATTTTTAAAACATGAACCACATCACATTATTAAAATAAATTTCAATTCTATGTAATACAGCTAACTTATTGTTTATTAAATCTTAATAACCAAATCATGCAATTCCAAAAAATAATAAATATTACACTTTAATTCCAATAACTCTCTGATTGTTATTTAATTTATTTTAAATAAATTGCCACTCCTATTAATTCCCAGACACTTTGTAACCCTATACAAAAAAAACCACGTTTGTATAACAATGATTGCAATCGTTAAATTAATAAACGATGTAAATAATTTTCAAGCCTAGAAAAATGCTTGATACAAAGTTACATAGAAGGGAGAAACAATATGAGGACACCCACGCTTTGGAGTAAAGCATTTACTTCACTCTTGTGCGGCCTGCTAGCAATTGGAGCATTCGCACCTCTCACTGTCTTTTCTGCCAAACTCGAAGTTCCATTTGAAAACTATGGAGACAATCCATCCAAGTTAGATGACATCGTACAAAATCAAGATTGGTTACTTGTTCTTGGACGTGCATTTTTCTGGGATCAGCAAATGGGTAGTGACGGCGGATCATGTGCAAGCTGTCACTTTAGTGCAGGCGCAGACAATCGACTCACTGGACAACTGAACCCGGCATTTCGTGCCCCAGGTGGTGGTGACACAGAATTCGGTTGTGTAGAAGGCTCCGATTGTGCCGCTAATCCAGGTACAACAGGCTCTGGCGGCATCGCTGGACCTGAATACACTTTTGTTGAAGAAGACTTTCCATTTAGACAATTCATCGACGATGAAAATGGCGACATGATTATTGATGATCGTAATGCACCATTACGAATAAACACAAACGATGTTCTCTCATCAGCTGGATCATTCGATGCTGACTTCATTAGCTCATTTTATGGTGAAGAAAAGTGCGGAAAAGCTAACTCAGATATCTTTTATAAAACTACTCGCCATGGTCGATTAGCGAAACGTGCAGTAGAGCCACGCAACACGCCATCTGTAATAAACACAGGTATGTTTCAAAGAAACTTCTGGGATGTTCGCGCGAATAGCATGTTCAATGGTGTCGGCGTATTCGGCATGAGTGACATTCTTCACGACCCAAACAAACGCTTAATCCAAATTGAAGACGGCGAAGCGTCACTTACATACTTAACTTTAGAAAACGCTAGTTTGGCATCGCTATCTGTCGGACCCATACTTGATAACTTAGAAATGTCTTGTGAAGGCCGCACATTTGCAGACGTGGCACGTAAAATTCTTTACACACGACCTTTATACAAGCAGCGTATCGCTAAAACTGACAGTACTTTTGGAATACATGGTCCGTTTGGCGATCTCAGAGACAGACGTGGTCGCGGGCTACATGACGACTTGCGTTACTACAATTTAATTAAAATGGCTTTCAAACCTAAGTGGTGGAAAGCTAAAGGCCTTTGGAAAATTGAAAATGGTGAGTTAATTAAATTAGGCAAGTACAGCTACGAACATGGCTATGCGCAAATGGAAATCAACTTCCCAATGTTCTGGGGACTTGCCGTGCAGAAATACCAACATAGCTTGATTTCAGATCAGTCGCGCTGGGATATTGCTGACAATGCTGGTTGCTTTGACGCCCCTCCAAGTCCTATAGGTCAACCACCAAATACACCACCACTTGTTGCTGAATGTATTAAACCAGCATCAGAAGGTGGCCTAGGTCTGTGGTCAGAAGCGGAAGAAAGAGGTCGAGTACTATTTAATGGTGTTGCAGGTTGTGCAGCATGTCATGGTGGAGACATGTTCAGTACTGCCGCCATGGACAATGATGGCAATATGGCCGAGATGCTTCTGTTAGGATTTGGACCACCAAATGCACCATTAATCATAGCTGAGGGTGGTGTATTTAATACTGGAGCGAATGTCCTAGCACAAGATCTGGGTGCATACGCAACAGATGCTTATGGCATACCACTTTCCTATACCATGCAATTGGCTACCGGTAATGTTGTCGATAAACATGCAGACATTTGCAACATCGTTCCGGTTGGGCCAAATTCAGCACCGCTAGGACCAATCTGTGCGCCTGATGGCACAGTGCTAAGGCCAATCGACTGGTCAACTCAACGTGTTGAAGTGGGTGGCGCAATGAAGTCTCCATCATTGCGTAACACAGCACTTACTCCGCCGTACTTCCACTATGGTGGATATGCAAGCTTGAACCAGGTGATGGACTTTTATGCACGTGGTGGCAGCGCGCGTGACATACCGGAAGGATGCACGCCAAGAGGTCCAGGCAATCCTAATCCTGCAAACCCTTGCACAGGTGACACTTCTGGATCTGGTCTATTAGGTCAAACACCATTTGAAGACATTGGCAAAAATGGTGCACCGCATGGCTCTAATGTGGCTGGTGCAATAGGTGCAGGTTCTGCTGGCATGAGAGCCTTAGCTGCAAGTGGCGCTCCATTCTCTTCAATTGAGCAACAAAAAGCCGACATGGTCGAGTTTATGAAGTCACTTACGGATCCTCGTGTCCAATGTGATTCTGGTGTATTTGATCATCCGGAACTTGTGCTCTTTACCGGCTCAAAAGCTCGGGATAGAAACCGTGACGGTCGTGCAGACGACAAGAAAGTTCGCATTCCAGCCGTGGGCATTGAAGGCTATGCGTATAGCAGGCCAGAATTATGCTTACCAAATGCAGGTGACTTATTTGAACCTGCTATGGGTAACCGCATAAAAGATGGGCGCAAAAAGGCCTCAACACAATGATGTAGTTGTAATCACATCATATCTCCAACAAGCCCCGAGCAATCGGGGCTTTTTTTTTACTTCGCAATTAATAAGTAAAATGATGTTACCATCGCAAAACATTTCCCCACATTAACACTTCTTTATTTTCCTCGGCATGGCTAAATCAAAAAAACGTAAACACAGTCGCGACCCGCATGCTGAACGAGAAGCCAAAAAATATGACCATCCCATTGCTAGTCGCGAGTTTATTCTACAAGTTATTGAAAACAATGAAGGCCCTGCTACTTTTACTAAGATAAAAAAGGCCCTACAGATTTCAAGCGAGCGAGATCTGCAGTCGCTGGAACGCCGCTTGCGTGCTATGGAGCGTGATGGGCAGTTAGTACGCAACCGCCAGGGGTCTTATTTACCCGTGGGCCATGCTGATTTAGTCCGCGGGCGCATTATTGGCCACCCGGATGGCTTCGGCTTTTTGAATCCAGATGAACACGGCCAAGCAGATATTTTTTTATCGCCACGTGAAATGCGTGCGGCACTGCATGGTGATCGCGCCGTTGTCCAAGTCACTCATACAAAAAGAGATGGGCGCAAAGAAGGTCATCTTGTCGAAGTATTAGAACGACATAACGAACAAATCGTCGGTCGCTACCATGAAGAGCAAGGTATGAGTTTTGTTATTCCAGATAACAAACGCATCCACCAAGACATATTTATTCCAACAACAGGTAAGCACAAAGCAATACACGGCCAAATTGTTATCGCTAAAATTATTGAACATCCAACCAAACGCAAACAACCTATTGGCGAAGTTATTGAAATACTAGGTGAACATTTAGCACCCGGTATGGAAATTGACATTGCCGTGCGCGTACACGGTATTCCAAACGAATTCCCTCAAGAAGCTATAAACGAAGCGCAAGCTTTCTCTGAAGACTCAATCACTCAACAATTAGAACAAAGACAAGATCTACGCACATTGCCTTTTGTCACTATCGATGGTGAAGATGCTAAAGATTTTGATGATGCGGTGTATTGCGAAACACTCAAAGACGGCTGGAAGCTATATGTCGCCATCGCTGATGTGTCTTTTTATGTACAACCAGGCAACGAGCTGGATAAAGAAGCTCAATGGCGAGCAACATCAGTATATTTTCCAGGCTTCGTGATTCCCATGCTGCCAGAAAACTTATCCAATGGTTTATGTTCTTTAAATCCAAACATACCTCGACTATCCATGGTATGCGAAATGAGTATTTCTTCTGACGGTGAAATGCAAAGTTATAAATTTTACAAAGCCGTCATTCAATCCCATGCACGTTTAACTTACACACAAGTCGCCGCAGCTATCGTGGACAAAAAAGTTAAAGCACGAAAATCTATTGGCAAACTTTGTGCGCACCTGGACGAACTTTATTTGTTATTCAAATCTTTACTACAACAACGCAGCCTGCGTGGTGCTATCGACTTTCATACTACTGAAACCAAAATAGAGTTTGGTCCGAATAAGAAAATTATTCGTATCTATCCATACGAACGCAACGATGCGCACCGGGTGATTGAAGAATGCATGATTGCTGCAAATGTGGCTGCCGCAAAATTTTTAACTAAGCGTAAGTTCCCAGGTTTGTACCGCATTCATGAAGGGCCCACAGCCACTAAACTAAAAGAATTAAGGCAACTATTAAAAACTCTTGGACTGAACTTACCTGGCGGTGAAAAACCACAACCAAAACATTACGCACAACTTATTAAGCAGGTAAATCAACGTGAAGAAGATCGCTGGATTGAGACCATGTTGCTACGCTCATTATCACAAGCGGTATACAGCCCGGATAATGTAGGCCATTTTGGCTTGGCACATCCTTTATACGCTCATTTCACATCACCTATTCGACGCTATCCAGATTTAATCGTGCACCGGGCAATTAGTCATTTAATCGCAAAAAGAAAAGCCAGCACATTCTTCTACACACATAATGATCTAGTCTTACAGGGCGAACATTGCTCTATGGCGGAACGGCGTGCAGATGATGCCACGCGAGATGCAGAAAACACACTTAAATGTGAATTTATGCAGGATAAAGTTGGTAAAGTATTTACTGGCTCCATTACAGGCGTCACCTCCTTTGGATTATTCGTCGAGCTAATTGATGTATATGTAGAGGGTTTAGTTCACATCAGCACGTTGGCAGATGACTACTATCAGTTCGACCCAAACACTATGACACTGGAAGGCGAACTAACCCATAAAACTTATCGTCTTGGTGACACATTAAATATTATTGTCAGTCGAGTAGATATCGATGAGCGCAAAATTGATTTCATACCCGAGCAAAATAAAACACCTGCTCGACGCAAACGTAAAAAAACTAAGCGCAAGTAATACCCAATGAGTAAAAGGGAAATCATACCTGGGATACACACTGTCAGCGCATTACTAAATCATCAGCCTGAGCGCGCGCATTCACTTTGGCTGGAACAGAATAAACATAACACCCGCATTGACGCTTTAGTCCAACAGGCTCGCTCACTTGGTATCGCCGTTCAATCGGTACAGCGAAATAAGCTGGATCAATTATGCGAGGGTACACAACATCAAGGAATTGCAGTCTCATGTTCCAGCACCACATTATTAGATGAACATAGACTCTGCGATCAGCTGCAAAATCCAGACACACCACCATTATTACTGGTCCTGGATGAAGTGAGTGATCCACATAATTTTGGTGCCTGTCTGCGTAGCGCTGATGCTGCAGGGGTCGATGCAGTGATTATTCCGCAGCGAAATTCTGCTCCACTCACTCCTGTTGTACACAAAACAGCCTCAGGTGCGACTATCCACTTACCCCTGGTTAAAACAGCAAATTTATCCAGATTCATTGATGCGGTTAAAAAATTGGGTATCTGGGTCTATGGTGCTGCGGGTGAAGCTACGGACTCAATATACAGCGCCAATCTGACTCATCCCACGGCAATTATCATGGGCGCAGAGGGACAAGGCCTACGGCGTCTCACTCAAGAACGTTGTGATCAGCTGTATTCATTGCCTATGCTTGGTGATGTAGAGAGCCTTAATGTCTCAGTAGCGACCGGAATATTCTTATTTGAGGCGGTACGCCAACGCAGTCGCTGAATGTGCATTGAATATTAATGGCGTCTAACGTACACTGCGCGTCTTTATTTTCAGCTACCTTTCCTCACCGTTAATGTCGACGGGAGGACTTAGACCTTAAGGAGCCACAATGAGACATTACGAGATTGTATTCTTGGTCCATCCCGACCAAAGTGACCAGGTGTCTGCCATGGTCGATCGCTACAAAACCATGATTGAAAATGGCAGCGGCAAAGTTCATCGCCTTGAAGATTGGGGCCGCAGAATTCTTGCTTACCCGATTAACAAAATCCTCAAAGCACACTACGTGCTAATGAATATTGAGACTAATCAGGAAATTCTTGATGAGTTAGTCAGTGCATTTCGTTTCAATGATGCAGTACTAAGACATATGGTACTTAGTTGCAAAGACGCCATCACCGAACCTTCCCCCATGATGAAGTCAATTGAAAAAGAACGTGAGCGTGATAGCCGGGAAACCACACCCCCCAAGGCAAGAACTGACGAATCTAGCAGTGCCGATCAAGCGCCTGCTGAAGCAGACACACCTAATGAAGCTGTTGCTGAAACAGCCACGGAGGAGTAATTATGTCTAAATATTTCCGTCGCAGACGCTATTGCCGGTTTACCGAAGAAGGTATTAAGCATATCGATTATAAAGATATCGATTTACTTAAAGACTTCATAACTGAAACAGGCAAAATCGTTCCTAGTCGAATTACAGGCACTAAAGCACGCTACCAGCGTCAACTAACAACCGCGATTAAGCGCGCACGTTATCTCGCTTTACTGCCATACAGTGATCAACACTAGTATTCAGTGCGGTTAAATAAAATATTTATCTAACCGCATAGAACACCTGGTGATAGCAACCTAAGGTTGTTAATCATGTTGAAAAATTTTGCCAGTTATACCATTTCTGGAAAATTACCTGCATTTACTGTTGTATTTGGATTTTTAATCTTTGCACTAATTTTCCCATTGAGTGCCATCGTTAGTGGCGCTGCCCTGGTTTTACTTACACTGCATGCAGGGCCAAGAAACAGCATTCTGATTGTTTTAGCATGTATACTCGGTTTCACTATAAGCAGCTATTTATTTATTGGTAATGCGCCCGTTGGCGCATTAACCGCCAGTGCGCAATTACTACCCAGCTTTATCCTGGCATCTGCACTTTATACAACACGGTCTTTGTCACTCTCCATGCAAGCTGCTGCCTTACTAGGCGCCATAGTATTTGTAATTGCATTTGCTATGTTTCCAGATAGCCAACAGTTTTGGCAAACGGCGTTAACACCGATCTTATCTCCCGTACTGGAGGCAGGTGGAAATACCCAAGAACAAATTTCCTTGGTTATTTCTCAGACCGCTAAATACATGACCGGTTTGCTGATCGCATCTATTGTATTAGTACATAGCTGTATTTTGTTGTTTGGCTACAAACTCTATAGCCTGGTCAATAGCAACATACAATTTGATAGTGATTTCCAGCAAATACAATTGGGTAAAGTACTGGCAATATTGGCTTTAATTGCCGGTGTTTGGGGACTTTTGGCGCAATCAGCCTTTGCTGGCCAACTGTGTGCCATCCTGATTATTCTATTCTTTTTACAGGGTATGGCTGTCGTTCATACCACTTGTGGAACCATGACAAAAGGCAAGCTTTGGTTGATAATTACCTACATATTAGTGATCTTTGTGCCACAGGCGATTGTCATTATCATCTTGCTCGGATTATTAGAAACATTTTTCAAACTACGCCAACGCGTTAAGTAATTTTATAAACTCATTTGATATTTTGAAGGAATTGTAATGGAAGTTATTTTGTTATCAAAAGTTGAAAACCTAGGTGCATTAGGTGACAAAGTCAGTGTACGCTCTGGTTACGCACGCAACTATCTAATCCCACAAGGCAAAGCTAAATTTGCCACGGCTGAAAATATCGCTGAATTTGAAGCACGCCGAGCAGAACTAGAAGCGCAAGCCGCAAGTGCGTTAGCCACAGCTGAAGAACGCAAATCCAAGCTAGATGGAATTACTGTCACGATTACAGCCAAAGAAGCTGGCGAAGGTAAATTGTTTGGTTCTGTAGGCAATATAGACGTGCTAGAAGCACTAACATCACTTGGCCACCAAGTTGAAAAACGTGAAATTCGCATGCCTGATGGCGCATTCCGTAATGTCGGCGAACATCAAGTCGAACTGCACCTGCATACTGATGTTAATGCAACAGTCACAATCAGCATTGTTCCTGAAGAGTAATTAAAAGACAGCACTAAAAAAACACGCAAGATTTCAATGGCAGAAACTATTTCCAGTACTGACTTTACTGCACCCAGTGCAGAATCTTTGCGTACACCACCCTACTCATTAGAAGCAGAACAAGCAGTATTGGGTGGTTTAATGCTAGAGAATGGTGCCTGGGATCAGGTTGTTGATACTCTGACTGAAAAAGATTTTCATCTATTCGACCATCGCATCATATTTCGTGCGATTGCAGATCTTGCTTTTCACAACCAACCATTCGATGTCGTTACACTAGCTGAAAAAATAAAGCACTCAGAAGAAATATCGGGTGTTAATAATAAAAATATAATGGCGTACATCGCGACGCTGGCAAAAGAAACGCCTACAGCAGCAAACATATCTGCTTATGCAGATATTGTTAGAGAAAAATCCATACTCAGACAACTTGCATCAGCCGGTACCGATATTGCCGGTTCCGCTTATCAAACCCAGGGCATGCATAGCCGTGAGTTGTTGGATATCGCAGAAAAGAAAATTTTTGAAATAGGCGATCAAGATGCGAGAAATATCGGTGGTTTTAAGGGCATGAAAGAACTNCTTAAAACAACCGTAGAAAAAATTGATGAACTGTTTGAGCGTGGNGATACTATCACAGGCACGGCAACTGGCTTTGATCATTTTGATGAGAATACATCGGGTTTGCAAAAAGGNGACTTAATTATTGTCGCTGGACGGCCTTCTATGGGTAAAACCAGTCTCGCCATGAATATGGCTGAATATGCTGTCATTCAAAAGCAGGAAACAGTAGCNATTTTCAGCATGGAAATGCCTAGCCACCAACTGACAATGAGAATGCTCTCTTCTATTGGNCGCATTAATCAGCAAAATATTCGTACTGGCAAGTTAAGCGATGAAGACTGGCCAAGGCTCACNAGTGCTGTATCCATGCTATCTGAATCAAAGCTATTTATTGATGACAGCGCTGCACTCAGCCCAACCGAAATTCGTGCACGNGCACGACGCTTAAAACGGGAACATGGCTTATCGCTTATTGTGGTTGATTACTTGCAACTTATGCAGGTCACAGGGAGCAACGAGAATCGCACCAACGATGTATCAGAGATTTCACGTTCGCTGAAAGCCTTAGCAAAAGAACTAGACGTCCCTGTTATTGCCTTATCACAGCTGAATCGCAGCCTTGAGCAACGCCAGGATAGACGTCCTGTGATGTCTGATTTACGTGAATCCGGAGCTATCGAACAAGACGCCGACTTAATTGTTTTTATTTACCGCGATGAAGTATATAACGAAGATTCTCCTGACAAAGGTACCGCTGAAATTATCGTCGCCAAACAACGTAATGGCCCTATCTTTAAAACACGTTTAACTTTCTTAGGTCAATACACACGCTTTGAAAATTTTGTACCAGA
>JGI12316J14372_10002706_pt1 | contig 18524 bp, 16 predicted proteins | sample MarCyaLeptolynsp_FD_14372 | JGI IMG/M metagenome (IMG submission 14372) | reverse complement strand
TATTTCGAAGCTTTTTTGATTGTTTCCGGCAGCAGGATCTCCATCAGAAATCCAACTTCTTCAGCGCTGCGCTGCCAGTTCTCGTAGGAAAACGCATAAAGAGTGACAACCTTGACGCCAAGCCGTTCGGCGTACTTGACGATATCGAAGGCGACCTGCGCACCTCTGCGGTGTCCGAAGGTGCGTGGGCGATTGCGTTTGCGTGCCCAGCGTCCGTTCCCGTCCATTGTAATGGCGACATGATCGACCATGCCATACAGCGCCGGAACGGCGTCGGACTCACTTTCGGTCAAAATTTTCGGCTCGGATCCCATAGGCCGGTCTTTTCAGCTTTGTCGTTGTGGCCGGATTGCGCCGATTGCGCATGGCCTTGCGCGCTTGTCCGGGCCCTGTGGAGGGGTCGTTCAAGGTGCGCCCGCCTGACTCATCAGTCCGCCCCCTTCTCGTAACGTCAGGATCGCACTTGTGCAAATTGTAAATGGATCGGGGACGCAAGTCTGTGCCGGCTGCATTGTGCGCACCGTGTCATTGAAGGGTTGGAGGGCCTTGGCAAGGCGCGAAACAGCCGGATTTCGGGGCCTGCGGGCGATGCGATACGGCCTGCGCGAAATGAAAAAATATTTTTTCCACTTTTTTCCAAAAATTGTCAGACTTCGAGCGTCCCACTCATAACCAGCGGGACCATTCCGCGCCGCATCCGGGAGAGGGAATGTCCCCACAGGAAGACGATAAACTCATAGAACGCGCCGTGCGCGGCGATGAGCGGGCGCTTGATCAGCTGTTCCGTCGATATTATGGAACCATGAATCGGTTTGCGCAGAAGATATGTCCCGATCCGTCCGATGCGGAGGACATTGCACAAGACGCTTTCATCAAGCTCATGGGCTCGATTCGGACCTTCGATCGGCGCAGTGCCTTTACATCCTGGCTTTATCGGGTCGTGCTGAACAAGGCGATCGATTTTCGCCGCCGCAAGACCCGGCGCGGAAAGCTGACCGACGATCTGAGCCTGGTCATCCCGGACAAGGGCGAGGCAACCCAGGACATTGCTGTTACCGCACGCCAGGTGATCGATATCATTCTGGATTTTCCCGAACGGGAACGCGATGCGGCGCTTCTCGTGCTCGGCGAGGGACTGACCCACGCCCAGGCCGCGGAAGTCATCGGCTGCCCGCCCGGCACGATCGGCTGGCTCCTGAACAAGGTCAGCACAAAACTCAACGCAATACTGGAAGCTGTGGACCATGAACCAGACCAAGTTAAAGGCCCTGTTCGACACGCTGGAGACCCGGCAGCCGTCGCCAGAGGCTGAAGACCGGGCGATTCTGGCCGGGATCGAAGCTTTTCGGTCAGAAGGCCAAAAAATGTCAGCCGGCAGGCGTCCCATGTTCGATGCCCTCAGAAATCTGTGGGCCCGGTTAGACATATGGGAATGGATTATGAACCATCGTTTGAAATTCGGAACGGCTGCCGCGTGCATCCTTGCGGTTCCGCTCAGCATCTCGGTCTTTTACGCGACCAGCGGCGGACGCATGCACATGTTTTCAGGCCCCGACGCCATGACGTCGGCTGAGGAGACCGTCCGGTCCGGCAAGGACAGCGTGCTTCGGCTTTTTGGCGGGGTCGGGGCCGATGAACAAACCCCGGTTGCGACGACCGTTCCGACGACGGAAGTTCCGCGTCAGGACCGGAAAGAGGTCGCCGCCTTGCCGGCCGGCCACGAGAACAAGCCACCTTCACCGCCCGCCGAGACGGAAGCGTTTGCCGACGGTGATCGGCCAAGCCCGAAAGTCGAGGTTGGCCGGCCGCAAACTCTCCAGCCTCAGGGATTTCAGCCCCAGCCCACGCAGTCGGCTGACGGAAACGATCGCCGCAAACAGGATCTCGTCGATGCTGAAATCGACCACACGGCAAAACCGCCCGCGCCGGCCGCACGGTCAACGTCCAACAATGTTGCCGGGCTGCGTTCCCGTCAGTTGATGGAAAAGCGCAAATCGTATCAGGCGCAATCCTTGTCCGATGACCGTATGCGGATGGCCTTGAAACCGGCACCTGTCGCCGGAGAAAAAGACGCGATGGTGGCGCCCGTTGCTGCCCCGGAGCCGGAGCCTGCGGTTTCATTGCAGCAACCGGCCGACAAGACCTTTGAAAGTGTTGCCTCCAATCCGCTCAAGATCGTCGCCGATGAACCGGTTTCCACGTTTTCGATCGATGTGGACACGGCATCCTATGCCCATGTTCGCCGTGCGTTGAAACAGGGTGTCATGCCGGTCCCGGCCAGTGTGCGGGTGGAGGAGATGATCAACTATTTCTCCTACGACTACCCGCTTCCGGACGATCTTGAGGTGCCGTTCCGAACCAACGTCGCCGTCTATCCGACGCCGTGGAACAAGGATACCAAACTTTTGCACATCGGCATCAAGGGCACCGACATTGTGCCGGCTGCCCGCCCGCGCGCCAATCTGGTGTTCCTGATCGATACGTCGGGGTCAATGAACGGGCGCGATCGCCTGCCGTTACTGCAAACCGCGTTTCGCCTGCTGGTCCAGGAACTGGATGAAAACGATACGGTTTCGATCGTCACCTATGCCGGCAATGCCGGCACGGTTCTGGAACCGACAAAAGCGAGCAATCGCCGCAGGATCATCAATGCTATCACCAACCTTCGGCCCGGCGGTTCGACGGCCGGTGCGGCCGGAATCCGTCAGGCCTATGCGTTGGCCGAACAGGTATTTGACAAGAATGGCGTCAACCGGGTGATCCTCGCAACCGACGGTGATTTCAATGTCGGCATGACCAGCAAAGAGCAATTGAAGGGATACATCGCCGAAAAGCGGAAATCCGGGGTATTCCTGTCGGTGCTCGGATTCGGTCAGGGCAATTACAATGACAGCCTGATGCAGACCCTGGCCCAAAACGGCAACGGCAATGCCGCCTACATTGACAGCCTGAAGGAAGCGGAAAAAGTCCTGGTAACAGAAGCGACCAGCACCCTGTTTCCGATCGCCAAAGACGTAAAGATCCAGATCGAGTTCAATCCCGCGAGCGTCTCCGCATACCGCCTGATCGGATACGAGACCCGGATGCTGCGACGCCAGGACTTCAACAACGACCGGATCGATGCCGGTGATATCGGATCCGGGCATACCGTCACCGCGCTTTATGAGATCACGCCGACCGACAGCGCCGCAAAGCCGGTCGACGATCTGCGCTACCAGCCGGCAAAAAAGACGGAAGCGATCGCTCCAAGCAACGAATTTGCTTTCCTGAAACTGCGCTACAAAAAACCGAACGGATCGACCAGCAAGCTGATCGAGCAACCGATTACGACGGCCCTTGAGCAAACTTCGATGGACGGCCTTTCAAACGATGTCCGGTTTGCAGCCGCGGTGGCTGCCTTCGGACAGAAACTGCGCCGCAATACCCATACCGAGGGCATGACGTTTGAGCAGATCCTGGACCTGGCAACATCGGCGCGGGGCCACGACCGCTTTGGTTTTCGCGCCGAATTTGTCGATCTCGTGCGGATGGCGAAACTGCTGACGCCGGTTCCAAGCGATGCAACCTCGACACAGCGGCAATAGGCAACCCTCCCAAGCCCGTGCCCAAGAAGGGGCCGAAGTCTGTACTTCGGTCCCTTCGCCTGTTTGAATGCGTCAAGCGCCGGTTTGATACAATTGATACAAAACTGTGACCAGTCGACAAGCAATTGAAACGGTAGCCCCATAAGGTCGGAGTTTGCGCGACACCATAGAAGCACCATGACCTTTGCCGCCGACGAGTCCGACGACCCTTCAAAACACCGACCGGCAACGACTGATCCGGCAATGAGCGGCAATGTGTCCGAGACCGGATATGTATCGTTTGACAGTGACGGTTTCCTGGTTGAAGCCAATGCGGAAATGCTCGGCGGCGCATGCCCGGTTGCCCACCGGATCGGCGAGCCGGAAGACGGGGTTCTGGCCGGTATCCTCGAACGGTTTTCCGAGCTACCGGATTTCCCGCATGGTCAACCCGACAGGATTGAAAACGCTCTGGCGGCCTGGAAGCTGCCGGCCGCGGCGATCGATGCCCGATGTTCGGATGGAAGCTGGACGATGCTGGCGAACATCCCGCGCTCCAACGGCGGTCGCACCTATTTGACCATCGCTATCTCGAATAGGGCACGAACTTCAGCCGCGAAGGTGACCCGTCAGACCGGAGAGGTCGCCGAGGCAAGGGCTCGCGATTTGCTCAACGACGCAATCGACTCGTTGAGCGAGGGCTTTGCCCTGTTTGACGTCGACGGCACCCTGATCATGCGCAACAAGGCTTATCGTGCGCTGATGGGGAGACTGGACGACTTTATCCGCCCCGGGCGCACGATTGAAGAAATTACCTCCGAAACGGCCCGAACCGGGTTTTACAAGGCGGCGGTCGGGCGCGAGCGGGAGTTTGTTTCCGAGGCCCTGTCCCACGGCAGCGATTTTGCATTCGAGTACGAACTGGAACGTCACGACGGCGCGTGGCTCAGCCACAGCATTCACCCGACGACCCTTGGCGGCGGTGTCCTGACGATTACAGACATCACCGATCGCAAATGCAGCGAAAAGCGCGCCCGAGAGATGCTGAACGATGCCATGCAGTCGATTGACGACGGCTTCGCACTCTACGACGCGGACCTGCGCTTCATCATGTCGAACCGCAAGTTCATCGACATGGTCCATGTCGGAGAAATTGAAATTGAGTCCGGGCGGTGCATGATTGATGTTCTGCGCGACCTGGCGCGTACGGGCGCCTACAGGATTCCCGATTGGATGTCGGTGGATGATTGGGCGACAAGGGTGGTCGAACAGGTTCGGGACTATTCCAAAAACCTCAAACTGACGCGGACCGACGGGCGCTTTTATTATGGGTCCTCCCATCGTACCGAACTTGGCGGTTACCTGATCACTGTCAGGGAAGTGACGGACCAGCGCCGTGCGGAACAGGCGGAGCGGGAGGCGGACGGGCTGCTTCGCACCATCGTCGAAGCCTGTCCGGCAAACTTCATGGTGTCGCGCATCGAGGACGGGCGCATAATTTATTGTCCACCGGCTTCGCGCGAACGCTTCGGCGCCATCGAAACCACATTAAGTTTCTTTCTCGACCCAGAGGACCGCGCCACCTATTTGAAACATCTGTTGCCGACCGGCATGCTCGACGATTATCCGGTCCGGTTTCGGCGGGCCGATGGTTCGATTATGGACGGGCTGACGTCGGCGCGTGTTACAACATATCAGGGGGAGGATGTAATCGTATCTTCCACCCGCGACGTTACGGAACAGTTGGCAATGCAGGCCGAACTGGCCCGGCAGCGCGAGATTTCGCATCAGAACGAAAAACTCTCCGCGCTCGGAGAGTTGCTTGCCGGTGTGGCGCACGAATTGAACAATCCGCTGTCGATCGTTTCCGGTTATGCCCTCATGCTTCAGGACAAGATCGAAGAACCGGTCATGAAACGCCGCGTCGAGCGGATCGCGCAAGCCGCCGAACGCTGTGCCAAGATCGTCAAGACCTTCCTTGCCATGGCGCGCCAGCGCCCGGCGCGTATCGTGGACTGTTCATTGAACGAAGTGGTCGAAATTGCCTTTGACGTCGCCGGGTACGGCGTGCGGGCCGCAGGGGTGACGACGAAGCTTGATCTGGACCCGTCATTGCCGCCGGTCGTCGGGGATCCCGATCAACTCGCCCAGGTCTTTACCAATCTGATCGTCAATGCCGAGCATGCCCTGTCTGAGAAAGGACAGGACGGTCTTTTGACTTTGCGGACATTTTACGACAGGGCCGCGGGCGAATCCGTTGCGGAAGTCCGGGACAATGGCGATGGTATTGTCTCAGAACTGCAGGCCAGGATTTTCGAGCCGTTTTTCACGACCAAGGATGTGGGATCCGGTACCGGGGTCGGATTGGCGTTTTCTCACCGCATTATCGTCTCGCATGGTGGGACGCTGTCGCTGCGCTCATCGCCCGGAAGCGGTGCGAGCTTTTTTGTCCGATTGAAGACGGTCGGGCCTCCGGGTTCGCTGGCAGCCAAGGGCGCGGAGCATCGCGACAAACCGGAATGCGCGATTGCTGCGGAGGGGGGATCCGGACGTATTCTGGTGGTGGATGACGAAACCGGGGTCACCGAGCTGTTCAAGGATCTCCTGGAGGATGCCGGATACGAGGTTGTGACCTGTAATGACGCCGGATTGGCACTTGAGCTGCTTGATACGGAGTGCTTCGATGTCATTCTTTGCGACATCAAAATGCCGGGAATGGACGGGATGGACTTCCTTGAGGCAATCGAGACGGACAACCCGCCCTACGCCGATCGTATCGCGTTTGTCACGGGGGACTCCATGAGCCAGCGGGTTGCGGACTTTTTGAAACAGGCTGGAAAACACCATATCGAGAAGCCGGTCACTTCGGCGGAACTGATCGATGTGATCGGCCGCGTGTGGACTTCGGCCGGAGGGGGACGGGAATGAGCGACACCGTAAAACGCATCATTGTATGCGACGACGAAACCCATCTTCGCGAAATGGTTGGCGAATATCTGGTTGAACGGGGATACCATGTCAGCGAAGCGGCCGACGCCGACGTCCTGCACAAAAAGATGGCCTGTGAGGCGTTTGACCTGGTGATACTGGACATCAACATGCCGGGTCAGGACGGCCTCACGGCCTTGCGCACATTACGCAATTCCTTTGATATCCCGGTCATTATGCTGACCGCGGCATCGGAAGTGATCGACCGTGTCGTCGGCCTTGAGATGGGCGCGGACGATTATCTCGGCAAGCCGGTTGACCTGCGCGAACTCGAGGCGCGGATCAAGGCGGCGCTGCGCCGCGCTCCCGATCTCCCCGAGGCCGAGGGCACGTTGGCAGGTTCCGCTGCGGCACCGACGGACACTCTGGTCCCGTTCGGCCGTTGCAGTCTGGATCTGCAGGCGGCGAAGCTGCTTGGCGAGCAGGGGGAGGAAATTCCGATCACGGCNATGGAATTCAGTCTCTTGCGCGTGTTCAGCGAAAATCGCGGCAGGGTGTTGAACCGAGATCAGTTGCTGGAACAGGCCCATGACCGGGACTGGGAGCCATTTGACCGGTCCATCGATCTGCGCATATCGCGCATCCGGCGCAAGATCGAAGTGAATCCCACCAAACCTGAGGTCATTCGCACGGTCCGCGGTATTGGCTACATTTTCGCTTGATGTCTACCTGAGCACCGCCCGACAAGACACGTCCGTCTCTTGCTTCCTGTTTCCACATCAGTGTCGAACCTTTTCGATCTCACCGACGCGATCGTCCCGATATCGCACGCCTCAGTGTCGTTTGCTCACCGCGCGGTCGGCAAGCACAAGTGTCCAGACAATCCGACCGTTCCTGACGATTTCATAAGTCCCTGGAACCAACCCGTCGATCTGCAGGCGCCGCGTCGTGGCTCCCATGCAATCCGCCGACCCTATACGAAAGCCGCGCGCATGCCAGAAGTCCCCGTCAATCGTCAGTTTTTTCGCCGGATTGTCGACAGTGAACGAAAACGTGTCGCGCAGGCCCCGCGTGGATGTTGACAGGCAACCAGTTGACATGTCCACGATTGCCGACCGCGTTTCAGGACGCCACAGAAAGCTCAATCCCGCGCGCACTTTGACGTCACTCGGCAAGTCGGCTTGGGCGAAGCGGGCGGTTTTTTCGATTGGGCGTGGCATCGGTTTTTGACCGAACGAGACAAACATCGAAGGGGATTGGGTAGTGCGGGCTGCCGCGTTGCGCATTGCTTTCGCTCGCTCGGGAACACGAAGTTCGGAATTCGGCGGTTCGAGCCCCTGTCCATCGCGAATATCGGTCGCGATTGCGGGTTGGATCAGAAGAAGTGTTGTGACGCCAACGACAAAGGACGTGCAACGGGAGATGGTGATCATTGGCTGGGTTCTCCGTATCGGCCGAATGAAGCGGGTTTGCCTTGGGACGGTATATGCGTGGGCGTCGTCATTTTGCCTATGGGGCCTATCCCCCAGTTCTTATCTGAATGGCGCACTGGTTTGACCCGTACCATCGCGGGCCGGGCTTCGCATTGTCTTTGGTGTTGCGTTCGGATCCGCATCTGTCAAAAGTGCAATTTGTAACGGCATTGCACAAGAGACGGCTTGTATTGGCAACGATCCCCAAATTGGCCGGTAACACGCTCTGCATTGGAAAGGCCGAGATGACGGAACTGCTGATTGTCTATTATTCCAGGACCGGTGGCAGCAGGCAGATGGCGGAGGCCGCCGCAGAGGCGGCAAGGCAGGAGGCGCCGACCATTCTCAAGACCGCGGACCGGGCGGAGCCCGACGATTTGCTGCGGGCTGATGGGTACCTATTCTGCGCGCCCGAAAACCTTGCCGCAATCGCCGGACCGATGAAGGATTTTTACGACCGGTGTTACTATCCCGTCTTGGGGCGCATTGAGGGACGACCCTATGCCCAAATGGTTTGCGCGGGGTCGGATGGTGAAAATGCGGCGCGCCAGACCGCGCGGATCGCAACCGGCTGGCGGCTGAAAGAGGTTCAGGCGCCCCTGATCGTCTGTACGCATGCCCAGACGCCGGAGGCCATCCTTGCGCAAAAGACGATTCCCGAAACCCATCTTGCCTTGTGCCGCGACGTTGGTGCGGCTCTTGCCGCCGGTCTGAGTATGGGAATTTTCTAGCAACCGGGCTCGTCAATGCAGGCGTGCCGACCTCGGTTTAGTGTTCGGCCATAAACTGTAGGCGAGCATTGCCTGATTGTCAGCGCATCGGACAATCTCTACCATCGCAGAATGCAGGATTACGGATCGTCAGGTCGCGGTATAGCACGCGGTTCGTGGACGGTCATCGGATCAACATCAGGGCGGGAGCTTGGAAAAGTGCAACGGCGATGAGGGACGAGGGTGTCGAATATCAATCGCCGGGGTCCGCCGATATTGTCCTTGTTGCGGATCTCATAGAACAGATCGGCGCACCGGATTTTTATGATCACTTGTCCAAACGGATCAATGACATCGTTCCCTGTGCGTTTTCGGTGATCTACCTCTATCGGCCAAACGCCGCACCGGCGCAGCTTTTTTGCGACCGCGTGCCGGAAAAAAACCTCCGTGGATTTCAGAACTATCTCGACGTTACCTATGTCATCAATCCCGTCTACCGCGCTTTCAAGCGCGGGATTGCGTCCGGCGTCTATCGCATGCGGGAAATTACGCCGGACGGCTATTTCGATACGATGCGCGAGCGGGCGGACAAGATCAAACCCGACATTGCCGAAACCATCGGATTCCTGACGCTGGGATGGCCCTCCCACATGGAGGAACTGCTGCTGCTGATAGAATTGGGCGACGGCAACCTTGTTGAAATCTCCGTGTCGAGAAAGCTCGAAACCGGATTCTGCGAGGCCGATATCGAATTGGCGAAACGGGTGTTTCCGCTTCTCGCTTCGTGCTTCCGGCGTCACTGGCAACTGCGGGCCGGTTCGATAGAGCCCCTGCTCGAAGAGGCGCGGCTGGACCGCGCGCTGCATGATTTTGCCGCCGATACGCTGAGCCCGAGGGAGCAGGACGTGGTTCAATACATCCTGATGGGGCATTCCACTTATTCCATTTCCAGCCATCTGGGAACATCGATCCCGACCGTAAAAACCCATCGCAGGAATGCGTATCGAAAACTCATGATCGCAACGCAGGCGGAATTGTTCGCGCAGTTCGTGGCCTTTATTTTTTCGCGCCAACAGGGTTAGAGCCGAATTTCAGAAACGGTCCGGACCCTCATCCTCGGGGATGATAGCCACGCGCGGTCGCCACAACTAATCTGTCGTGACGATGAAGTCGGCAAGGGATGAATTGGCTGGATGGCATTTCCGATTGACGCTTTGCGGGCAGAATTTCCGGCCCTGGCGCTGGAGGATGATGGGCAGCCGCGGATCTATCTCGACAATCCCGCGGGAACCCAGGTGCCGCGCCGGGTCGCCGAAGCCGTAAGTTGCTGCCTGCTGGAAACCAATGCCAATCTTGGCGGTCAGTTCAAGACCAGCCGATTGTCCGGCAATGTTGTCGATGATGCCCATGAGGCCATGGCCGTATTTCTGGGGGCACGCTCCCCCCGGGAAATCATCATCGGTCCCAGCATGACCACCCTGACGTTTCATCTGTCGCGCAGCATCTGCCGCGACTACAAACCCGGTGACGAAATCATCGTCACCGCGATGGACCACGAAGGCAATATTTCCCCGTGGCTGGAGATCGCCCGGGACAAGGGCCTGGAAATCCGGTGGCTTCCGTTCAACCGCGAGACCTGGCAAATCGAACCCGACGATTTGCGGGCGCTCCTGAGCGACAGAACCAGACTGCTCTGTCTGAATTACGCCAGCAACCTGACCGGGTCCATTAATGATGTGAAGGCACTGGCCGCAATGGCTCGGGATGCCGGTGCGACGGTGTTTGTCGACGCGGTGCAATTGGCGCCGCACCGCCTCGTTGACGTCCAGGATCTGGGCTGCGATTTCCTTGCGTGCTCCTCCTACAAGTTTTTCGGCCCGCATCTTGGCATCGTCTGGGGCAGGGAGGACGTGCTCGCGGACCTTTATGCCTACAAGTGCCGCTGCTCGGACGCTGGCCTGCCGCACAGGTTTGAAACCGGGACACCGCAGATCGAATTGCTGGCGGGACTGACGGCCACGGTGGACCATTATGCCTGGCTCGGCGAGGTCGCCGGTGGCACCGGCGCGCGCCGGGACCTGATTGCAACCGCCTATTCGGCCTCGGCCGACTATGAAGAGCCAATGACCAACCGTTTGATCGAAGCGCTCAAATCCATGCACGGGACCGCCGTCTTCGGGATCACCAATCCGAACCGCGTGCATCAGCGCGTCCCCACCATATCCTTTCGCCATGCGGTCAAAAAACCGGCCGAGATCGCCGGCTCGCTCGCCGGTGATAATGTTTTCGTCTGGGATGGTCACAATTACGCCTACCAGGTTGTAAAACATCTGGAGTTACCCGAAGACGAAGGCGTCGTGAGAATTGGTCTGGCTTCTTACAATTCTGAAAAAGAAATTGAGGCTGTCATAAAAAGCATAGAAAGGGCGATTATTTGAATGATGTGTAATGGAGTACGTCAGTTGGCGTAGTGTTCGATCTGAAAACAGAGGGAGACTGTACAATGAAGAGCATATTCTATGGTGGACTCATGGCGGTGATCGCAGCCGTGGGAATTACTCAGTCCGCACCGGTACAAGCCGATACCCTGCGGGTCGGGATGGAATGCACCTACGCGCCTTTCAATTTTCGCACCGCTGACGGGCAACTCGACGGTTATGATGTCGATGTCGCCAAGGCGATAGGCGCGCGCCTGGGAAGCGACATCGAATATGTCTGCCAGAAATGGGACGGCATGATCCCCGCACTTCTGGCAAACAAGTTCGATCTGATTATCGCATCCATGTCCATTACCGAAAAACGTCTGGAAAAGATCGATTTCTCAGTCCCTTATCGGGTGTCGATCGGCCGTTTCGTCGGCGCCAAAGCGCGTGGCTTTGAACTCTTCGGTGCCGACGGGTCGGTCAATACGGAAAAGTTCAATGGGCTGAAAGTCGGTGTGCCGCGGGCATCAACTTATGACAACTGGATCCAGGGCAAGGTTCCTGAGGCCGATGTCGTACGGTATGACGGGACCGAAGCCATGTATCTGGACCTGCAGAACGGGCGTGTCGANGTCATCATGACCAATCCGATGAAGGCGTACCTGAAATTCCTCAGCAAGGAGGACGGCGCCGGATATGAGTTTGTCAGCCCCGCGCTCGATGAAAAGAAGTATTTCGGCACCGGTGTCGGCGTCGCGCTTAACAAGGGCAACGAAGAACTTCTCGGCAAGATCAATGCTGCCCTCAAGGATATCATCGAGGGTGGTGAGCTGGAACAATTCGCCCTGAAATACTTTCCCTTTGCGATCGGCCCGCAAAAGTGGGCCGGCGTTAACTGATATGGAATTGTCGATCGGGCGCGGACGGCGTGATCCTCCGTGCCCGGTTTGCGGAATTGACGTCGGTGCGGGAAAACCAAAAGTGTTTTCACCGCCGGAATCAAGAATGCCAAATGTTTGGCCCGGCGCTCGGGAGGGGGCTCTCAATGTCTGCGCTCACCGGTTGGTACGACGATTTTTTCTGGGGGGCGATGGTCGTCCTGAGGGTCTTCTGCGTGTCGGTCGTGCTGACGGTCATTTTCGGGCTTATCGGTGCCGCCGCCAAACTGTCCAACAGCCGCATCGCCCATGCCATCGCCAATGTCTACACGACGGTGTTTCGCGGAACGCCGGAACTTCTCGTGTTGCTCATCCTGTATTTCGGATCTGCAATAACCCTGACGACGATTGCGAAATGGTTTGATCCGGATATCCGTTTTCTCGACATTTCGCCATTCTGGGCGGGGTCCTGCGCGATCGCGCTGGTTGTCGGGGCCTATGCAACCGAGACCTTTCGCGGCGCCTTTCTGGGTGTCGACGCGGGACAGGTCGAGGCGGCGTCAGCTCTCGGACTGTCCAAACCGCAGACATTTTTCTATATTCGCGTTCCGCAGATGTGGCGGTTGGCGCTGCCGACCTTCGGCAATCACATGCTTTCGCTCCTGAAGGACACGGCCCTTATCTCGGTGATCGGCCTTGAAGAGATCATGTTTACGGCCGAAATGGCGACAACGGTGACAGTGAAGCCCTTCACAATGTATCTCGCCGTGGCGGTAATTTATCTCGCATTCACGACACTCATCACGCTGATCGTGATGTTTCTGGAAAAATACGCCAACCGGCATCTGGCGGGTGCGCGATGAGCTTCGATTTTTCGCTCGTTTTTGAAAGTCTGCCGAAGCTGCTTGAGGGCCTGCAACTTACGTTGGAACTGTTGTTTCTTTCGGCGGCCTGCGGGCTCTTGCTTGCAATCGTGCTGTTGTTGATGAGGATCAGCGGAGTGTGGTTTCTCGTCGCGCCGGCCTTCGCCTACACGTTTTTCTTCAGGGGTACGCCGCTCCTGGTGCAGTTGTTCATCATCTACTACGGCCTGCCGCAATTCGAGTTCATTCGCACCGGGTTCCTGTGGCCGTTTCTGCGCGAACCGTTCTGGTGCGTGGTGCTTGGTCTCAGTCTGAACACCGGCGCCTATATTTCAGAGATATTGCGCGGCGGTGTTCTGGGTGTCGACAATGGATTGCACGAAGCCGGCAAGGCGCTTGGCCTTTCGCCGCCGCAGCGCTTTGTTCATGTGACCATGCCGATTGCAATCCGTTTGTCGCTGCCCGCCTATACCAACGATTTCATAAGTCTTCTGAAGGCGACGGCACTGGCCAGCACCGTGACGCTTCTCGATGTTACCGGGGTCGCACGCACCATCGTTGCCAAGACATTTGCTCCCTACGAGATATTCATCGCCGCCGCGATAATCTATCTGGTCCTGACCTGGATCTTCCAAAAGGGATTTTTTGCCCTTGAGCGGCGCATGAGCCGGTACGTCAGATGATATGCAAACTGGAAATTCAGGTATGAACGAACGTTCCGAAATGATTGTCCTGCGAGGCGTGGGAAAGCGGTTTGGGTCTTTCGAGGCGCTGCGCAACATAGACCTGACGGTTGATCGTGGGGAAAAGGTCGTCGTCTGCGGACCGTCCGGTTCGGGCAAATCGACCATGATCCGCTGCATCAACCGGCTTGAGGAGCATGATGCCGGCACAATCATCGTTGACGGTGTCGAGTTGACCGGAAACACCAAGGATATCAATGCGGTGCGGCGCGAGGTCGGCATGGTGTTCCAGCAATTCAACCTGTTTCCGCACATCAGCGTGGTCAAGAACCTGATGCTGGCGCAGCAACTGGTTCGCAAGAAATCGAAGGCCGAGGCCCGGGCCAAGGCGATGGAATATCTGGAACGGGTGCATATTCCCGATCAGGCGGAGAAATATCCCAGCCAATTGTCCGGCGGACAGCAGCAGCGCGTCGCGATTGCCCGAGCCCTGTGCATGAATCCGGAAGTCATGCTCTTCGACGAGCCGACATCGGCGCTCGATCCGGAGATGATTTCCGAAGTGCTCGATGTCATGGTCGAACTCGCGAACGACGGAATGACGATGATCTGTGTTACCCACGAAATGGGATTTGCCCGTTCGGTCGCCGACAAGATGGTGTTCATGGACAAGGCCGAGATTGTCGAGATCGCAACGCCTGACGTGTTTTTCAACGCACCTGAAAACGAGCGGACCAAACAGTTTCTCGGCCAGATCCTCAATCACTGATGCCGACGCCCGAACAAACCGCAATTTCTGAAGACGGACAAATTCCAGTGACAGACACCGACGTGAACGACCTCCTTCATTTTGCGGAAAAACTGGCGGACTGCAGCCGAGCTCTGTTGCTGGAGGCATCGAGGTCGGAGAGGGCGGTTCAGGTGAAACAGGATGCGAGCCTGGTCACCGAAACCGATCTCCTGATCGAGGCGCGGATGCGTGCGATGATCGAGGTCGCCTATCCGCACCATGGTGTACTCGGCGAAGAACATGGAACCCGCAATCTGGATTCCGAATATGTCTGGGTGCTCGATCCGATCGACGGAACCGCGGCATTCGTGGCAGGCATACCGGTCTATGGAACCCTGATCGGGCTCGCCCGCGAAGGCCGGCCCTATCTTGGGGTCATCGATCATCCGGCGACCGACGAACGCTGGGTCGGTGTTGCCGGGCGAATGGCGCGGTTGAACGGAAACAGCGTCCAGGTCCGGTCCTGCGAGAGTGTCTCGCGGGCCTTTCTCACCAACAGCAATCCGGATTTTCTGACCGAAGACGAGGGCAAACGTTTCAATTCCGTCAAAAGCCGGGCGCTCTACACCCAATATGGCGGCTCCTGCTATTCCTACGCCATGCTGGCGACCGGGCGTACGGATCTCGCCATCGACAGCGGCCTGGATCCGTTCGATGTCTTTGCACCGGCGGCAGTCATTGAAGGTGCCGGAGGACGGGTGATGGATTGGAGTGGTGCGCCTTTGTCACTGGCCTGGACCGGGCAAGTGATTGCCGCTGGTGACGCGAAGTGCCTTGCCGAGGCGAGAGAGTTGCTTTGCGGTCAAGCTTAGTTAGTCTATCCGGAATTGGACGGGAGATTGACACATGAAAGCCATTCGCGCGCATTCCTTCGGAGGATCGGACGTTTTGCAACTGGACGATGTCGACGATCCCGTTCCCGGTCCGGGCGAGGTCGTAATCGACGTGCGTGCCGCCGGGGTCAATCCCGCGGATACCTACATGCGCAACGGCACCTACGCGATCGTACCGGACTTGCCCTATGTGCCCGGCGGGGATGCGGGGGGTGTCATATCGGCGGTTGGCTCCGGTGTGTCAGGATTCACTGTCGGGGACAGGGTCTTTGTCGGTACTGCGATGAGTTTCGATCTGACCGGATGTTATGCAGAGAAGGTCCGGCGAAAGGCGGACGAGGTGTTGCCATTGCCGGACGGCGTCGGCTTTGCCGAGGCTGCGGCATTCGGCGTTTCTTACGCGACCGCGCACTACGCGCTGTTTGCGCGTGGCGGCGCGCGTGCCGGTGAAACCGTCTTCATTCACGGCGCCAGCGGTTCGGTCGGGACATCGGCGATTCAACTGGCCAAACGCGCCGGGCTGACGGTGATCGGCAGCGGCGGCACCGCGCGCGGCCTCGACCTGATCAGGGCGGAGGGTGCCGATCATGCCGTTGACCACACGGGCGGGGGCTACCTTGCCGAAGTGACGGATCTCACGGCGGGAAAGGGGCCTGACCTCACTCTTGAAATGCTGGCCAACGTCAATCTTGCCGCCGATATGGATGTGGCGGCGAAGTATGGTCGGATCATCATCATCGGCAATCGCGGTGACATCACGATTACGCCCCGCGTGGCGATGATGAAGGAACTGGACATTCGCGGCATCGCCCTTTGGAATGCGACACGCGACCAGATGGCGCCGATCATGCAGGACATTCTGGCCGGTGTTGCGGAAGGAGCGCTTCGGCCCATCATCGGGCGCGAGATGCCATTGTCCGAAGCTTCTGCGGCTCACGAGGCGGTGCTTGAGCCGGGAGCCTACGGCAAGATCGTGCTTGTGCCCTGAGGAATCATTGCGCCGCGGACGGTTTTGTCAAAGGGCGCCGAGTTCGGTCAGGATCGTCCAGGATCGCAGGATGAAGCTGGATTGAAATTGGTGTTTGCCGTCATGCAGGCAGATATCGAAGATCATATTGTCCTGGTCGGCGCGCCGGCGACGGCAATCAAGCCCGTTGACGTTCAGGATTTCGTCTGTGGACGTATAGCTTCCGTCCCTGATCAAAAGCGCCGCCGCCTTCCAGACATCGCCCTGATGAGTATCGGCAATCGGTCGGCCTGTCAGCGGCACAATCTGGTCCCGTGTCCCGTGATAATGAAACAGATTGACCGGGGCGCCGGGGCAACGCTGCGGCATCGGTTGCCAGAATGTGCCGGCCATTGGCACAAAGCCGGCAAACAGGTCGGGCCGGTCGCAGGCCAGGTTCCAGACCATCATGCCACCCGCGGAAAACCCGGTCACCAGCAGTCGGTCGCGGTCGATCGGAAAACGGCTGCTGACGTCTTTGACCAGGGCTTCGAAATAGGCCAGTTCGTCCACGTGCGGATCGACGCTTTGCTTGGGCGCGCCGGGGATCGACCAGTCGTCTCCATGTGACTGCGCCGCAACGAAGGCGACACCCAGCGTGTTCGCCGCCTGCAGCAGGCCTTTGTGTTTCATGACCCGGGCGGCTTTGCCGCGATAGCCGTGCACATAGACGATTGCGCCGATTTTTTCGCCGTCCGGCATCCTTTCCGGAAGCGTGACGCGGTAGCTGCGCTTGCCGATTTCGCAGTCGGTCTCCGCGCCGCAGGCAAAAGCCGGGAACGGGAAAACCAGCAGCGTCATGGCCACAAGAATCCGTTTCATGATTTCACCCATATTGTCGAACCACGCCCAGTTCGCCGTTTTGATCACAGATATACGACCCTTTGCGGTGATCGGGTGTCACGATTTGGAGATCCAGGGGTAAGGGGCGGTGGTCAGTGCGATGTGACCTCAAAATGCAATTCGGTGGGTTGGCCCGCATCGCCGTTGATCGGCATAAGATCCTGCGGACAGGCTGAAAGCACCGCAATGCATTGCAATCGCGCGCAAAAGGTCAGGCGGTCGCCAGGTTTGGAAACCGTCGGCAGCCAGCGGATCGAACCGTCCTTTGCCACCGGTATGTTCATCCAGAGATTGAAAGGCGCCGGGATTGCCGGTGCCCGCTGGCCGATTGCAATCAGCGCCATGCGAAGATTATCCGTGCAATTGTCATGATAGTCGGTGCAACCGAGTTGCCGGTAGCGGTGATGGTCGCAGGCCGCGATTACCGTGTCATGGACACCGGGGGAGGTATCGTCCTCAAAGTCCAGGATCACCCGGCGCCGGTTGGTTACGAGGCCGCATCCGGCCTTTGGAAAGATCGTTCCGAGTGCGGTGTGAACATGTTCCATCGAAAGATGTTCGTCGAGATCCTCTGCGTTGTATGCCCAAAAGTCGCAGACCTGGGTCCCATGGGTGTTGATGATCGCAAGCTTTTGTCCTTCGGCAAGTCGCACGGCAACCCCGCATCGTGGTGGGACCCGGTATGTCTCGTCCTCTTTCGGTGTCCCGTCAGCCGAAATCGCGCTTTGCAGGCTGGCATTGGTGCCGTCCGGTGCACCCGGGTCGAACGCTCTGATCATGCCACGTCCTCAACATTCTGATTTTGTCCGGAACCCGCCATAAGGGTCTCGCCGAGTTTGCGGGCGCCTCCGAGATCGACCTTGCCCGTGCCCAGAAGGGGGATGGCGTCAACCGCCAGCACCAGTTTCGGGACCATGATCTCGGCAACACCCTTCGATTTGGCGAAGCGGGACAGTTCCTTCGCATCGGTTTCTTCGCTCTCCGACAGGAGAACGACCTGTTCGCCCTTCTTGTCATGTGGCAGAGCAACCGCACAGGTCGCAACCTCCGGCCACAATTCGCCGGCAAGCGCTTCCACCGCGGCAAGGGAGACCATTTCACCGCCGATCTTGGCGAACCGTTTGGCCCGGCCGTTTATGGTTATGAATCCGCGCTCGTCCATGGTGACAATATCGCCCGTATCGTGCCAGCCCTCGTGCGGCGGCTCAATGACGTTCGGATTGTCGACCTTCAGATAACCGAGCATGACGTTCGGGCCGCTGACATGCAGGCGACCGCCTTCGTCGACTCCGGGGATCGTTTCCAGCCGCGCTTCCATGCCCGGCAGGAGGCGCCCGGCGCTTCCAGGTTTGTTGGCCATCGGTGTGTTGATGGCCAGCACCGGCGCGGTTTCCGTTGTGCCGTAGCCTTCGAGAATCCGAAGTCCGAATTTCTCGTTCCAGTTCTTGCGGGTTTCCGGGCGTACCCGTTCGGCGCCGGCGAAAACGTAGCGCAGCGAATAGAAATCATAAGCATTGGCCATGCGCGCATAT
>JGI12316J14372_10002704_pt1 | contig 18548 bp, 16 predicted proteins | sample MarCyaLeptolynsp_FD_14372 | JGI IMG/M metagenome (IMG submission 14372) | reverse complement strand
AGCTTTTCCTGTTCAGACGGAATCGTCTGGACAGATAAGAAATGCGGAATACAGGGACTTTGAGCTTTTCACTGTTTCCGTGAAACTGTGAAAAACTCCAGGAGGATTGCGTCACAGGTTCGGTGTCTTGCTCTTGAAAGCGAAATCTCATCACACGGCACCACAGGGTTTAACCGACCTCAATTCGTCGGGCTTCGTCGTAAAATCCGGTGTAGTGAAACATCACAGCCTCATCCTGAAGTGCCTTGCGCAGCAAGGCCTCGAGGGACGATCCAGTGCAGGCCATCGGTCCTTCGGGGCTCCGCGCGGCTTCGCGCCTTTGGATGAGGTAGTGGAAAATGAATACAATTGGGTATTGGGACACTATTGGCAGCTCAGATGTCCTGGAAATAGCTAGCAAATTCGAATTGCTACGCAATCAAGCGAACGCGCCGGGCGCAAGCTCCGGATCTGGGTATGTTGAACCCGACCCCTCATCCGAGCTCCGCACTTCCCCCGACCGCCGCCATCAGGCGATAAACGATTTGCGCGGCCGTGAAGTCCCAGGCGGGCTGACCTGAAATCGGCGCCAGTTCGACGACATCGAAGCCGACACAGGTTCGCCCCTTCAGCGCGTGCTCGACCAGATGCAGAGCCTGATAATAGCCAAGTCCGCCGGGTACGGGCGTGCCGGTTGCCGGCATGATCGAGGGATCGAGACCGTCAACGTCGAAACTGACATAGACGGATTGCGGGAAATCGTCCGGCAGGTCCACGGTCAGCACATTGCCGACGACGAGCTCTTCGGCATCGACCGAAACCACCATGTTGCGCCCCCGGCTTTCCACTTCCTGCGAACAGAGCGCCCGGACGCCGAACTGCGCCAGCCGCACGCCTTCCTCGGCCAGAAGATGCATGACGGATGCATGGGAATGCGGTTCGCCCTGGTAGGCGACGCGCAGATCCGCGTGGGCATCGATCTGAATGATCCCCATGGGGCCTTGCAAGGCATCGCGAATACCCATGACCGCGCCATAGGTCAAAGAATGCTCTCCACCGAGGGTCACCGGGATCTTTCCGCCCGCCGCGATCTCGCGGGTTCTGGCGCGAAGCGCGGCCATCGCCGTTTCGATCGATCCCGAACAATCGACCTCCGGCCCGGTAACAATGCCAAGGCGGCACGGTTCGCGTCCGACACACAAACGCTCCAGTTCCTGGCTGGCTTCAAGTATGGCCGCCGGTCCCCTTGCTGTGCCGGAGCCATAGGAAACCGTCTTTTCAAGCGGCATCGGGACCACATTGAACAACGCGGTCGCGGGATCGCGCTCGGTTTTCTTCAGTTCAGAGCCAAGGAACACAGGTTCGCCGGTCATACATCCTCCAGGCGGTCAGGAAAGCCGGTCGACAAAGTGGTCGTAGTTGAAGGACTTCACCATCCGCAGGGCGTCGGTGTCGCTGTTCCACAGCGCGATGGCCGGCAGCGGCACGCCGTTGAACGTGTTGGTCTTGACCATCGAATAATAGGCCTGGTCGAGAAACGCGATCCGCTGCCCGACCTTGGGCAGCGCCGCAAACCCGTAATCGCCGATTATGTCGCCGGCAAGACAGGACGGCCCGCCGATCCGGACCATTTCACCCGCCCTGTCCTCACCCATCAGATCCGGACGGTATGGCGCCTCGATGACGTCCGGCATATGGCAGGTGGCGCTGACATCGACGATGGCCACGGCCATGTCGTTGTGCGCGACGTCGAGCACTTCGCCGACAAGAATACCGGCATCGAGCGCAATGGCCTCTCCCGGTTCCAGATAGATTTCCAGTCCGGACTCCTCGCGCACCTGCCGGATGAAGGCGACCAGATCGTCCCTTTGATAATCGGCCCGGGTGATGTGATGACCGCCACCCATGTTCAGCCATTTCAGGCGATCGGCATACGGCAGGATCCGGTCCCGGATCGCGTGCCAGGTCCGTTGCAGCGGCGGGAAATCCTGTTCGCACAACACATGGAAGTGCAGCCCGTCGACCCCGTCCAGATCCTCCGCCGTCAATTGCGAGATCGGATGTCCAAGCCGCGAACAGGGCTGACAGGGATCATATTTCTCCACCTCGCCTTCGCGGTGTTCGGGATTGATCCGCAATCCGACATCGAACCTTTCGCCGGTGCCGCGCGCATCCGCGGCCAGGGCGCGGAAACGGTTCTTCTGACCCGGCGAATTGAAGATGACATGGTCGGACAAGGCGAAGATCTCGGGCAGATCGGCCGGCTTGTATCCGGCGCAATAGGTCGTGACCTCGCCGCCGAATTTCTGCCGTCCAAGACGCGCCTCCCACAGGCCAGAGGCACAGACACCGCTCAGATGACGGCTGACAAGCGGTGCCAGCGACCACATGGAAAACGCCTTCAGGGCCAGCAGGATCCTGGCGCCGGACCGCTCTCCCACGTCCTGCAGGATCTGCAGGTTGCGAAGGATTGCGGCCTCGTCGATCACGAATGACGGCGACGGGACCCGGGTCAGATCAAACCGTTCGAAGGCGCCTGGCCCCCCGGCTTTGGTTTCCATGTGCTCCTGCCCCTCTGTTCGTGATCGTGCTTCCGGCACCGGGTTCAGAAATCGAGCGGTCCGGCAAGATCCATGACCTGCCAGGGCAGGCCGTGGTCATTGAGCATGGCCATGAACGGATCGGGGTCGAACTGTTCCATGTTGAACACGCCGGCCCCGGTCCAGGTCTTGTTCAAAAGCAGCGCCGCGCCGATCATCGCCGGCACTCCGGTCGTGTAGCTGACGGCCTGGCTGCCGACTTCGCGGAAGCACTCTTCGTGATCGCAGGAATTGTAGAGGAACAGGGTATGTTCCATACCGTCCTTTGTCCCGGTGGCAATGTCGCCGATGCAGGTCCTGCCCTTTGTGCTCTTGCCGAGGTCGGAAGGTTCCGGCAGCACCGCCTTGAGGAATTGCAGCGGAACGATCTCACGGCCTTCATACATGACGGGTTCGATCGAGGTCATGCCGACATTCTGCAGCACTTCCAGATGTTTCAGATAGGCGTCGCCGAATGTCATCCAGAAACGGATACGCTCGATCTCCGGAAGGTGTGTCTTCAGGGATTCGATCTCCTCATGATACATGAGGTACATGTTGCGCTCGCCGACCTGCGGGAAGTCGAAAGTCTGCTTGTGCGACATGGGAGGCGTTTCGACCCAGGCGCCGTTTTCCCAGTGACGCGCGGTCGCCGTCACCTCGCGAATGTTGATTTCCGGATTGAAATTGGTCGCGAAATGCTGGCCGTGGTCGCCGCCGTTGCAATCGAGAATGTCGAGGGTCTGGATCGTGTCGAAATAATGCTTCTTCAGGTAGGTGGCAAAAACCGACGTGACGCCGGGATCGAAGCCGGAACCGAGCAATGCCGTCAGACCGGCCTCGCGGAACCGGTCGTGATAGGCCCATTGCCAGTGATATTCGAACTTGGCCTCGTCGCGGGGCTCGTAGTTCGCCGTGTCCATATAGTGCACGCCGGTCTTCAGACAGGCGTCCATGATTGTCAGGTCCTGATAGGGCAAGGCCAGGTTGACGACCAGGTCCGGCTTGACCCGGTCGATCAGCGCCGCGGTCTCGTCCGTATTGTCCGCATCGACTTCCGCCGTGTCGATGGTCACGCCGACCCGTTCCTTGACGGACTCCGCAATTGCATCACATTTGAATTTGCGTCGGCTCGCCAGCGTGATGCCGTCGAACGTCTCCGGCACCATCGCCATCTTGTGCACGGCAACAGATCCGACGCCGCCGGCGCCGATCACCAAGACCTTACCCATTTTCCCGTCCTTTCCTGATGCCGTGCCGGACCCTTGATCCGTGCCGGTCCTCGCAAAATGCCCTACTTTTCGTAGTACGTATATCCGCCGGTACTTTCCTTGTAGGCGGAAATCATCGCCCGGCGTTCGGAAATGCTGAGTTCGCCGCGCGATACCGCGCCCTCCACCACCTTGCGGAAATTGTCGAACAGGCGTTGCGGACTGTATTCCACATAGGACAGAACCTCCGCAATCGTGTCGCCCTCGATCTCATGCACGAGATTGAAGCCGCCGTCGGGACCCAGTTCGATCGTGACGACATTGGTGTCGCCGAACAGGTTGTGCAGATCGCCGAGGGTTTCCTGATAGGCGCCGACAAAGAACACGCCCATGAAATAATCCTCGCCGTCGATGAGCGGATGCACCGGCAAGGTGTTGGCAATTCCGTTTTCCAGCACGAAACGGTCGATCTTGCCGTCGCTGTCGCAGGTGATGTCGGAAATGATGGCGCGCCGCGTCGGGCGCTCGTTCAGCCGCTGCACCGGCGCCATCGGATGAACCTGGCCGATCGCCCAGGAATCCGGCAGGCTCTGGAACAGGGAGAAATTGCCGTGATAGATGTCGGCGTGATCTTCGAGCGCGGTTTCGATTTCTTCAGAAAGCCCCTCGGTTTCGTGCGCGACCGATTTGATCCGCCCAACCACATATTGATACATGCGTTCGCCCCGCGCCATCTGACGAAGGCCGATGCGGCCAAAACCGAACAGGGCGCGAAGTTCCCCGCGATAATAGGTGGCGTCGTTCAGGCATTCCTGAATCCGGCCGGCTCCGATATAGGACGTCACTTCGCCCAGATCCCGGATCAGATGATGATCGTCGGCTTCGATTTCCGGACGCTCCGCCGTGTCGAAGTGACTTGCCTCCAGGATGTTGAACAACAGCATGGAACTGGACGCCACCGTTGCCCGGCCGCTTTCGGTTACGATACAGGGATGCGGTTCGCCGGCCTCTTCCATGGCGTATTTCACGGTCTCGACGATGTTCGAGCAATATTCCTCGACCGTGTAATTGATCGAATTGCGGCTCGATTTCTGTTCGCCGGTATAATCGATGCCAAGCCCGCCGCCGAGATCGAGATGGGTCAGGCCGGCCCCCTCCCCGCGCAGTTCGACGAAGAACCGGCACGCCTCGCCGACCGCCTTGCGCACGTCGATAATGTCCGGGATCTGCGATCCGAGATGGGCGTGCTGCAGGATCAGCGTGTCGAGAAGATCGTGCGCGCGCAATGTGTCGACGAGATCGATCAATTGTTCCGTGGTCATTCCGAAGGATGAACGGTCGCCGCTTGATTCCGACCACTTGCCGCCGATGCGGTTGGTCAGCTTGATGCGAATGCCAAGCTGCGGCCGGATGCCGAGCGCGGTGGAATGTTCGATGACCAGATCCAGTTCGCGCGGGCTTTCCAGCACCAGGATCGTATTGAACCCGAGCTTCAACGACATCAGCGCCAGCCGGATGAATTCTGAATCCTTGCTGCCGTTGCAGATCAGCAGCGCGTTTTCCCCCATTTTCTGGCTGAGGGCGATCACCAGTTCCGGCTTGCTGCCGATCTCGAGCCCGAAATTGAACTCCGCGCCCGCTTCGGCGATCCGCTCGATCACTTCCGCCTGCTGGTTGACCTTGATCGGAAACACGCCGCGATAAACGCCCTGATATTCCAAGGTCGCGACCGCGTCGGCAAACGCCGTATTGAGCCGGCGAACCTGGTGCTGGAGATAGGATGTCACGCGCAGAACGACCGGGGCGGCAATTCCACGATCGCCGAGATCCTGCAGCACCCTGACCAGATCCACGGGTCGATTGTCCGGCGCCGACGGATTTTTCAGGCCGACATTTCCGTTTTCGAGGATGGTGAAATATTCATCGCCCCAACGCCGGATGCCATATAGATCGTGTTCGAAGTCCGCCATGGGCCGGGTTCCGTTGAGGGGTTGGATCGGGTCGTCGGCAAGCAGCCACTCAACCGTCCCGAACGCACCGATTGTGAAAGTGGAAACGGGTGATTGTCAGTCCGGCATTTTGCCCGTACCCGCGTCGGTTCAAAATGAAAATCGATGGCACGCGCTTTGCCAGATTTTTCCGTTACAATCAAAGATGAAATGCGTGTGACGGTGAATTTCTTGCAAACAGGGCCAGAGGTTCCGATTGTGTGGCACACTTCACCGATCCTGCCGTCGAAGCCGCAGTGTCAGCGCGCTCCCGCATCTCATATTCCGAAATCTCTCGATTGCTCCCCTTTCGCATATGCGCCATGGTTGCAGCGCAGGGCCTTGAAGATTCGCCGCACGGCAGACGTTTTTCCGACCCCGCCGGCATTCGGGTCGCGGCACCGGTTATCGGGCCGGATCGTGTCGCCGCTTGCGGCGACAGCACCTACGAGATGGAGCGACCCGACCATGGAAGCCGAAGTCCCCACCCTGGCCATCTGTATTCCGACGTTCAACCGGTCGCGCTATCTGGAAAACCTGTTGCGGACCTTTCACGAAGAACGCGGAGATCTCTCTCATTCCTTCGAGTTCATCATTTCCGACAATGCGTCTGAAGACAATACGAGCGCCATGGTCGAAACCTGGATGGACAGGCTGCCCATCCGGTACTTCAGGCAGGACACGAATATCGGGCCGCATCCGAACCTGGCCTTCGCCTACGAACAGTCGCGAAGCCCGTTTACAATGTATCTCGCCGACGACGACCTGCTCGATGTCCGCGGTCTTGACGCCGCGCTGGGCACGTTGGTGTCCGATCCCGAAATCGTCGTGCTCTACGCTCCCTGGACACTCGTCGACCTGGTCAACAACAAGACTTTGTCCAAATTCTATGACATTGCGGCCGATACGAAGGTGATGCGCGGGAATTTCCTGCATCTTCTCTCCCTGATCCTGCAAAATCATATCTTTGCCGAAATCTCGATTTTCAAGACCGAGGCGTTTCGGAGCCTGTTCCCGACCCCTCCGGCCGGTGCCCATTGGGCTTTCACCGTGCCCGGCGAGTACCTGTCCCTCGGCAATGTCATGTTCTGCAAGACACCGTTCTACAAGTCGGTCACAAACTATTTCCCCGGTGCCCAGCGCGACCAGCTGGGCGTGGAAGAGGTGGAAACCGCCTGGGACGGCTATCGTGGAGGGCTGGAGCATCTCCTTGGTCTGTGCATGGCCAACATGACTGAAAAGAACCTGGAAATTCTGAACAACAGCATTCGAGAATTTGTCACCCTGCGCATGTCGGTTGCATTGCGGATCCGGATTGCCAAGGGACGCGACCCGGTCGAGAACTATTATCTCGCCTCCCGCCTGCGAGGATTGGGCGCGCTGGACCACCTGCCCAAACCCCTCAACGCCATCCGGTCGGAGGCCGTGTTGTGGTTCATTACCCACGAACCGGCCCTTACTGACGGCATGCACAAGCTTGCGCTGGTCGGCGGGTTTGAGCCCTCGGTCCAGGGCCACTTGAATGCGATCTCGGACTTGCGGGCGATCACTCTGGACTCCATTCCCGACGATCTGGAAAATACCCTGATTGTCTTCAAGGGAAACCGGGCGGCATACACGATTGATTTCGAGAATTTGCGATCTCGCGCGAACCGGTTGGTCTTTGAGGAAGATCTCCTGAACAAGTTTCTCTAGGGCGTGGCGACACCGTCCGCAGGTTGGACACCGCGATCGGCAGCCCTATTGTGTTTGCGAGGCTAAAGCGGTTCGGGTGATTCTCCGAATTCCGGAGCCATACGGTCTGTCCCGCTCCCGGCATGGATCACAGGAGGAGCACGTCAATGGGCATCGAAGCAAGCGGCGGCAAGATTTTCATGTTGCCCAAAGCCTATGCGCGCGAGCCGCTGGCAAAACAGATGCCGCTGCCCAACCCGATCTCGCTGCAGGTCGATCCAGCATCCCTGTGCAATTTTCGCTGTGCCTTCTGCCCGACGGGCGATCCGAAGCTCATCAAGAAGTCCGGTCGTGCACAGACCTTCATGAAACGCGATCTGTTCGACAAGATCATCGCGGATATCTCCGGGTTCGAGCGCAATCTGAAGGTGCTCAAACTGTTCAAGGATGGCGAACCCATGCTCAATCCGGACTTCCTGCAGATGGTGGCGACCGCCCGGCAGGTGGAGCGGATCGAGCGCATTGAAACCACAAGCAACGGCTCCAGGCTCGCCCCCGACTTCAACGAAAAACTCGTCGCGTCGGGGATCGACCGGGTTGTTCTGTCGATCGAGGGCGTGACGGCGGAGCGCTATCTGTCTTTTGCCCGGGTCCGGTTTGATTACGATGCCTTTGTCGAAACGGTGCGCCATCTGTTCTCGATCCGCGGCGACATGAAATTGCACGTGAAGACGGTCGCGCAAAACCTTGACTATTCGATTGGCGAGGACCGTCTCTTTCTCGATACGTTCGGCCCCATCTCCGACGGCATATACATAGAAAACACGGTTGCGTCCTGGCCCCAGTTCGAGGTGTCGGACGCCGTTGATGCGGATATCGATGCCTATGGTCACCGGACGGTCCACAAGAGCATCTGCCCCTATCTGTTTTATTCCCTCTCGATCAATGCGGATGGCATCGTCAGTCCCTGCTGCGTCGACTGGAACCGCGACCTCGCCATTGGCTCGGTCGCCGACGAAAGCCTGCTCGATATCTGGAACGGCGAGAAATTGGCGACCCTGCGGCGCCAGCATATCGTCGACGGCCTGTCGGCAAATCCGTCCTGCGCCTCGTGCGGACAGGTTCACGCCTGCACGCACGACAATTTCGATGGGGACCGCGAGACCTTGCGGCGGCTCTTTGTATGAACGCACTGGATGCGACACTGCGAACGGCACTGGATTCCGGTCGATTTGCCCTCATCGGGGCCGGACAGCTTGGCCAGATGTCTGTGGACATGTGGCCCGCAGAGAGTCCGGGCCCGGAATTCTTTCTCGACAGCGTCAAGCGCGGATCCCTGCACGGCTTGCCAATTCGCGATCTGACATCACATGTACCCGTGCCCGGCATGATCTACCTGTTGAGCGCGTTCAAGCTTCCCGTCCGCGATGTGAAAGCCGTCTTTGCGCGACTTGAGCAGGACCTTGTGCTGACGGTCTACGACCTGTTTGAGCACGCCATTCCCCACCTGTTCGGCAATGGCTGGCGAAATCTCTCACCCTCGAACTCAACGAGGGCGCAACTGACGGCGTTTCCCGGATATTTTGCCGACACACACTCCATCCTTGCCGCCGAAGCGGCGAGTGCGTGGCGTTACCGGCGCGAGCTCAACGACGATGTATCGATCGGGCTGGAAGCCGAAAAGTACAATCTCGGTTGGTTTGGCCGTGCGCGTCACCATTACGATTGTGTCTTCGATTGCGGATCCTACGATCTTGGTCTGCTTGAGTTTCTGAAACGCGCGGAAGTCTCGTTCGGATCCTATTGGGCCTTTGAGGCCGACCCGGCATGCCGGAAAACCTGTGCGACAGTCGCGGAGGGCCTTTCGAGCGATGTCCGGGACAGTGTGAGGTTGCGCGCCGAAGCCGTGTGCGACAAGGTCGGTGTCGAGCCGTTTCTGGCCTCGGGATTGCTGTCCGCGCGGCTGTTGAGCGCACAGGTCGCCGACGCCGCAATCATACAGGCCCCGACCACGTCCCTCGATGCGGTCGCACAGGACATCGGTGCCCTCGAACCGGAAAAAAACTGCCTGATCAAATTGCATGTCGAGGGCGCCGAACTACGTGCGCTGTCCGGCGCGGCGGAGATCCTCGACACGATGCGGACCGATCTGCTGATCAACTTGTCGCACAACGAAGAACAATTCCTGGAAGTGCCGAGGATTCTGGCAGACACCGGCCGCTTCGATCTCTATCTGCGATCCCATTCCCACTTTGGCGAAGGCCTGACGCTTTTCGCCAGGCACAAATCCTGACGGTGAAAGCGATGGTTTCAACCCCGCCAAGATCTGAGGCGACAGTCCGCTGCCGCAACTGCAACGGCAACAACCTGCAATGGATCACGGACCACATTCCGATCATGGTTCCTGACCCCTATCCCCTGAGCGGAGACATGGCGGTGATTGTCTGCGAGGATTGCGATTTCGTGGCGAACCATTCCCCGTCGACCGATCAGGATTACATTCGCTACTACACGGACAACAACAAACACTATACCCGCAACGATGCGTTGCACGACCTCGACAAGGCCTATTTCGAAGACTTGCTGGACCTGATCGCCGAACACGGCAAACCGGACTGGTCGAAGACGCACGTTCTCGACTGGGGATCGGGCGCACTGCTTTTCTCACGGCTTGCCGAAGAGCGCGGCGTGCCTTCCGCATCCAACTACGACATGGAAAGCCCCTTTCCCGCGCGCCCCTACAATCTTGTCGTATCGACCCATTGCTTTGAACATATCTACGATTTCAACGCGGAATTCGCCCGCATCCATGCCCTCCTGGACGAAAACGGTCTGTTCCTTGTCGCCGTGCCGGATTTGCGCGGGTACCACGACGTCTACTGGGGGCCCTACTCCGCTTTCGATCTCGAACATATCAACCATTTCGAGATCGGTACGCTCAGCCGGGCCCTGGCGAAGGCCGGTTTCGAAATGCTGACAGCTCGCGAATCAGAGCGCCGTGTCACGCCGACGCTCGCTTATCCGGAAATCCTCGTTCTGTGTCGCAAGAGTGACCGCCCGGTCGCCACGCCGGATCCGAAATCAATCCGTGAAGCGCCACGAACGGTCCTGGCAAAATATTTCGATCGTGCGAACCGGGACCTTGACCTGATGCTTGCAGCTTTCCACGGCAGACTTGCGGATTGCGACGCCGAAAACGTGGCGGTTTCGCCCGGGCTCTATGGCGTGGCAAGCTATGCATTCCGGCTGTTGCAGACCCTGAAGGACCAGGACTTTTCGCGCCTCGACTGGATCGCCGACAGCGACACCCGGCTGAGCGGGCGGCACCTTTTTGGTCTCACGATCAGGGACGCCAACGGCATTGATGAATGGTTCGCGGCCTGCAACGCCAAGGGCACGCGTCCGCTTGCTTTCATCGCGGCCGTCAACGCGCCTCGGATCGAGCACTTCGTGCAGGCGCGTTTCGGCGACCGGATCGACATCTGCGTTTTGCCGCCACGCGGCCAGAACCGGGACATGTGACATGGATTTTTTTGAAAAACGCGCTGCGCTGGCCGAACGCAACTGGAACGATTCGAAATGTCGCGAATCCGTCCGCACCTGGCACGACACGTGCCGTACATTCGACTACCAGTACATGTTCCAATGGCTGGGACAGCCGATCATTCAGGATCCGCAGGACGTTCTGGCGCTCCAGGAAATCATCTGGCGGTGCCAGCCGGATGCGATAATCGAAACCGGCATTGCCCGGGGCGGTTCGCTCATGCTGTCGGCCACAATCCTTGCGGCGATCAATCAGGGCGAAATGATGCGGTCGGGATCAAGCGCGACACGCAAGGTCATCGGCGTCGATATCGACATTCGTCCCCACAACAGGGCCGCGATCTCCAGCCATCCGCTGGCGCCGATGATCGACCTCATCGAGGGATCGTCCGTGGACCGGAGGATTGTCGACCATGTGGCGGAACTGGTGAAGGACAGGCACCGGATCATGGTGGTCCTCGATTCCAACCACACCCGCGACCATGTCCTTGAAGAACTGATGCTCTATTCGCCTTTCGTGACGCCGGGATGCGCAATCATGGTCATGGANACGGGAATTGAGTTCGCGCCGCCCGAGAGTTTCAACCTGTCGCGTTCCTGGGGACCGGGCAACAGCCCCCTGACAGCGGTGAATGATTTCCTCGCCTCGCCGCAGGGACAGGGGTTTGCNACGGATCAGTCAATCGAGAAGCGGCATATGCTGACCTGCGCGCCGCAGGGTCTGCTGGTCCGCGAATGACGGGACGGCCGCAGTCTGTCCGGCCAAGCCAGGGTCGTTCAGGCTGCTTGAACCGTCAGTCCGACTTCGTGAGATTTGCCGTCAGTCGGGCATCCATTTTCCGCAGGTCTCCATCACCGGGAAAGGCTCTTGCAAAATGGCGCGGCGATCCTTTGCTGCGTTCATACAGTATCGGCACTTGGTCGGGCATTGCCGGGCTGAAATCCTCAAGCGATTTCCGATAGCGTCCCGCCCCCGACAGGCACCACTGCCAAGGCGTGCGTCCGATAAAAGACGAAAGGTCGCGGCTCGTTGCCGGTCGCGTCATCACCGCATTGTAAACCTCGTCCAGTTTGGCCACTGTATTGCCGATCTGAAATCTCTCGCGGACGGTTTCGGCAGCGGCCCGGCTCATTGCGGCCGCAGCACTTCGGTTGCTGTTCAGGAAGCCGACAGCGCGGGCAAATTCTTCGTGCGACGACACAAGGATGCCGGTCCGGCCGTTTTCCACGATTTGTCGCTCACAGGGATTGTCATACACGACCGGTACCGACCCGGAAGCCATGGCCTCCAACAATGCGTTTTCCGCGGTCCCGTAATGCTGCGGATTAAGCAGGTAGGCGAATATATCGATCCCTGCGAGCACCTCACCCGGATCGTCCACATATCCGTGAAAGCGGCATTTTCCGGACACGCCGCGTTCCGACATACGGGAAACAAGGTCAGGGTTTTCGGCGGTATCCCCATACAGATCCAGAACGAAACCGGGAAGCGTGACCGCATCCAGGAAAAGCGCGAGGTCGGGATGAATCTTGCCAAAATTCATGCTGCCGAGATAACCGAACGACAGCGCTCCGTCTTCAAAGTCCCGGGCTTCCAGGGGTATGCCGTCAAATCCGCCCGAGCTCCAGGCGGCATCGTAAAGCACGCCATTGCCCCGCACCCCGTCATCGATGAGGTCCAGGGAACAGGGATTTGTAAACAGGAACGCGTCGGGCATTTGCAGAAGGTTTCCCGACGGGGAAGGATAATGCAATCCGGATACGTGGCTCCAGACAACCAATCGACTGACGAGGCGTTTTCGCTGCGCCATCCAGGCGAGCGTTTGCGGATGGTGCCACCATTCGATCTGGACGATATCCGCATCGGACAGCAGAGCAGCCGCAGCCGCGTCATCCGGCTTTATGAACACCTCCCCGCCGGCGCCGCGTATCAGCTCCGCATAATGCGGATTGGCCATCTCCTCAAGGCAGACAAACACGTCCCGAAAGCCCGACCCCAGTCCCACCCTGCTCAGTGCAATCTGGGACAGCACGCGCCCGACACCTCCGCCGAGATGGGGCGTGATGTGGAGGACATTTCGCGTTTGCGGCACGGCCATCACCCCTTTCGGTAGCGGTTAGTCGAACGGCCTTGCAGCGCGCAAGCGTTCGGCCAGCACCTCAACATGCGGATCAATATTGTCCGGCAGGCAGTGGCTGAGTTGGCCGCATTCCGCGCACGTGTCGTTCTGACAGCGCTTTCCCTCCAGATGCGCCATCTGATGCCGATACATCGCTTCACTGGTCCAGATTTCCTGCAGGCTCTGCTTGCGGACGTCGCCAATCACCAGCTTGCGCGCCCAGTCCAGAAAACAGATGCTGACCAGCCCATCGGCATTGACCGCCATGGAGTAAAAAATATAGGGGCAGGTCGAAATGTCGGTAATCGGGTTGCCGTAGATTCCTTCGGTGATGGTCACACCTGTATACTCTTCCACATCGAATTCGGGCCAGCAGGGTGCGAAATTGTCGAGGGAGATCCGGTCGCAATAATTGCCGAACGTATCGAAGAAAAACGTCTTTTCGTCATCGGAGAGCTCGTCTCCCGGCATTTTGATGCTGATTTCGCAATCTCCTCTCACATCGTAGAGATGGCGCACATTTTCGACGAACTTTTTGAAACTCACCTTTGTTTTCGTGAAGGACCAGAACTGCTCGTCCGAAAGCCCGTCGACCGATATGTTGATCCGGTCGAGACCGGCGCCAATCAGCTTTTCGACCGTCTCCGGCGTCAGCAGATAGCCGTTCGTGGTCGTGTCCACATAGTCGACCCGGCCGCTGGACTTCGCGTAGGAAATCATGTCGGCGAGACGTTTGTTGAGAAGCGGTTCGCCGTCCTTGTANAGGCGCAGGACTTTCAGCCGGTCGTCAAAATCGTCGAGGTCATCAATGATTTTGCGAAAAGTCTCGAACTTCAGCGCCCCCTGAAAACGCCCCGTACGTCGAATGAGCTCCCGGTCTCCGGTCGGGCAGAAAACGCACTGAAAATTGCACGCGCTTGACGGATCGACGAACAGGACGAACGGCGTCGACAACGGAATGACTGTTTCCAAAGCGGTCCGGTTGTCCAGATTGATGCGTGGTTTTAGCTCTGCTTTCATCGTCTCCGCCAATTGCGATCGTCCCGAGGAAGGCGACTCGCCGATCATACCGCCTCCCGCAGACGCTGTCTGGAGGAAATCTACGGGATTCCCACGACATGCGGCGGATCGATCAGATTCTTCGGACGTGTTCCGAAACAAAGCAGGTCGCGCCGACCGTACTGATCGGCGATGCTTTCGGCAATGGCCCGTACCGTGACGGGATTGCCCGAACAGATGTTCATCGGTCCTTCGCGATCCGACATGGCCGCATCGGCAATCATTTTGCCCGCGACCTCGACGTCGAGAAAATCTCGGACCTGAGTCCCGCTTGTCAGTTCCGCCCGTTCACCGGCTGCGAGGCGTTCATGCAGATAAGGTACGAGACGTCGAGGGTCTTCGCGCTCTCCGTAAAGAAAAAACAGGCGGGTCCACAAAAACGAGACGCCCGCATTTTCCGACCATTTTGACAGAACCTGAAAAGTCGCCGCCTTGGCAGCGGCATATTGCGTTTCAGGATTCAAGGGAGTGTCAATCGACAAGACACCCCGGCTCAAATCATATTCAAAACACGTGCCGACACCGACAATCCGCCGGACACCGGCATCGCGGGCACCCTGGGCAAGCCGCAGCGTTCCCGCCAGGCAGTCCAGGTTTCGCGCCGATGAAAGATACTGACCCGGTTCGGTATACCAGGCAGCGTGGATGACCATGTCAATGTCGGCGCAAACCTGCGCCCACCAAACCCGCGGTTCCGCGAAACAATCATCGGTGCGAATGGCCGTGGCGCCCTCCAGACTCTTGTGCCGTGTCACCACCGAAACGTCTGCGCCCCGCCCCAACAGGGCTTTCAGGATCTGCCTGCCAACGAATCCCGTCGCACCAGTCAAGAGGACCCGTGTGTTCACCTAATCACCTGAACCCACATGGCTGCGATTCGATATCAGCCATATCTGCGCATAGTTTCGGCTTGATCCGCCTTGTCATTTCAGGCGTTCTGCGCGGCATCGTGATGGACATGACCTGCAAGCGAACCAACTTGATCCTCAATTTGTTGCGAGCGTGAAGTCATCCCGGTCGCGCGCCCATAACCGCCTCGTCTTTTACCGACCGGACACCGGAAACCGCCTTGCGGCGAAAGTCCTGTGGAATCACAGGGGCGTCCGAGCCATGTCAATTGCATACCATGTTGGTACCCGGCGGTCATTATTTCTCGCATGAGAGCTTTTGTTGTCGAGGGGTCTGAACAGACTCTATTCGACCGCCAGTAGAGCGGCAGCCACGGCGCGCCCCTCGGCAAGCAGGACATTATAGGTCCGAACGGCGGCGCCGGTGCTCATCGGATCGGCCATGATCGCATTTTCCCGAAATCGCCACCGCAAGGCGTCGTCGATCGGTGCGATATCCTTGCCGGTTCCAAACAGGAGAATTTCGATAGTGCCGGCTTCATCGAAAACCCGCTGGAATGCAACCTCGTCACACTCCTGGAGCGTTGAGACCGGCCACCCACGGATCCCGGAAGGCAGACACAGCAACGACCCGTTGTGCGCCATATGGGCGAATTTGAAGCCGCCATTGCCGTAGGCTTCGATCGGCGCGCGGTCGGGATAATGGGATTCTCTGAGAATCGTGCCCCTGCCCTTGGTCATAAGGCTGTCCCGGCCTGTTGCGCCCCCCGCGTCCCGGCCTGCGGAAAACACGCCGTCACGACGGCTGTTCTTCCGCCTCTTTTTCCTTGGTGTCGACGGCACGCTGTCCCGGCGTCATGCCAAGCGTGATCAGGATCGGCGCGGCAACGAAGATCGAAGAATAGGTGCCGACAATCACGCCCCAGATCATGGCAAACGTAAAGGATGCGATCACCGGACCGCCAAAGATGAACAAAGCCGTCAGGGCCAGCAATGTCGTCACCGACGTCAAGGCCGTACGCGACAGGGTCTGATTGATCGACAGGTCGAGCACTTCGCCCAGCGGAAGCTTTTTGTAGCGCCGCAGATTTTCGCGGATCCGGTCATAAACCACGACCGTATCGTTCAACGAATAGCCGACAATCGTCAGGATGGCCGCAATACTCGACAAATTGAATTCAAGCTGCACGACCGAAAACATCCCGATCGTGAGGACGACATCGTGCACCAGCGCCAGGATCGCACCCACTGCAAACTGCCATTCAAACCGGAACCAGATATAGGCCAGAACCGCAACCAGCGCAGAAAGCACGGCGATGGTTCCGGCAAAGGCCAATTCGCCGGAAACACGCGGGCCGACCACTTCCACCCGCCGGTAATGAACACTGTCGCCAAACGACTCGCGGACTTTGGTGACGACGTCCTGCTGTGCCTGTTCGCCGCCTTCCTGCTGAACGATCCGGAAAAGGAACGCGTTCGGCTTGCCGAACTCCTGCACCTGGACATCGCCGAAACCGAGACCATTCAGTTGCGTTCGGATTTCTCCGATATCGGCCGTTTCGGTCTTGGTTTCGATTTCAATCAGCGTGCCGCCCTTGAAATCGATACCCAGATTCAACCCGAAAATCAAAAACAGTCCGAGAGATGCAACCAGCATGAGTGCCGATCCCGGAAAACTCCAGGACCGATATTGCATGAACTTGGCTTTTGTATCGTCCGGAATGAAACGAAAAAGGCGCATAATGTATCCGTATCAGATCGGCAATGTCTTGGGCCGGCGCGCCTGAACCCACATGGAGATCAGGAAGCGGCTGAAGACAAAGGCAGTGAAAACCGTGGTGACGATACCGATCGCCAGCGTAATGGCAAAGCCCTTGATCGGGCCGGACCCCATGCCGAAAAGGATGACGGCTGCGATCAGTGTGGTGATGTTGGCATCGAGGATCGTCGCAAGCGCGCGTTTGAAGCCGGCTTCAATGGCATTCAGAGTGGACCGCCCCTGTCGGGATTCCTCGCGTATGCGCTCGTAGATCAGGACGTTCGCGTCCACCGCCATTCCGACCGTCAGAACGATGCCGGCAATTCCGGGCAAGGTCAGGGTCGCGCCAAGCGTGGAAAGCACACCCATGATCAGGAACAGGTTNGCNANCANCGCGATGTTGGAAATAATTCCGAACAATCCGTAGGTCATGACCATGAAGACCACCACCGCAACCGCGGCGATGAGTGTTGCAATCCGGCCCGCATCGATATTGTCCTGGCCAAGGCCCGGGCCGACCGTGCGTTCTTCATTGATGATCAGGCCGGCCGGGAGCGCGCCGGCGCGCAACAGGATCGCCAGATCGTTAGCCCCTTCAACCGTGAAGGATCCGGAGATGATGCCGGCACCGCCACGGATCGGTTCTCGGATAACAGGCGCCGAAATCACTTCATTGTCGAGGACGATGGCAAAGGGCCGTCCCACATTCTGTTCGGTAATGGTCGCGAACTTGATCCCGCCGGACGTGTTGAAGCGGAAGGATACGACGGGTTCGTTGGTTTGCTGTTCGAACGTCGTCTGCGCGTCGACAAGATCTTCGCCCCCGAGAATGGAGCGTTCTTCGACGAGGTAGGACGGCGGCCCGGCCGTATCGACGGACGGCAGGATGATACTGCCGGGAGGCACGCGGGTCTGGCTCGCCTGATCCGCCGACATGGAGACATCGACCATGTTGAAGGACAAACGCGCAGTCCTGCCGATAAGATCCTTCAAACGTTGCGGATCATCCAGTCCCGGCGCTTCAACGAGGATCCGGTCGGTCCCTTCACGTTGGATGCTGGGCTCCGTTGTCCCGAGTTCGTCAATCCGTCGGCGGATAACCTCGATCGACTGGGAAACGATCCCGCGAATACGTTCATCGAAGCCTTCTTCGGTGAACCGGAACGTAAAGGTCGCGCCGTCGGATTCCTCGATCTCGAACTCGTTGACGGCGCTGGTGCCGGTAACGCTCAACAGCGAGGAGACCAGGGGATTGACGAGCGGCTGCAGGCGCCGCTGCGCCTCGGCGAAATCAGCTTTGTCGGTAATTGTCACGCGAACGGAATCGTTGCGTATCTTGATCCCGCCCGTATAGCCGATCTTGTTGGAACCGCTGCGCAGCGCCTGGCGAATCTCGCCCCTCAGGCTTTTGAAGCGCGACGCGCGATATTCTTCCTTGTCCACCTGATAGAGAAGATAGACACCACCCTGCAGGTCCAGTCCGAGGACCAACTGACGTCCGGGCAACCAGTCCGGCCAGCTCTCCACTGCTTCCTTGGTGAAGAAGTTCGGGATCGTCGCCAGAAGACCGAACAGCACGACCCCGACGACAACAATCGATTTCCAGCGCGAGAAATACAGCATGGGTGCCTAAATTACCTTCTTTGACCGGCCAACGCCGACAATCCGCGAAAATGGAGCAGACCCCGCGGGCCGATCCGTATCAGCTATTGTCTTTCGCCGGTTCGCCTTTCGAGCGCACGTCCTGAATGAAATTGCGCATGACCCGGACCCGAATATCCTTGGCAA
>JGI12316J14372_10002702_pt1 | contig 18550 bp, 1 predicted proteins | sample MarCyaLeptolynsp_FD_14372 | JGI IMG/M metagenome (IMG submission 14372) | reverse complement strand
TCGCCACTGAAGCGAGCGCCCTCGTGGTAGTCGCTGATGAGGATGTGACCGAGTTCGCTGTTGCTGAGGGCGCGGTCGGTGGCGGCGGCGATGAAGGCTTCTGAGCCAACTTCGAGATGCTCGATGCCATCGAGACTGAAGGCGGCGAGTTGGCCGCGATAGGCACCGCCGTCGAAGAGGTAGTCGATGGTGATGGTGCCGCTGTCGCCAACGGTGAAGATGCCGGGGTCAACGGTGGCGCGGGTTTCGCTGAGGGCGGATAGGGCGGGTGTGGGGTCGTCGATGAAGGGGAGCGGGTCTAGCGCTTCGGGGAAAGACTCCGGGTTGGCGAGAGCGTCGATGCTGGGAGGCAGGACGCTGTTGCTGTCTGCGATCTCTCCGTCATCTACGTCGAGCGAGTCTAAATCCAGTAGCGAGGGATCTGGGGCGTCGTCTATGCCGTCGACGAGACCGCTGGGGGTCAGGATCGGCTCTAAGATGAAGCTTTGTATGTTGGAGCGGTGATGATATCGAGCAAAATACGAGCGTTGTAACTTAGACCAAGTCTGGAAGATAAGCCTGAATATACCCATGATTTTAGGGATATGCTCTCTAAAGAATGAAATCGCAATTCTAAGGCAAGTGGATAACAGAAACCCAAATCCAGGCATTCCCTAGAAGATCGAGTTTCAGCGCAATGTGAGACAGTTCTGCAACGAATATTTTGACACCAGCATTCAGAAGCGGAAATCTGCGTAGTTTCAGTACTATATAATTACACGTTGCTTTTTGTAAAATCCTTAATAAAAATTCATAAATTCTTGATAAATTTAATATGATTATAGTTTTGATGCTATATGTTCAGGTTTGAATGTTCTCAGAGAGGTCAATGGGGCTGACGAGGATGGAAGGAGCTGAAAATTCTGGTGTTTAGAAGCAGCAACACTGTGATGGCAACGCCGTTTTTGTCTATGCCATTAATGTATTAGTCTACACAGATTTAATCGCGAGAAATTTTTCCTCGATCGAGTAATATTGCAGAGGGCAGCGGGTAGACTGGAACGAATGATGTCCCGTCAAGCCTCTGCAGAACGGGAAAAACGAGCGACAATTACTAAAGTTGACGGAGAAAATGCGGAATTGCCCCTCATTCATCTGGGTCGTACCACGCGTAGTATGTTAATTGCTTGCTTCAACGAGATGATTTTAGGCGAAACAGCTGCAATGTTAGCAGATTTAGAAACTGCCATTTCCCAGGAAGCCCTGGCCCCAAGAACTCATTGCCTCAAGAAGCTACTGGAGTTGCTAGATTGTTTGAAAGATAGCGGACTAGCCTATTTGCAACGAGAGTAGGATTTCGTTCCGCAACCAAATGAGATCGCTCTCCCTCCGAACCGAATGAGATCGCTCTTCCACCAAACCTGATGCGATCGCACCTCTGCCAAATCCAATGCGATCGCGCTTCCCTATCAGCTTGCAGCGCCCTGGCATCGCCTCCCCTTTGAGAATCGCGGAGCAGCACAGTATTGCAATCTTGACAACTCATCTTGACAACTCATCTTGGCAATTCATTAGGAAGGCGCGATCGCGCCTGAGCAAGATAGGATGCGATCGCAGCACGGTATCGCAATTTTCATCCCTAAAACTTGGTCATTGATGAGAAGGCGCGATCGCGCCTGAGCCAGATAGGATGCGATCGCAACGCCCATCTCCTAATCAACCATCAACCATCGCATAAAGCCTTCGGCATACAAGAAAGGCAAAGCCTGGGCGTAGCACGTATCGCGCCTGAGATAGATTGATGCGATCGCACCTTCCGCGATCGCACTTCGATCGTCCGACTTGATATGAGATAAGATCCATGGATTCTGCTGCCTTTAAGAATTGGACTAAAGAATAGCGAACGTTGAGAACGTGGAAACCCCGTTTTGCTCTCTAGTGCGATCGCACTGCCATTTCAGTTCGTATTACGTTGGCGTAGCCTCTCTTTGGAGAATCGCACCAGTCTGTTTAGCTTGGAGTGCGTTGCGCTTTCAGCTCAGCTTGGAGTGCGTTAGAATTGCGTTGGTATAGCTTCCCTGGGAAATCGTACTTTCCCAAAATCAATGCGATCGCAATCCTACCAACCCATGCGATCGCACCCCTCCTCCCCAAGCCAAGGCACCGCTGGATGCGTAAAATCTTAGGCATCCCAAGGCGTAAACTGCCCTTTGAAGAATCGCGCTCTGACCCAAGCAAACAGCTATACGTTTTCTGGATCGATGGGTGCGATCGCAACAGCACCCAAAGATTTACCACAACGTTGTTCTAAGTCCTGCCATGAGGATTACCAAACGGACCATGATACGTGGTACCACTAGGCTTGGTATACCACGTCAGCGATAACAAGGGTAAAGTCCACTTCAATGAGCTGATATAGGAAGCTTTAAAGGCAAGCTGTAATCGGGTAGCACTCGTCAATTCTAGATCGCTGAATAAACCTATATTCGCAATAGCACTCACTCCGATCACAAACTCGGATGTGGCCAAGAATCCCGCTTTTGGCCCCTCTTTGGGGACTTTGTGGACAAAACCATTGAACACAGCAGCCCCACCATAGGTAATACCTGTTTCCGGTGAAAAGGCAACACTACCCTCAAATCGCGGAGTATTCTTAGCATCAATGACTCCTTTTATCTTAAAAGGCTTAATAAAGTCAGGACCCGGCAATGCATCTGTGGCTTTAAACTCAACCGTGACATCAGCTTGTTGGATTGCCCCCGGTTCTTTGATGAAGCCAAACTTCGCAAACGCAGTCGGATTTGTCAGATTGCCTTGTGCCGCAAAACCTTGTTGCGGAGAATGATTTGTTCCGTAATACATCATTAAGAGGTGCAATCCAAGGGGCAGGATCGTTCCAACAACAGCAAACAAATCAGTAGCGCCACCGGCCAGATCGAGAAATCTCTTCACTTTCTGAGATTGCTTGATCCTTCTCACAAGATCTTGCATGATCCGGCCAATATTCACCTCACCCAGGTTCAAGAATCCTGACGGGTCAGTAAAGGCCACAGGATTTGCACTGGCATAAAGATAAGGATGTCTGGTGATCGGCAAATACTCCAAGCCCTCAAACTTGTCCGCCCTGACAAAAATTCCATTCTCAACATCCAGAAAGCGATCCCGCAAATATTGCAACCCCAACTCCGTGTCGAACGGCTCCCCTGTATATAGATGGTTAACCCCGCTGTCGCCCGCCGCCGTCAGAATCCGACCATACGCATCATACAGATACCGATCTGCCGTTCCCTCACCACTGCCATCCGTTAAGAAACGGGTACTGTCGAGATGATCGCCATGATAGTACAACGAGCCAAGATCGCTATGATGCTGAGCCGTCGGCCCTGCACCATGACCATGAGTATAACTCACAACACTACCATCGGGTCGGTACTCTTCCCGTACCTGCACATAGGGCTGCAAAACATCAATCAAATATTCAGTCCGCTCGCCATCCACAATCTTTGCAGTTCGGATGCCTTCATGATTGTATTCATACTCAACTGTTTGAGTTACGCCCCCTTCGGTCGTGTTCGCCTTAATCAAGCGATCTAGATTATCCCATTCATATACGGTCGAGATGTTATCTGAGCTTTCCTGAATGCGATTACCATTATCGTCATAGGCATAAACCGTCACCTCACCATCGTGCGTCGAACTCGTCAGCTGATTGCGGCTATTATATGTGTAAGCAGTCACACCTTCAATCGAATCATTGCGCTCCAGACGATTGCCAACCTCATCATAGGTATAGGTAATCGTACGATCGCCTTCTACGCTGTCAGTAATCGTCTCACCAATCAAGCGTCCGAGTACATCATAGTCATATTCAACAATTCGACCGCTGTTCTCTTCCACCTTCAGAATGTTGCCTGCACGATTTCGAGTGAAAGTCTGACTGAGCAGAATCGACCCATTGGCCTCCTGGTGTTCCAGCTCAATTAACTGATTGAGATCGTTATACCGTCGTTTCTCCACGGTTCCATTGGCCAACTCTGTCTCAACCAGATTGCCAGCCTCGTAGCGATACTTAACCGTCCCGCTCAATGAATCGCGTACCTCTAACAGACGACCTACGTCATCATAGATATAAGTGGTTGTGCCAGTCGGGCTGATAACGCTTAATTCGCCATCTGCACCATAAGCGTAGCTAATCGTCAATCCGTCTGGCGTTGTCCGCGAGATCAAGCGACCCTCATCATCATAAGCCTGAACAGTTGTCCCCGTAGCATCAGTAATGCGCTCTAATTGGCCAGCTACATCATAGGTATACCCCAGCTCGCTACCATCCTCCAGAATTACCCGGCTAATCCGATTCAGATCGTCGTATTCATAAAGCGTCACAGCCCCGTTGAAGTCTATGCTCTGGGCCGGATTTCCAGTTGCATCATATTCAATACTAGAGCGTTTGCCATCTGGCAAGATAACAGCTGTCCGCAGTCCCACACTGTTATATTCATAACGAGTCACATTACCGTTGGCATCCGTTTGGCTAATCAGATTTCCCAGCTCGTCGTAGGCATATTCTGTGCGCTGACCGAGAGCATCGACAACCGCAGTCAATTCGTTCTTGGCATTCGTCTCAAAAGACGTCATGTTGCCGTCAGCATCCGTTATATTTACCCCTTCTCCAAAAGTACCTGCATTGGAAAGAGAGGTGCCATCTGGGTAAATTGTTTCTACCAATATTCCATTAGGATCGTAAACATATTGGGTAGTTTGACCCAACGAATTGGTTTCTGAGGTTCGACGCCCCGCCTCATCATAGGCAAAGGTCGTGACAAAGCCCTCAACATCGACCGAACTGAGTTGACCTGCCACATCATAACTGTACTCAACGCGATTACCATTGGCGTCTACCTCTGCAATAACCTGTCCAATTGCATCGTATTCCACCAGCTGGCGAAGATTGTCGCTCAAGTCGTCCGGCGTGTCATCCGGGTGAATGATAGCCGTCTGCCGTCCCAGAGCATCATATTCATAGCGAGTGGTTCGTCCAATCGCGTCAGTGGTCGCTATCAGTTGACCGATGGCATCATACAACATGCTTTCCTGACTGCCATCTGCATAGTTGATTGCGATCAGATTCCCTGCCTCATCGTACTCAAACTCTGTCCTCCGACCCGACGAATCAATAATCGCGGTCTCTCGGCCCAGGTCATCGTACTCCATGCGAGTCGTGCGGCCCTCCGGATCGGTGATGGCCGTCATCTGACCATTAGCATTATATTCGTAGTCCGTTTCCAGAGTTTGAATACCATCCGGAGTCGTAACTGTAATGCTCTCCTTCAAAACATTACCCTTTGTATCAAAGACGTGAGAGGTGACATTCCCCAACGGATCGATTGACTTCACCCCATGTCCAAATTCATTGAACTCAAAGCTACCGACTTCAACCCCCTGGAAGCTGACAGATGTCGGATTACCTTGCGCATTGAGAGTCATTTCACTCACATTGCCCAGAGCATCAGTGGCAGAGGTTGGATTGCCAAAGCGATCGTACGTATAAGTGGTGGTGTTGCCCAGGGGATCCGTAAGGGTCAGAAGATTCCCACTGCCATCGTAGGCGTAATGAGTTGTATTTCCCAGCGGGTCGGTTGTGCTTAGCAGATTACCTTGACCATCGTAGGTAAATGAGGTTGTATTTCCTAGCGCGTCAGTTTCGCTCAGTATATTGTTGTCTTCATCATAGCTAAACTTGGTAATACCACCCAGAGCATCTTGCCTTTGTAATGTATTGCCTCGCTCGTCATATTCAAAGATAGTAGTGTTGCCCAGCGGATCGGTAGTGATTTCAAGTTGGTTGTCTGGATCGTAGCTGAACCCTATCGTTTGACCTGAAGCATCCTTTAAGCTGGACAGCCGACCATCACTATCGTATTCAGTACGTACCCCAGAGCGACCAAGAGGATCGATAATCTCATTCAGATAGTGAGGGCGATCGGGAACATCATAAACAAACTGAGTGACATTGCCCTCTCGATCTGCCACTGCCGCAAGGTTGCCCTGGTCATCATAGGAATATTCAATCCGATTGCCCTCCGGATCGATAATTGCCACAATGCGATTCTGAGCATCCCGCTCAAAGGTGATATCACGTCCCGTATCGCTGAAAATACCCCCATCGGTAAAGGTCAACTGATTGCCATTCGGATCGGTCGCTGTCAGCAAATCACCAGACTCGCCATCAATTTCATACTCAATTCCATCCTCTGTTGTCAGCATATAAGTGCCACCAAAGAATGAAACCGCTGGATTGTAAGCATAACCGCTGAGGCTATAGAACTCACCTGTATCAGAATTTCGGATCAACGTCTCATCCTGCACCGACAACGTCAGCTCAGAACCATCCTCCGCCACAAATTTGGGATTATAGAGAATTAAGCCCGGCGGAATCGGCGCACCTTGATCCAACAGTGCCTGAATTTCTGGGTCAATCTCTGGCTCAAAGGTAAAGCTAGTGCGCTCCCCACCCGGCAACGTCACAAACACCTTCGTTCCTTCTTTAAATGCCTTAGAGGGAATGCCTAGAATTTCATACTGCTCGTCCCGTCCAATGCTGGTACGTAAATCTGTATCGCGGAACTCCAGCCGCCAACCATAACCCAACTCATCGGTTCGGTTCGCTGCCAACGAATCATAGGTACGCACCACCTGAATCGGAATCCCCGACACTGGCACCTGCAGATCGGTAAACGACAACTGGAAATTACCCAGTTTCAGATCGCCTTCAACATGGACAACCTCCTCAGTGACCGCGATATTGCCGCCAGCATCCCGTGCCGTCAACCGCAAACGGTAACTATCATTGAGCAACAGGGTTGGATCGAACTCACCCAGCACATCGGCACTCACCTCATCCGTACCGCGAGCGATCTCCACAAATGGCGAGCTGCCATCCAGGGGAGCCACCTCCAGCACATAGCCTTCTAGATTGTCATCAACCACGGTACCGAGGATATCCGTGGGAGCGGTAATGACGCCATCCTCAATGTGGCTGATATCGAGGCTCACCTGGGGCCCTTCTGTATCTGTCGGATCCAGCGCCAAAACGGCAGTCGACGCCACTCCTTGATTGCCCGAAGTGTCTGTAGCCACCGCCCGCGCTGTAACCGTCCCCGCGCTCGCCAGCGTCACCGTGGCCAAGCCATAGGCATCCAGCTGCACCGGCTCATCGTCAATAAACAGCTGCAAACCTTCTACCTCGACATCATCTACTGCCAGTACCTGGAAAGTGACCTCAGTGCCCAGATCCGCCTCAAAGCCCACCGGCGTTACCGTCACATTGCCCACCTGCAGCGTCACCCGTGGCGCTTGCGTATCTGCTGTCACTGCCACCTCAAAGTCCTGCGTTACCGTCGCTCCCAAGGCATCAGTCACCGTCACTGTTACTGGATAGTTGCCCAGCTGCTCCGAGGTCGGCGTCCAGCGCAAGCGTCCTGCTTCATCCAGGGTCATGCCCAGCGCTTCAGAATCGGGATCCAGCATGTAGGTGAGGGCATCGCCATTGGGATCTACCGCCTGCACGTCATAGCTGTAGAGCTGCCCCGCCAGCGCCTCCGTCCCCGGCAGCGAACTCACCAGCGGCGGCTGGTTCTCCTGCACCGTCAAGGTAAAGCCCTGAGCAGCGCCCAACTGGCCATCGCTTGCGCCCACCACCAGCTGATGGCTACCCACCACGGGTTCCGCCCAGACGAGATCGCCTGTTTCCGCGTCAATCGTCACCCCAGGCGGAGCCGCAATCAACTCAAAGGTCAGGTCATCGCCATCGGGATCCGTCGCCGTTAATTCATAGACATAGGGTTGCTGGCTATCCGCCTGGAAGATCGGGGTAGACGTAATTGTAGGAGCCTGGTTAATCGGCGTATTGCCCACCACCAGGGTAAAGGTCTGGCGATTGCTGCCGCCTAGTTCATCCATCACCACCACTTCGACAGTATGCTCTCCCAACTGTTCCAGTGTCGGTGTCCAGGTAATCGCTCCTGTGTCCGCATCAATCGTCATGCCATCAGGTCGCACACCCAGGCTGAAGTGCAGCGGATCGCCTTCAGGATCTGTCGCCACCACAGTATAGGTATAGGATTGCTCCTGGGCCGCCTGAGTCGTTGGAACTGAAACAATTTTCGGTGGCGTATTAATCCCCGTCACCTGCAGGGTAAACTCTTGCACCGAGGACGCACCCAGGGCATCCTGCAGCTCCACTTGAATGATATGCTCGCCAATCTGCTCCGGCGTCGGCTGCCAGCTAACCACCCCAGTGGTGGCATCAATCACCATACCTGCAGGTGCCTGCAGCAGCGACCAGACTAGAGCATCGCCATCGAGGTCGAAGCCCGTCAGCGGATACTGATAGAGACGATCCAGATGGGTCAGCGTCAGAGGTATAGACGTAATGCTGGGGGGATGATTGGCCACCTGGTGGGAGGCATTAAGGGTAAAGCGCTGGGTGGCTTGCCCGCCCTGACCATCGCTGACCAGGACTTCAATGGTATGGTCGCCAAACTGCTCGGGGGTGGGGGTCCAGATCAGGTTGTCTTCTTCATCCAACGTCATTCCTACCGGAGCGCTCACCAGGGTGAAGTCCAGCGGATCCCCATCCGGGTCCGTTGCCTGCAACTGATAAAGATAGCTGTTGCCAATGCGCACGGCAGTGCGAGGTCGGGAGACAATTGCTGGGTCGCGATTGGGTGCAGCTTCGATGACCTGCAGCGGCACCGTTTGCGTCGACACCCCGCTGCGTCCATCCCGTGCAATAATCGTAATTTCCCGATCGCCCAGCTGAGCTGCTGTCGGCGTCCAACTGACCAGTCCCGTCTGCGGATCGATCGTCACCCCAGCAGGCGCTCCCGCTGCCAGAGCATAGGTAACAGTATCGCCATCCGCATCAATCGCCGTGGCTTGATATTGGAAGGGTTTGCCTATCTGAGGCATGGCATCTTCAGGGATGAGAGAGGTAAACGCAGGCGGTGTGTTGTCGGGAAGCACCTCGATCTGAATCTGCTGCAGCGCTTGGCCGCCCTGTCCATCGCGTGCCCGCAAGAAGACATCGAAGGTAACCGTATCCGAGACTACATCTCCCCGACCAATCGCAGCCAGCCGCTGCCGCTCTGCTTCCAGTTCGGCATAATACTGAGCCACCTGTTCGGCAGTGGGCGTCCAGACCACCCAACCTGTCTCCGGATCCACCGTCATCCCCTCTGGATTGAGCGTTAGATCGTAGCTGAGCGGATCGCTATCTGGATCCAGCGCCCGCCCCTGGAAAACGAACGACTCACCCGCCTGCAGTTGAACCGTTGGATCTTCACTCAAGAACACTGGATCCTGGTTGGTCAGTTCCGTATCCCCGGCATGGACGCCAAACCAACGATTAATCGTTTCCCCAGTAATAGTCACCGTATCGACATAGGCATCGGTGGTGGGTGTTGTTTGGTCGAAGCCGCTGGGCACAACCTGGCGCAGGGTATAGGTACCGGGGAGTAAATTCTCGAAGATAAAGTGGGACGGATTGCTGACTGCGATCGCACTCGAGTTCAATGCTTCTGGTTCCTGAGTCAATTGCCAGGGTTCATCTGCATCCAATTGACCGTTATCATTCAAATCCAGATAAACTGCTACATTTTCCAGCAACGGCTCAGTGGTATAGCGGGGATCCCAGCCAGCAAACAGTTCAACCAGTTCTTCCACATCCCTGATCTGAATCGCCGCCGGGTCGATCTTCTGAATGGTGCTGAGCCTGGAATACTCGCCCACCCCAAAACCGGTAATGTTAACCCCCTGATCCTGTAACCGGCCCACCACTTCAGCTGCAACCGTTTCATCCAGCGGGCCGTAACCATCTGACAGGTAGATGACATTGGGATCCCCTGGCAACAGATTGACCAATTCTTCAATTGTCTCAATGGTTTCAGTAAAGTTGTTGCGCTCTTGAGGGAAGTACCCTTCCAGGATCTGACGAATATCGGGGACGCCATCGCCATCGCGGTCTGCGAGAGGTGTAGTGTAGGGCTGCACGCCCGGAGTCACCGGATCCATATCCTGAATGACGGCACTGGTATTATGAGGGATCAACCCAATGTTGACCTGGTCGCCCAGTCCCTGACCCACCAGAGAATCCACTAATGCCAGGGTCGCTGCCACCTGAGCATCCAGCACCGTTTCCACCCCATCAGGACCGGGGAAGGGAGCGCCTGTGCTCCCGGAAATATCGATAGCGAGAACAATCGCCGGATCGTCGCCACTGACCAGCTCGGAATCGCGGAAGCCATTGCCATTGAGGTCATCGAAAACAGCCCCTTGAATCGTACCTAGTCCGTCAACGACTTGGACTGCAAACTGTTGCCGATCGCTGCCACCACGCCCATCAGTCACTTCAACTTCAAACTGAATCGTATCTCCTGGAGCAATGCTACCTGCTTCCGGGAACCACAGCAGCTCGCCCGTGTCGTTGTCAATCAGCGCCCCCAGAGGAGCCTCCAACAAGCGATACCGGAGCGGATCGCCATCCGCATCCAGCCCCTCCAGTTGATAGCGATAGAACTCCTGATTAAGACCAAAGTGGATGACCGGCTCGCTCAGCAGCGTGGGGTTAGTGTTGTCCGGGTCGGGCCAGAGGCGCAGGGTGTATTCCTGGATGTCCGATCCTCCCTGACCATCTTCTACCCCTAGCTTGACCGTGAATTGACCCAGAGAAGCGACTTCATTGCCGAGAGTTTCCCCCGTGCCTGGGACGATCGCGTCCACTCCCACTGCATCAGGATGGGGCAGAACGCGGAACTCATAATCGACCGGCGCTGCATTGCTGCTGCCCTGAATCAAGAGCTGATAGGTGCCATCCTGGGGCAACTCCAATTCAAAGTCGCGCGCGAGGACTTCGGTGTTCAGCAGGTTCTGGTCTGGGCCATAGAGTTTCCAGCGATTGGAGAAGTTGCCCGTAATGGAATCAAAGAACAGACGCTCGCCTGCACTGCCCTCAAACTGATAGAAACGGCTCTGTTGACCGGAGGCTAAGGAGCCGCTCACCGGCACATTGAAGGGCACCGTGTCTGCATTGGAGGGTTCCAGCACCTGGAAGCTGAAATCCTGAGTGCCACTTCGTTCCCCTTCAACGACGAGGTGATAGAGACCATCTTGGCTCAGCGTGTGCAAGCTAGTGTCTCGATCTAGATTCGTTAATAACACCGGATCGCCGTTGGGATTGTAGAGGGTTGCCCTGACATTGCGACCCGTAATGCCATTCAACAACAGCTGCAGTCCAGTCACACCCTGGAAGCTATAGAGGGTGGCTTCTTTACCATCCAGCGCCCCAGAGACGACTTCGCCAATTTCTAGATAATTGGCATTGGGGTCTCTGAGGTTGTCTGGAAACTCCAGCAGCTGGAACTGATAATTGCCCGAAACAGCGGCGGAACTCCCCGCGATCTCCAGCACGTACTCGCCCGATTGCTGCAGCACCAGCGGTCCCTGGTCAAGGTTGGCTCTGTCTCGAAAAACCTCGCTGCCATCCGGATTGACCAACCGGGCTTGAATGTTGTTATTGGTTGTACCCAGATCGTTGAAGAGAATCTGGGTTCCAGCCTTAGCCGTGAAGGGGAAACGCACCACCTCACCCGCAGCAAGGGTACCGTCTTCCGTACGGTTGAGATTCAGGTTCGCAACCGGTGCAGGAGTGATATCGGTGGCCTCAAACCGATAATCAACCGGCGCGCTGCTGCCAATAATGGCTAAGGTATACAATCCTGACGAGGGTAGAGCGACATCAAAGTCTGGATTGTCGGCAGCGGGAGCAGCGATGACTTGATTGTCGGGGTCGTAGAGCACCCAACGGGACCCCTGCCATTGGTCTGCATCCAGGTCGAAGTTTAGCACCTGCCCCTGTCTGCCCGAAAACTGGTACAGTGCGGTTGCTTTAGCTGAGTCGAGGCTGTCTTCAATGGTAGTCCCCAAGACCAGGGGAGGTGCTTCAGCTCGATCCCACAGCCGGAATTGATAGTCTCCTGTAGCGGTACCGCGACCATCCAGCACTAGACGATAGGGGCCAGCCTCGGTCAGGGTAACGGGTGTACCATCCCGGTCAGTCAACCAATCCTCAACTTGCTTGCCACTGGGGCTATAGAGTTTTGCGCTCAGATTGAGGTGACCGTTCAGGGCATCAAAGTACAGCTGCTGCCCCACCGTCCCAGTAAAAGTATAGGTATCCTGTTCGCCGAACTCATCAATGCGGCTGGTGATGGTTTCTCCCAGGATAAGGGGGGTTTCCGGCTGAACTGGCGTCACTGCTGTGAGTTGATAGCCCTCTGCCGAGAGTGAAGAGCCGTTAATCGTCAGCGTATACTGACCCGTTTGTTCTAGCTCTAGCTCAACATCGTTCGGCAGCGGACTGGAGAAAATTTGTTCTCCATCTGGGTTGTAGAGGGTGTAGAAATCGAACGCATGACCTTGACTGCTATCAAAATAAAGCGATTGCCCTTGATTGCCCGTAAAGCGGTAGAGCTGAGTTTCCCGGTGGTTGCTGCCAAAGTTGCCAGTAACGGGCGTATCCAGTGGCAATGGGGGGGCGGTGGCTGCATCCAGCCAGCGGAAGCGATAGCTGCTAGTGGCATCAGCCGTGTCATCCACAATAATGCGGTAGGTGCCATCTGCGGGGAGACGAATTGGCCCTGCATCACGGGAGAGCAGTTGATTCAGCAGTACCTCACCATTGGGGGCCAGTAATTCCAACCCCAGGGAATTGGGACTATTCTCCAGGCTGTCGAACCAGAGTTGCTGGCCAACTGTTCCTTCGAAGGTATAGATATCCTGTTCTCCGGCCTCGCTAATCTCGCCGCTGAGGACGTCTCCGATTTGATGAGCGCTCTCGATAATTTCTGGCGTTAGCACTGCCAAATGATATGTGTTGTTGGCCCGTCCATTCCCATAAAAGACCAGGGTATAATCCCCCGTTTCGGGGAGCAGAGCTTCGTTCCCCTCAAAGTCAAGGGCCAGGTTCTGAGAAAACAGTTGCTGCCCGTGTTCGTCATAGAGGGCATAACTGTTGAGACCATCTCCTGTAATGCGGTCGAAATAGAGACGCTGGCCAGCATCAGCGCTAAAGCGATAGATCTCTGCTTCGCGCAGGGAGGGACCAAAGTCATCGATGACGGCTTCATCCAGTCGAATTGCAGTGGCAGCTGCCAGATCCAATAAGCGGAAACTATAGTCGCCCGTTGCTTCTCCAGAACCATCAATCTCCAGGGTATAGGTACCGGCTTCAAGCAAGGTAAAGGGATCGCGATCGCGATCCAATGATTGCTGTTCCCAAACGACATCGCCGCTAGGGGCTATTAGCCTTGCCTGGAGATTATCGGTGTCCAATAGGCTATCAAACAGCAATTGCTGACCGGGGGTGCCAGTAAATGTAAAAGTGTCTTGCTCTCCGGCTTCGCTGATGGCATTGCTGAGGGTCTCTCCAATGATATAGGGGGAGGGAGCTAACCGTTCTGGGGTGACGATTTCCAGGGCATAGTCCGGACTCGGATTGCCGTTTCCACCGACCACCAACACATACTCGCCATCGCTGGGCAGAATGGTTTCAGTATCGACATTTAGCCCGCGATTAAAGAGCGTTCCTCCATCCGGGCTGTAAAGGGCATAGTAATTGGTACCCGTAAAGCCATTACTCTCTCCCACAGTACGGTTGAAGAAGAGCGGTTGTCCGGCACTGCCATTGAAGCGATAGAGATGGGCCTCCCGCAGCGATGGGCCTAAGTTGCCTGCGATTTCGCTGTCGAGGTCGGTGGCGGTTGCCGCTGCTAAGTCGAGCAGTCGGAAGCTATAAGGGTTGGTTGTGTCATCAGTCCCATCAATCACAAGACGATAGGTACCCTCTTCAGTCAAGAGAGTGGGGTCGCCGTCGCGATCGGTTTCTTGTTGCCACACCTGCACGCCGGTGGGACTGTACAGAATGGCGTTAACATTATTTCCTGCTGCCAAACTATCGAAGAACAGACGCTGATTGGCGCTGCCCTCGAAGGTATAGGTCGTCTGCTCGCCCACCTCTGCAATCTCGCCTGTGATAGTGTCTCCGATGGTGAGGGGGAGTTCGCTGGATGCGGGTGCGATCGCACGCAGACTGTAGTTGTTATTAGCCCGTCCCGCTCCAATCAGGGCCAGGATATACTCACCATCGCTGGGCAAGGCAGCGATCTCAAAATCACTGCTCAGACCACGGGAAAACAAACGCTGACCATCCGGACTATACAGTTGATAACGATTGCCACTATCCCCGATGACTGATTCGAAGTAAAGACGCTGGTCTTCGCTACCGCTGAAACGGTAAAGCTGGGTTTCGCGCCTGCTGCTGCCGAAATCACCTGAAATATCGCTGTCCGGAGTCAGTAGGTTGGCAGCCGCAGCATCCAGCAAGCGGAAGCTGGCTGTCGTAGCAGCAGCATTGTCGGATTGCAGCACCAGGTAATAGTCACCCTCTGCTTCCAGAGTCAGCAGTTCGCTATCATTCCGCAGGTCGTCAATGGTAGCCAGGGGATGACCGCTGGCATTGACCACCGTGGCAGTCACTCTGGGATCGCTAGTATTCAACCCATCTAACCACAGCTGCTGGCCAGCGCTGCCGTTGAATTGAAAGACCTTCGTTTCCTTGGCTGCCAGAGACACATCCAGCGGGTCATTCAGCGTCAGGTCAGGAGCAGCCTGCAATTCAACCAACTGGAACTGATAATCGCCAGTGCTGCTGCTGGACTGTCCGTAAACTTCCAAACTGTAGGAACCGGTTTGGGTCAGCGGATAAGGCCCAGCATCATTACGATTGTCGAGGTTGCTAAAGACAAGGGTGCCATCAGGATTGAACAGCCTAACTCGTTGACTGGAATCATTGCCCTGACCGTCAAAGAGGATCAAGCTACCGGCATTGGCATCGATAGGATAGACATCGACTTCGCCCCCAGTCGAAATTGTATCGTTGTAGAGGGTGTCGAGTCCCGCAGTGGGCACAACAGCAGCAGAGATGTCGTTCACCTGTACGTCGTAGTCAACCGACTCATCGGCAGGATTGCGTAAAGCGAGAATGTAGCGGCCCTCTACGGGGAGAACGCTGGTAAAACTATCGTTCAAGGAAGCAGTGCCAACCGTCTGTGTATCGCCTGGGAGCGTTGCAGAGGCATACAAAATCCAGTCTGCTCCCGGAGCCGCACTCAAACTCTCAAAGTCCAGCTGCTGGCCGCGACTACCGTCAAATTGATAGAAGATAACTTCTCCAGCATCCAGCGTGCCGGTTAAGCGAGTCGCAGGGAACAACGGAGGTGCCGTATCGGCAAGGAGGAAGCTGTAGCTCCCTGTGGCCTCCTCAGTGCCATCCACAATCAGCTCATATTCACCTGCTTCGGTCAATACGAGTGGGGGGCTGTCGCTACCAGTATCGCCGCCCAGTACCAGGTTGCCACTGGGATTGTAGATCTCAACGGTGATGTCGCTGTCACCCTCGCGGGGGACAAAGTAGAGCGTCTGACCCACGTTGCCATTAAAGGTGTAGCGATCCTGTTCTCCAAGTTTGCCAATATCTCCCTCAATCGAGGTATTGAGAACCAGAGGCGAGGCCGGGGCAGTTGTGGGGACCCATTGGATCTCATAGGGAACCGGGCTATCTTCAGCCCCCTGCAGCAACAAGTAATAGGTGCCGCTAGCAGGCAGCACGGTTTCAAAATCCTGCTGGAGGGTAGTACTTGCCAGTGGTTGGTTGCCAGAGCTGTAGAGCCGCCAGTGGTTGCTGTTGGAACTGTTGGCCTGGTTCTCAAAGTAAACGCGATCGCCTTCATTGCCAGTCAATTGATAGACTTGCAACAAGCGGCCTGGATCAAGGCTACTGCTAGTCAAAGTTTCTGGAGAAAGCAGGGGAGCAGCGTCCAGATCCACCAACTGGAAACGGTAGGTGTCTCGACTTTCCTGACTTCCATCAACAATGAGCTGATAAGTACCGTCTTCAGGCAAAATCACCGGATGACGACCTGATTCTTGGGTAAAGCCAATCTGGTTGAAGAGACTCTGGCCGCTAGGGGAAACCAGGGTAGCGTTCAAGGCGGTGCTTGCCTGCAGCGTATCCAGGAAGAGCCGCTGTCCCTGAGTTCCCGAGAACGTATAGAGATCTTGCTCGCCTTTTTCAGCGATCTCGCCTGCCACAATCTCGTCAATTATCAAAGAATCAACCACTTCATCAGGAGTAATGACCTCAAAGGAATAGTCGATGGGAGTTGTTCCATTACGTCCGTCAATCACCAGGGTGTAGATTTCGCTCTCGGTGAGAACGATCTCCTGGTCGCTGTTAAGCGAAGAAGATCCTCGAATAAATTGATTGCGCGAGTCGTAGAGCGTCCAACCCGCTGCTCCTGCAATGTCGCCTGGGCTATCAAGATAGAGGCGTTGGCCTTCGCTTCCAGAAAACTGATAGAGGTGAGTTTCCTGACCGGGGTCAAGGGTGCCGCTGTAGACTGTATCCGGGTTAATCGGGGTTGCCAAATCTAAATCCAGCAAACTGAAGCTATAGCTACCCGTATGTTCGCCAGCGCCATCGATCCTGACGCGATAGGTACCGCTTTCTTCCAGGATAATGGGAGAGGGATCCCCTGCATGCTGCAAATTATGACTGAATACAGTTTGACCGCTGGGGCTGATAATGCTAGCAGTGTGAGCTGAAGGAGTGGTCCCATCCTGGAACAAACGGTCGAAGTAGAGTCGCTGGCCAGGTTGACCCGTAAAGATGTAAAAGTCTTCTTCTCCTTTCTCAAGGATTTCACTAGCAATTGGGTTGGGGTTAGTATTGTTGCCTAAGTTAAGAGAGGTGGTAATCTCCTCCGGGGTGATAATCTCGAACGCATAATCAACAATTTCTGTAAATCCAGATTGACCTCGCAATGCCAGCATATATTCCCCATCAGCTGGCAAGTAGAGTTCCATATCGTTGAAGCTGAAGTCTCTCTCAACGATTTGATTGTTTTCGTCATAGAGTATCCAATCCAGGTCGCCACTATTGCTGAGTTTGTCAAAGAAGAGTTTTTGTCCGGCATTACCGCTAAAGCGGTAGATGTCGTCCTCTGTTCCGGGATTGAGGGTGCCTTCGATGACTGTGTCAAAAGGAGCATTGGGCACCAGACTCAGGTCGATGGCGCTCAGTCCGTAGCTGCCAGTATGATCGCCAGCCCCATCAATTACGACTCGATAGTTGCCGCTCTCGTTCAGATTCAATAAATGGTTGCTGGCCAGGTTACTAGCCAGGATTTTCTCGCCGCTGGGACTATAGACTGAAAAGCTCCAATCGCCTGTCCCTCCGCTGGATTGTAAGATGTCGAAATATAACCGCTGGCCTGGGCTACCGCTGAAAATAAATTCATCCTGTTCGCCGGGTAGACGCAGTTGGCCGAGCACAGTGTCACCCAAGGTGAAAATGGCTGGGGGTGTCCATTCGACTTCGCCACTATCGGGATGAATGCTCATCCCTTCTGGCCCCAGGATGAGGCTGTAAGTTAGCGGATCCTGGTCGGGGTCGATGGCATCGGCGTCGTATTGATAGAGCTGATTAATCCAGGCATCTACTTCAGGGGTGGAGGTAAAAATCGGCGGACGGTTGGGTGGCTCTTCAATCACGGCCAGGGTGAAGGTCTGCAACGCGGTGCCGCCGCGCCCGTCGCTCGCTTGCAAAACCACCGCGTGGTTGGCAATATCATCTGGGGTCGTTTCCCATTCGATTAAGCCCGTCTCGGGGTCAATGGTCAGGCCGCTGGGAGCGACTAGCAATTCATAGCTCAGAACATCCCCATTCGGGTCAATGGCATTGGCGTCATATTGATAGGGTAACCCGGCAATGACTTCCAGGGATGGGGCGCTCTCAAACGCTGGCGCTGCATTCACCTCGGCGAGTACTACCAGTTCGTACTCAAATTGCTCGCCTGTGGGATTGAAGAAGGCAATTGTCCCCGTCTCGCTCTGCTCGCCTGGATCCAGCTGGTCGGCTGGGGCTAGATGGCTGAAGTCGTAGTAGGGCAGTCCTTCAGGCGTAAAGCCATCCGGGTTGAGGGCCTGGACACTGGGGTCGCTGATGCCATCAATCGCTACCAGTAATGGCCCATCGACGCTGTAGCTGCCGCTGTTGCTCAGAGACAGGTCGGCGTAGAGCACCTCGGTCTCGGCGTTGAAGGAGGTCTGACCATAGTCTGCGACAACGCTGGCGGATACGTCGCTCAGTTGGCTAAAGTCGATTGACCCAGGAGCGGTCGCTGCGGAAAGAACAGCGCTGGTGACTGGGGCGGTTGGGTCAGGGTTGGGCTGCAGTTGAATGCGGCGGATGCGGGCGCTGGTCTCGGTGTCGCTGTCGTTGTTGACCAATCTCAACTCCAGGGTCGCTTCTCTGCCCGCTGGCAGTTGGGAGAGGTCGACCGTCACAGTCTGGCCGTTGATGCTGACACCGGGGGCAAGCTCGGCGGCTTCTCCTTCAGTCAGGTTGAAAAAGGCGTCGTTACCTGAGCCGATGGTATGTACCAGAGAATTGCCT
>JGI12316J14372_10002686_pt1 | contig 18637 bp, 25 predicted proteins | sample MarCyaLeptolynsp_FD_14372 | JGI IMG/M metagenome (IMG submission 14372) | reverse complement strand
AAAGAATGCGCACCTGTTACACGTGTAAACAATCAGGCTATAGGTACAGGAAAACCTGGTGAATTATGGGGAAAAGTGTTCACTGCTTTTCAGCAACGTAAAAATTAACCATGTCCAATACTAACGGCAATAGCGCTGGTAATAGTAATCAAGATGAACCGCAAGGTTTAGTGTTTCCCTGCGACTTTCCGCTAAAAATGTTTGGTAAAAATACGCTGCATTTTATCGCAGCTGTTGATAAGACGGTTGAAGAGCATGTGCCAAGAGAAGATTGGACCTCAACAAAAACCACGCCAAGTAAAAATGACAAATACGTTAGCTATACTATTGTTATTATTGCGCGTAACCGTGAGCAACTTGATAAAGTATGCGCGGCAGTAACAAAATGTTCTGAAGTGATTATGGCCTTGTAGTTGTTTGCGGCTCTCTATTGCTTATTTAAATCACCCTCATAGCTGTATTATAGATGTACATGAGGAGATAATTAGTATGTACGAAAGTTTCTAATTAGTGTGAAAATCTGATTAGAACAGTAAATAAGGCCGCATTTAAATTCGACTTTTTTGTAGTGCCAGATCTATTATGTTGTGTAAGTACAATACGCAAAGCAGTTAAATTTTGCATGATGTGCCATTCATGAAACATTATTTGAATCGACAACTTTTCTTAGAGTTTGCTCCCAGTATTATATTTTTTATTGTTAATTTCGGTTGGGGCATTATGTGGGCAACAGCTGGCGTTATTCTTGCCGCTATAGTCTGTACAGTTTTAGGTGTATTTTTAGAAAAGCGTGTCCCGGTGTTTCCTGCTGTATCAGTAATACTAGTATTGTTACTAGGCGGCGCGACCCTCATTTTTCAAGATGAAACGTTTATAAAGATTAAATCAACTATTTCAATATTGTTATTCGCATCGGCCTTAGCATTCGGATTACTATTGCGGCCAACACTCTTGGCAAGAGCGCTTGAAGGGCAAGTCTATTTGTCTGATTTAGGATGGAAAGTGCTTACATTCCGCTGGACTACTTTTGCAATAATGTTGGCGGCATTAAATGAAATTATTTGGCGCACACAGAGCACGGATATGTGGGTGACTTTTAATACAGTCTTAACGCCAATATCAATAGTTGGTTATATTGCCATTACTCGTTTTACGGCGCCTGCTTATTGGTTGGAGGAATATGATCATGATGGATAAACAAATTTATTCGTATCTTAATATCGATTTTTAATGCTTATGTTAACGAAATACAGCAGAGACGAATGTGAGCCAAACATTTATAATGTCTAGAATTTCAAGTTAATAGTTTAGGGGTTAATTATGAGTATTTTAGATAAAGCCAAACAGCTTGGCGATAAGGTAAATGAATCTGTTAACACCTTCAGTAGTGATGAAGTAATTGCCAATACAGTGATTAAGGCAGTTGAAAAGCAAGAAAAAGTCAACGCGATACTGGAGCAAAGAGGTTGTAATTACCGGGTCGCTGATATTGAATTAGGTATGGGTATTCCGCCGACAGTAACATTTGGTGTNCGCAGAATTTAAATTAGAATACTAGTTAAATTAACTTNAGTAGAATTATNCGAAGNCTTTCATGAGGTTGTGCGACCAGTGCGAAAATTAATTATTATACTTATTACGCATGTATCTGTTGGCGTGTTTGGATTCGCNCTAGGCATCTACATGTTGCCTATTATGATTGCNCCGCCTGCGCCTAGTGAGGCTGAAATTGAAGCGATGTCATCCCAAGTGCAGTTCACATCACAATTTCGTAAAGGCCTGGAAGGTAGTGATCGCTTTCATTGGGGAGAAGGTGTGGTGTCTATTAGTAATAATCACATTACATTAATCGGTGAGCTTGCTCCAGGTCCTGACTATAAATTATATTTGTCTCCAAAATATGTTGAAACTGAAGCAAGTTTTGAACGTGCGAAAGCATCTATGGTGAATGTGGGCGACGTGAAAACATTTAACAACTTCATTGTTGACATACCTTCAGGTGTCGATCCTGCTCAATATAATACAGTAGTGGTTTGGTGTGAGTCTTTTGGTGAGTTTATTACCTCTGCTAAGTATCAATAACTTGTTTGTTAACGGTAGAGCATAGAGATAATCGTGGAGATAGTTAATGGATCGTCGTAATTTTCTTAAAGCAACTAGTGTTGGTACGCTCGGTATGTCAGCTTCACTTGCGGATAGTTATGCGGAGCTAAAGCATCTATCTCCAACCCCGAATGAAATTGAAGGACCGTTTTATCCTATCGTTGCACAGAAAGATAAAGATTTTGATTTGACGCGTATACAAGGGCGAAAAAAAACTGCTCTGGGTCATCATATTTTAATTACTGGACAAGTCGTCGATACAAAGGGGCGCGCACTGGAAGACGCAACAGTGGATTTATGGCAGGCAAATGCTGCTGGCAGATACTGGCATCCACGTGATCCAAATCCAGCATTAATTGATGAAGATTTCCAGGGCTGGGCAATTGTTTCCAGCGGTAAACAGGGAGGCTTTCGCTTTAAGACAGTCATGCCTGGGGCTTATCCTGCTTCTGCCAATTGGCTGCGACCACCGCATATTCACTTTAAAGTAAGTAAAACTGGCTATAAAGAATTAATTACTCAGATGTACTTCCCTGATCAACCTCTAAATGAGTTGGATCGCTTATTACAACGTAAAAGCGCTCACGAAAAAATGTTAATGATTGCAGAAAAGTCATCTAAACATGCAGATAGCTATCATTACAAGATAGTTCTTCAACATATTTAACTCTAATGCATATGAGAGTACTAAATGCTGCAACATTGATACGCTTTAAAATAGTGCGAGGTTAAAAATAATATTAACTTATCATTGTTGTTGGCTTAGTTGTGCAAAGCAGATAAGATTTAATTATGCATCAAATACTTGTTTACTCAGATAGCCTGACATGGGGAATTATCCCTGATACNCGCAAGCGTTTGCCATTTGACCAGCGTTGGCCTGGGGTGCTTGAAAACCAGTTAAACCAGCAGAGCAATAATGTACGCGTAATTGAAAATTGTTTAAATGGTCGGCGTAGTGTATGGAACGATCCTTATAAAGAAGGCAGGGATGGCTCGCAGGGTTTGGCCCAAGTGATAGAAATTAACTCGCCTTTGGAGTTGGTTTTAATCATGTTGGGTACTAATGATTTTCAATCCAGCCACAATAATAACGCTTGGCAGTCCGCGCAGGGTATTGCATGTTTGCTTAATATTATCCGTCAAGCACCGATAGAGCCTGGTATGCCAACGCCTGATATTATGCTCGTCGCCCCGCCACCCATAATCAAACCTAAAGGAGTGATAGCTAATAAGTTTCTTGGGGCTGAAAAACGTTGTGTGGATTTTGCTAAAGAATTACATACTGTTGCCGAACAAGGCTCAGCACATTTTTTTGATGCAGGCTCGGTTGTAGATGCGAGTGAAATAGATGGGATTCATTTGGATGCGCCTCAGCATTGCTTGTTAGGTGAGGCGTTGGCTAAAGCTGTTGGTGAATTTATTAGTTTTAAATAAGCAAAAGTAACTAATTTATGAGAAATGAAAAAATCATTCCTGTGTTATTGACTGTTATGAGTTTTGGCTTTATATCGTCTTCAATGCTAATTGCCGAAAGTTTGGGTCAGCATGAGTGTGAATCGTTAACCATAGCAGCAGCTTCATTTATGAGTAGCCGGGTTCGGGGTGAATCAAAAGACAGTTTGTTAAATAGATTGCCTTCACTAGAGCAGCCACCATACAAAAAAAGTTCAGCAAAATATTTATTGTTAATAGAAATGCATCAGATGGTAGAGGAAGTATTTGCACACGATGAGCTGGATGCAACGACATATATGGTATTTAAGTCTGAAAGTTGTTTAAAAAAAGTGCAGGGTCAAGAAGTCATTAGTTATGGAGTAGCTTATCCTCAGTTAAAAGCGTGCAGTAAACTCGAATTTAACGATGAGTTGACTGAATGCAGTATGAAAGCCGCAGGTGCTAATTAGTATTCATTCCAAAACAGAGTCTACAAAAGTCTATTTATAGCGACCGGTAAGTAAAAACTTAATACTATTTATCGGGTCTCATAGTTTCGCATTATATAAAGTTAGTGACAATTGTATGTTACTGAATATTTATAAACCTTTGGATTGGCAGCATAATAAGTAAATATATTTTTGTATGGTGCTGGTTATAACTTTTAAGGAGAACATCATGGGTCAACTGTCTAAAGAATCACTGGATAATATTAATCGCAGGAAGTTGCTTACAAGAACTGCGACAGTCGCTGCTGGTAGTGCATTTGCAGCAGAGCATAAGCATCACCACCATGCTTCCTCGGCTAATACTGATTTAATTAGTAGTGCTTTGGATTGTGTTAAAACAGGCGAGGCATGTGATGCGCATTGCATAAAGCTAGTCAAGCATGGGGATGACTCTATTGCGGAATGTTTGGATATTGTTAATCAAATGCTGCCAATGTGTCGCACGCTTTCAACTCTAGCATCGGCTGAATCTAACCACCTGGTGGCATTTGCTGAAGTATGTAGTGCAGTATTAAAAGATTGTGAAAAAGAATGTAAGGTTCATGCTGATATGCATGCTGAGTGCAAAGCTTGTATGGAAGCATGCACAGCATGTATCAAAGAATGTGATAAGTTGACTGCGTAGCGTTTAAGTAAAACCTTGATTTATTTTCATAAGAATTTTTTCAACATTATGATAGTCTGGTGAGATATGCTTGTGTTGTTGGTTGTCAAGCAATAAAAATCCTGGAAATGAGTTAAGTTTAAGCGTTCTTGCCAGTGAAAGCTCTTGCTCAAGCATGTCGTTTATAAATCCTGCACTTAAGTCCTTTTCGAACTGCTGTTTATTGCAGCCAATTTCGTCGGCAAGCTCAATTAATGTATCTGTATTGGATGGGTTTCTTGCTTCAAGGTAGTAAGCTTTTTGGATTGCATAGGTCATCGACTCGTCATAGAGAATGTTTTGCTGCCTGGCTGCAATAACTGCACGACACGCGGGATAGGTGCTGCGCCGGGGCGCACACACTTGCCAAAAATCATAATTAAACTGTGTATCGGGAATCTCTTTTTGTATTTGTTGCCAGTTGTAGATTACATATTGTTTGGTCTTTTCAGACATAGGTTCATCGCTGTCTGGCGCCAAACCGCCTAGCAAACGAATAAACTCAATTTGTTTGGGTAATTTTTTTACTAGTTGTAAATATATAGGCCGAAATCCCCAACACCAACTACACATGGGGTCATGAACGTAATAAAGCTTCATTAATGTAGTTTCATTCTTGGTTTGGTTTTCTGAGTTAAGAAATTGGCCATAGTAATTAACCCTACACGCACAAAGCCCATAATCGCCAGTTGGTGCATTTTGTATAAAGACCAATAAACAAAACGTGCTAACAATCCTTCAATCATCATGCTGCCGGCTTTTTTGCCAAGCAAGTTGCCCATCATATTTCCTACTGTAGAGTAATTGCTCAGATTGATCAGTGACCCATAGTCTACATAGCGATAATTAGGAATGGGTTTTTGTTGCAGTCTGCGCTGCATGGTTTTAACTAGCATTGATGCTTGTTGGTGAGCTGCTTGCGCACGTGGGGGTACTGTTGTATTAGTCCCTGGTATTGGACAGGCGGCACAATCACCTAAAGCAAATACGTTAGTGTCGTGAGTAGTTTCTAATGTTTGTTTTACGACTAACTGGTTATTATGATTTGTTTCCAGGCCGTCGATATTCGCTAGAAAATCAGGCGCTTTAATGCCCGCGGCCCAGACTTTGATTTCAGATGGGATTAATCCACCTTTGTCGGTGATAAAGCCTTCATTGTTAGCTTCAATGATGCGGTGGCTGGATAATACTTGAATATCAATTTTTTCAAGTGCAGCTTGAGTTTTTTCTGATAACTCAACAGGTAACGCCGGAAGTACTCTATCGGCTGCTTCGATTATAGTAATTTTGATTTGTTCATGATTCAGTTGGTCGATCCCGAATTTGATTAGTTGCTTGAATGCTTGATGTAATTCTGCAGATAGTTCAACGCCTGTTGCACCAGCTCCGGCAATAGCAACTTTAAGTTGGCCTTCGCGTAGAGGGTTGGCTTGCGCGTGCGCGGTATAAGCTTTGCGTAGTAAATTTTGATGAAAAACATCCGCTTCAATGCGTGTATCAAGAAACATGCAATGCTGTTTAATGCCCTTGATACCAAAGTCATTGGTTTGACTGCCGACAGCGAATACTAATGTGTCATATTTAAAAGTGCGGCGTGGAATATATTCAACACCATCTTTATCTAATGTGGGCGCCAGTGAGATTTCTTTAGTATTTCGATCTAAGCGATCCATTCTTCCCAGGCGAAACATAAAATGATTTTTATGTGCCAGAGCGAGGTAACTGACTTCGTCTTCATAAGAGTTCAAAGTGCCGGCAGCAATTTCATGCAATAGTGGTTTCCATACATGCGTAAGTTCGCAATCGACTAAAGTAATGCGGGCTTTATTTTTTTTGCCAAGTTTATTGCCAAGCTTAGTGGCAAGTTCAAGGCCGCCCGCACCACCGCCGACAATGATAATATGATGAAGGTTAGGAGTATTGTTCATTTATTTTATGTAAAGAGCACGTTTATTAATTAGTAGAAGAATAAGGTTTAAATTATCATCTGTTGCCGTGAAATCTTGTTCACGCACATTGGTTTGATGGCAAAGTTTTTCAATTAGAGCATTTGAATTGCTATTGCTCGGAATTTTTTCACCATCAACAAATAATATATGTTGCTGGTTTTGCTTAATAAAAGCAAAGCGTGAGCTTTCATTGCGATACAGGCTGTGATTGGAAGATAAGTGATTTTTTAATTCGTGCAAATTGCGAGTGGTGTGTGGCTCGCTAGTATTGAAATAGCTTGGCGACTCATATTTAGGTGTAGTGATATAACGGCCGAACCAGTCTTGTAGTTTGGCTGGATTTTGTATTTGCTCTGACAGTATGCTCTGCAGTTGGGAGAAAACTTCATTATTAATCTCGCCGCTATTCACCTGTGGTTTAAGACCTGTGTCTGAATAACGCATTGACTCGTTCAATTGTTCGCCCAGGTAATCCGTAAAATCGCGCAGAATGTCACTATGTGAAGGGGCGCGAAAGCCAACTGAGCAAGTCATGCAGTCATCACTCTGTGCAATGCCATTATGCCCAACACCTGGGGGCACATATAACATATCGCCAGGATTGAGCACCCAGGATTGTTCGGCACAAAAATCTTCTACAATTTTTACCGGGAGCTCTTTTAAAGGTGAAGTATCGTCATAGTGTCCACCAACTTGCCATAATCTTTGGCCTTGAGTTTGTATAAGAAACACGTCGTAATTGTCATAGTGTGGGCCTACGCCACCGCCTTTGCTGGCATAGCTCACCATTAAATCGTCAATCCGCCAACGCGGAATGAAGTTAAATTGTTCCAATAAGGATGCTGCGTCGGAGATATAGTGATCAACTGCTTGAACAAGCAAAGTCCAATGTGAATTAGGTAACTGAGTAAAGGTTTCTTCCGTGAAGGGACCATGTTTTAATTGCCAATTATTTTCCTTATTAATAATTAAACGCGATTCAACATAATCCTCGCAAGCTAATCCCGCAAGTTCATCGGCGCTCAGAGGTGAAGTGATATTGGGAAGGGCTTTTGGTATCAATAGCGCTTGTTTTTGCCAATATTGACTAAGAAAGGTGTTTAGCCCTAATTCCCGCAGTGGATATGGATTCATTGTCTATGCTTTAAATTGTTACTATGTGGCGCATTCTTGAGCATTTCGATATGTGGAATGCCGTCTTCAAGATACATATCAGATGTTTGAGTAAAACCAAATCCGGAATAAAAAGCACTTAAATATTGTTGTGCGCTGATGCGAATATTATGTTCTGGCCAGGCATGAGATATTTGTTGTAAACACTGGCTCATCAGAGCGTCGCCAATACCTTGCTGGCGGTACGATTCCGCGACAGCGAAACGTCCGATACTGGTATCAGGGTAACTGGTACCAGGTGCGAGCAAGCGAGCACAGCAAATAAGTTTGTCTTCATCAGAACCCATTAAGTGAAGTGTATTTTTGTCGCGATCTTTTTCGTCCAGTTCTGAGTATGCACAAGTTTGTTCAACAATAAATATATCTATGCGTAGTTTGATAAGGTCGAATAATTGTTGTGTATTTAGCTCGGCAAATGACTTGCATTTCCACTTAATAGAATTCATGTTAAGTTCACTGTAGGTCGTTAAACTATATTAAATCATTTATTAGCTTTAACCCAATATCAATAACAATATAATTTTAAAAATAGCAGTATTGCTGTTTATATTATTAAGAGCTTTTTGGCGTATAACATTTAAATGATTTTGTATAAAGAAACATTTGTCACGCTTGCTATTGTGCTCACATTTGTGGCATTTATTCCTTACATTGCTTCCATTTTAAAAGGCACGGTTAAACCACATGTGTTTTCCTGGGCGATATGGAGTATTACTACTTTAACTGTATTTTTTGCACAGTGGAGTGAAGGTGCTGGTGTGGGTGCGTGGTCTACAGGTATATCGGGATGTGTGACCGTATTGATAGCTGTGCTTGCCTTTATTAAACACGCAGATATTACGATTACGCGGAGTGACTGGATATTTTTTATTCTAGCGATACTGTCATTGCCGCTATGGTATGTTACTTCTGATCCAGTGTGGACGGTGGTGATCCTAACCAGTATAGATGTAATGGCTTTTGTGCCTACAGTGCGTAAAACTTACATAATGCCATTTAGTGAGCCAATAATATTTTTTGCTATTTTTGCATTGCGTGACTTACTAGTTATATTGGCTTTGGAGCATTATTCGATCGCAACGGTGCTGTTTCCTGCATCAATATCAATATCATGTATTTTGCTTATTACAATGATGCTATATAGAAGAAGAGTGGTGGGCGTTAATGCGTAATACTTCAAGAATTATAAAACTTAGCTTTTTAGCTATAGTGCTAGGTATAGTATGTATAGTTTTTGAAAATTACTACTATCAGTATGTTGATGCTGATGGTGTTTTGCATGAAAGCTTATTTTTGCCAATTGGAGCAATGCTTATATTATTGGGTAGTGCAGGGTTTGTTTTTGCGTTAGCGCGAATGTTTTCTCGGCAATTGAAGAAGTAATTATTATTTTTATTCGTGTATATGAAGAATCATAGCTTTGAAGGTTTTTGGTGTCGGTTTTATAAGCTATGCTGATACTATTTAATAAGCCATACAATGTACTCAGCCAGTTCGCTGATAGTGAAGGGCGTGAAACTCTGGCTAAGTATATAAAGGTTAGGGATGTTTATGCTGCTGGTCGCTTGGATAAGGACAGCGAAGGTTTGTTGCTATTAACAGACAATGGGGAATTGCAAAATAAGATTACATACCCGAAAAAAAAGATAGAAAAGTATTATTGGGTGCAAGTTGAGGGTGAAGTGAATGATCAGTCTGTTGCTCAACTTGAATGTGGCGTTAAGCTTAAAGATGGTGTGACAAAACCGGCACGCGTGTCACGTATTTTGCCACCAGAGAATTTATGGCCTAGAACCCCGCCAGTGAGATTTCGCAAAACAGTGCCTACACAGTGGCTGGAAGTGATTATCCATGAAGGAAAAAATCGTCAAGTTCGACGTATGACAGCTGCGGTTGGCCATCCAACATTGAGATTAATACGCCATCGCATTGGACAGTGGCAATTAACTGGATTGCAGCCCGGTGAAAGTAGAATACTTGAAGGTAATATTTCACTATAATTTAGAGAAAGTGCAAAATAGGAGAGTGCTTTATGCAAGTCAATGGCAAATCTAGCGCATTTATTTTAGGTGTGTTTATTTTTTTAGGCTTGTCTGCGCTGGGGTATTTTCTCGCGACAGCTGCAATAGACTTTAAACAATATGATCGTAGTGTCACTGTTAAAGGTTTGTCAGAACGTGAGTATCCTGCGGATATTGTTATTTGGCCGATTGAATTTGCCTTGGCAGATAATGATTTGGAACAACTTTATCGCAGGATCGATGACTATACTCATAAGATAAAATCATTCCTGGAAAGTAATTCAATCAAAGCACAGGAAATATCATTTTCTGCACCCTCTATTACGGATAAAACCGCACAGCAATATGGCGGCGGTCCTGCGCCACAATATCGTTATTCGGCAGTTCAGACGGTAACTGTATATTCAAATAATATTGAAGCGACACGCAGTGTAATGAATAAGCTATCTGAGCTGGGCAAACAAGGCATTGTGTTTACGGGTGGAGGGTATCAGTATCAAACTGAGTATATATTTACTCGTCTGAATGATGTTAAGCCCGAGATGATAGAAGAAGCAACACGAAAAGCACGTGAAGTAGCTGAAAAATTTGCCAAAGATTCCGAAAGTACTTTGGGTAAAATTAAACGGGCATCACAGGGACAATTCAGTATCAGTTCGCGTGATAAAAATAATCCGCATATAAAACGCGTTCGAGTAGTGTCAACAGTACAATATTATCTGTCTGATTAAATTTCACTAATTCATGAGCAAGTATAATTTTCCATATATTGCTTTATTTTTAGGTATGACATTAATGTTGGTAGTTTCATTTGGTGGCCAAGTGAATAATGCTAACATTACACGGTTACCGCTTTTGACATTGTTGATAATATGCGAGTTTGCATTTTTTGTTACGGCAATTGGCGCTTATATCTCATTGAAACAAATAATTGATTCTGGATTTACCTGGGTAAGGCTGGTTGTAACTTCCTTATGTGGGCTGTCGGCGATTACTTTTCTGGTTAAAGGAATCGCTTTCTGGCCGTTATAAGTTCTATCTTTTCTGTGTAGCTTGTTAAAATTAAATTTATCATCTATCGCGCTAATAGTTGGCAACCTGGTTCCAATTATTGGTGTGCTATTTTTTTCCTGGGAGCTGTTCCCAGTCGTTTTACTTTACTGGTTAGAAAATGTCGTAATAGGTGTTTTTAATGCGATAAAAATGCTGACATGTGCTGATGCAATAGCATTTTTTAAGAGAATATTCATGACGGCTTTCTTTTCGGTGCACTATGGTTTGTTTTGTATGGTGCATGGCGAATTTGTAGTTAATCTGTTTGGTGGTAAGGATGATTCGCTTGAGCAAGCACCAATGATAATTCTTGCTAGTGGTTTAAAATGGGCATTATTAGCTTTAGTTATTAGTCATGCATTTTCTATGCTGAGTAATTATTATTTAAGAGGTGAGTACAAGCGACTTTCTGTGTCAGAAGTGATGTTCATGCCATATAAAAGGATTATTGTATTGCATGTGTTTATTATATTCGGTGCTATGGCCTTGCAAAGTTTTGGTGTGACTCAATTAGGGTTAATTGCTTTAGCTATTATTAAAATCCTAGCAGACTTAATGGCGCATAATATGGAACATAAGAAATCTTATAGTCGTTAAGCGCATGGCTAAGTTGCAACCTGTTTTTAAATATATACAAGAACGCGATTATCAAAAAGTATGCGCTGACATGCTGGCATTTACCTGCCAACGTGATGAAAGCACAATTGATGAGATATGGTTTGTAGAGCATGATCCTGTTTTTACTGTGGGGCGCAATGGTAATGAGAGTAATTTACTTCAAGCAACTGATATTCCATTAATACACTCAGATCGCGGCGGTGATATTACCTATCATGGGCCTGGACAGTTAATTGTTTATTGTTTAATGGATATCAAGCGTTTGCATATTGGTGTTAAGTCTCTAGTTCACGGGCTAGAGAAAATAGTGATTGATTATTTGGCTAGATTTTCTGTGGTTGGTAGTCGAATAGAAAATGCACCAGGTGTATATGTTAATAATCAAAAACTGGCATCTTTAGGGTTGCGGATACGAAATGGCCGCGCCTTTCATGGTCTGGCGATTAATATTGATATGGATCTAACACCTTTTAGTTATATACACCCATGTGGATTAGAGGATATGCGGGCGGTTCAGCTAACACAATTAGGTATACAAGAGTCGCGTGATCAGGTAGCGTTAGCATTATCTGAATTAATACTTGAACAATTTTACTCGTAATATGAGTNCAATTAATAAACAACGTGGCGCTGATAAAGTTTCACGTATTCCAATAAAAATTATCCCGTCGGAAAATGTTCTGCGTAAACCTGAATGGATACGCATAAAAATTACTAATTCCGANAAAGTTTCGGCNTTAAGAAAGGTTATTAAAGAGCATAATCTCTACACTGTATGCGAAGAAGCTTCATGTCCAAACTTGAATGAGTGCTATGCGAATGGCACTGCAACTTTCATGATACTGGGTGATTTATGCACCCGTCGTTGTCCATTTTGTGATGTTGCACATGGTAGGCCATTGCCTCCTGATGAAGACGAGCCACACAAGCTGGCACAAACAATACAATCGATGCAGTTAAAGTATGTAGTGATTACTTCGGTTGATCGTGATGATTTGAAAGATGGCGGGGCGGGACATTTTCAAGCATGTATTAAACAAGTGAGGGATCTAAACCCGGGGATTAAAATAGAAGTACTAGTGCCTGATTTTCGTGGACGTATGGATACTGCATTAGCAGCATTAAAGCCACAACTTCCAGATGTGTTTAATCATAATTTGGAGACTGTACCTAGACTGTATAAGCAAGCCAGGCCAGGTTCGGACTATCAGTGGTCATTAGATCTTCTGCAAAAATTTAAACAGATTAACCCCCATATTCCGACCAAGTCTGGGCTTATGTTGGGTCTTGGAGAAGAGTTAGATGAAGTGCGGAAAGTAATGCGTGATTTACGTAAACATGATTGTGATATGTTGACCTTAGGTCAGTATCTGCAGCCTTCCAAGTACCATTTGCCAGTGATGCGCTATGTTACACCTGATGAATTTGAGCAACTCAAACATGAAGGTTTGGCCATGGGGTTTGTAAATGTTGCCAGTGGGCCAATGGTGCGCTCTTCATACCATGCAGATCAGCAAGCGTCTGGGCATTAATATTAATTATTTATAATGTAACTAATCGTCATGTCATGACGCAAATATCATTTCTTCAGTGCATACTTATTGGCTTCGTGTAATCGTGTAGCCGTGCCTACATCAAACCACACGTGCGCATGGGTAGTATGCGCAAGTTAATCGTCATGTCATGACACAAATATCATTTTTGCAGTGCATACTTATTGGCTTCGTGTAATCGTGTAGCCGTGCCTACATCAAACCACACGCCTTCATATAGCTCAGCACTAATAGCTTGTTTATCAATACACTGCTCAATAATGTCTAATAAAGGGAATATTCTTTTCTCATGTTTGAATAACCCCGGGTCGATATAGGCAATGCCGCTGTAAGTATAACGTTGCCCATTAGCATTTTTTAGATTTATCTCAGCGGGGCTGAAGTCTCCATTAGGATGGTGCTGGGGATTATTCACCATAATCAAATGTATGTGATTTTGCTTGAGTTGGTAGTGTGTATTGAAAGGAATATCACAAAAAATATCTGAGCTAATAGCTAGAAATGGCTCTTTGCCTAGTAATGGTAATGCATATGAAATGCCTCCTGCAGTTTCCAGTGCCTGTTCTCCTTCATCAGAATAACTAATAGGTATGCCAAAGCGGCTTCCGTCGCCTAAGTGTTGCTTTATTTGATTGCCCAAGTGAGCAGTATTAATAACCAGGGAATCAAAACCAGAAGCAACACATTTTTTTATATGATGTTCGATTAAAGTGCTATTGCCTACTTTAACCAGAGGCTTTGGAATCTTGTTCGTTAATGGTCGTAAGCGGCTGCCACGGCCGGCAGCAAGAATCATAGCTTTCATGAAAATTTTTGAATTAACTGGTTGAATTGAGCTAGCTCTGAATACTTCTTACTAACATTGATAATGTAATTTAGTGTGCGCGGTATATCATTTAAATAAGCCGGTTTGCCATCGCGGTAATTTAATCGACAAAAAATACCTGTAGCTTTTAAATGTCGTTGGATACCCATTAAATCAAACCAACGGGTAAATTGCTCTAATGAGTAATCAGCATCAATCTTTTGATGGAAATACTTTAGCCAGTTATCTATATTACTTTGTGGCCAAGCAATGTAGCAATCTCTTAGTAGAGAAACGAGATCGTAGGTGATGGCGCCTTTAACTGCGTCCTGGAAGTCAATAATTCCTAAACTATTGTCATCGAGCAACATTAAGTTTCTTGAATGATAATCTCTATGTACAAATACTTGAGGTTGTTCAAGTGCATTCTGCTCAAGTAATTTAAAGCAAGATAGAATAATTTTTCTTTCGTTATTTTCTAGGGATATATTTAAATGTTTGATAAATACCATTCGCTAAATAAATTCATTTCTCTTTGCAGTAGCTTGCTGTCATATAATGGCAAGTTAGTGATATCAACATATTGCATATTAATAATTTCATCCATAGCCTGCTGGTATAAATTATCTGCGGAATTTTTGTCTAGGGCATCAAGCAATAACTGGTCACCAAAATCTTGCTGCAAGTAGAAACCCTGGTCCAAATCTGCATTATAGATTTCGGGTGCCGGAATATTATTTCTTCTAAGTAGTGATGCGATATCTATGAATGGTCGACTATTTTCTAGTTCTGGTGGGGCATCTACTGCAATTAGGCGGGCATTGTTTATTTCAAATGCGTGTTTGGCAGTGAATCTAAAATAACGACGAAAGCTGGCATCACCAGAAACAGGGACAAAAGAATTCTCAACGATGTCGAATTGTTGGCGTATCCAAGTAAGTAATAATGTGGCGCGTTTATCGGTCGTATGCTTCATATGATTTGAAATATTGGCAGGCAAATATATGCTAGGGTGGAAAAATGCTTGTTTTTGAGTGATTTATCAGGGCGCTTGGTTAATTAAATAACAAATTTGCCGATATGTAGTACTAGTCAATTATAAGTCAGTTGGACCCAGGATTTACCTTAAATTCCCGCACGCTTGGAGAAACAAATGAAAGCATCTGAACTATTTATTAAATGCCTTGAAAATGAAGGAGTTGAGTATATTTTCGGTATTCCCGGTGAAGAAAATCTGGATGTTATGGATGCCTTATTGGATAGCAAGATCAAATTTATTACTACACGCCATGAACAAGGCGCTGCCTTTATGGCCGATGTGTACGGACGCCTTACTGGAAAAGCGGGTGTATGTTTGGCAACGCTTGGTCCTGGCGCAACAAATTTAATTACTGGGTTTGCCGATGCGGATATGGATCGCGCACCCATTGTGGCAATAGCAGGCCAGGGTGCAACCACACGTATGCACAAAGAAAGCCATCAAGTATTAGACCTGGTTAATTTATTTGAGCCGATCTCAAAATACAGTACTCAGATACGTGCGCCACAAATCATCCCTGAAATAGTCAGAAAAGCATTTAAAGATGCGCAAATGGAAAAACCGGGTGGTAGTTTTATTGATTTTCCTGAGAATATTGCAGGTGCACAGATGCCGGTTGAAAAGCAGCCGCTTAGAGTGCAATCACCGTTACCACCAGTACCGCCTATAGAAAAAATTCAGCAAGCGGCAGAAGTTATCAGTAATGCTGAATACCCTATTGTGATGGCTGGTAATGGTGTTATTCGTAATGCGGCTTCAGAACAATTAGTTGAATTTGCAGAGCAGTTAAATATTGCTGTTGCGACAACTTTTATGGCGAAAGGCACTATTCCTTTTTCGCATAAACTTTCATTAGGTACAGTAGGATTGCAAGCAAAAGATTATGTAGCCTGCGGTTTTGAGAAATCTGATGTGATTGTATGTGTTGGCTTTGACATGGTCGAATTTCATCCACATATCTGGCACAAGTATAAAGATAAGAAAATTATCCATATTGATATGAGCCCTGCCGAAGTTGATGAACATTACATACTGGAAGTAGGCGTAACGGGTGATATCAAAGCCGGGCTTAGAGAGATTGCGAAATTAGCTAAACCACATGTAGGTGGTTTTACGGATGAATTGCGTGAAACAATTGTAGGGCAGTGTTGAATCCTGAGGATGTTGTTATTTCTGATGTGGGTGCCCATAAAATGTGGATGGCACGCATGTATCAGGCGGAACGTCCTAACACATGTATTATTTCCAATGGTTTCGCTTCAATGGGTATTGGTGTACCAGGGGCAATTGCTGCCAAGATGGTTAACCCAAATGCAACTGCATTGACAGTGACAGGTGATGCAGGCTTTATGATGAATTCGCAAGAAATTGAAACAGCCTTGCGCATGGGAATAGCTATAGTGATATTAGTTTGGAACGATAGCGAATATGGTTTAATTAAATGGCATCAAATGCGTAAACTGGGGCGTCCGAGCCATATCGAATTTACTAATCCTGATTTTGTGAAATATGCAGAGAGTTTTGGTGCAAAGGGTTATCGTGTAAATAGTGCTAAAGAATTAATTCCAACATTAAAGCAGGCAATAGCAGATGATACGGTCGTGATTGTTGATTGTCCTGTCGATTATTCGGAAAATATGAAGTTGACTGAAGAGCTTAGTCGTCTGGTTACAGGCGCTGCTGCTGAAGAATAACAAATAAAGAATAGTTAATTATGAGCGAAACATTTGGCATTATGATACCTGGTGCTAAAGGTGCAGGAGAAAACATTAAAGTAGTTGCACCTTGGGATTTGTCACTTATTGCAGAAATCCCTGCTGCGTCCGCGGATGATATAGAAAGCGCATTAAATACTGCCTATTCTATATTTAAAGACCGGGATCGATGGTTGCCAATTCCTAAGCGAATCGAAGTGCTGGAAAAAACTGCTGAACTTATGCAACAACAAGCAGAAACTCTTGCTTTAGAAGCTGCACGGGAAGGGGGCAAACCATTAATTGATTCACGCGTTGAAGTTGCGCGTGCGATTGATGGTGTTAAAAACTGTATAGAAGTATTACGTACAGAAAGTGGGCGTGAAATTCCTATGGGGCTAAATGCTGCTTCACAAAATCGATTGGCCTTTACACGCAAAGAGCCTATTGGTGTGGTTGTTGCAGTAAGTGCTTTTAACCATCCGCTAAATTTGATTGTGCATCAAGTTGGACCTGCAATCGCTGCTGGGTGCCCAGTGATTGTTAAGCCGGCTGAAGATACACCGCTTTCATGTTTTCGCTTTGTACAGATTTTACGGGCTGCCGGATTGCCAGATGAGTACTGTCAGGCGTGTGTTACTAGTGACCATTCAGTTGCGGAGAAACTTGTTACTGACGAGCGTGTAGGATTCTTTTCTTTTATTGGTAGTGGGCGTGTAGGTTGGATGTTACGCTCTAAATTAGCTCCTGGTGTTCGCTGTGCTCTGGAGCATGGCGGAGTAGCCCCTGTGATTATTGATGCCACTGCAGATCTTGATGATACATTGCCTCTGATTGCTAAAGGCGGTTTTTATCATGCTGGTCAAGTGTGTGTATCTGTGCAAAGAGTATTTGCACCTAAACAAATAGCTAAAGATATTGCACAACGACTAGCGCAGTTTGCTCAAGCGATGCAAATAGGGGATCCGACATTAGAGGCAACTGAAGTAGGGCCTCTTATTCGGCCTCGTGAAGTAGAACGAATAAGCAGCTGGGTAGATAAAGCTGTGAATGACGGAGCAATGAAAATATGTGGTGGTAACACAGTCACTGAAACTAGTTATGAGTGTACAGTATTACGGAGCCACCCGCTCAAGCTCAAATAAGTCAGCAAGAAATATTTGGTCCGGTAGTTTGTGTGTATGGCTATGATACTATTGAACAAGCTATTGCTCAGGCTAATAGCTTGCCATATGCATTTCAGGCATCGGTATTAACTCAAGATCTAGATATGGCTATGCGTTGCAGTCGGCGGCTAGATGCGGCAACCGTAATGATTAATGATCACACAGCCTTTAGAGTTGACTGGATGCCATTTGCAGGAATTCGTCAATCAGGTTTAGGTGTAGGAGGGATACCCTACACCTTTGAAGACATGCAAGTAGATAAACAGATTGTTATCCGCTCAAGAGAGCTATAGATATTATTCTCCTTTACCTCTTTTATTTAAGTAATCATAAAATTCAAATTTAGTAATTACGCCTTCGCCACTGGTGTCATATTTAGCAAATACTTTTTCGTCACCAAGATTGTAAATGGCTTTGGCTTCTTTGATATCCAACTGTTCATTTCGGTTGAGATCTGCGCCCCAGAAAAGCCCGTCTTTAAAATCAAGTCCACCACCACGTGAGAACGCTTGTGAAGAAAATGTGGCGAGTAATACAAAGAATGCCGCAGAAACTAATTTCATTGTTTGACTCCAATAATATGTTCTTTAGTAACAGACCTTGTTGGTCACATTTTACTTACATGCTACTTTTTAACACAGTCATCTGACTCTAGCATTGCATCAACATTACATATTTTTAATATTAGCTGTACAGGTTAAAGGTTTTTATGTCCTTGATTTACTTGCAGTGCTTCAAATAAACGCGTGAATTCCTCTGATAATTATAGGTTTTTTGTTTGCTGACGGGTAATTCCTGAATGCTGGATTTACGGTAGCCATGTTCGCGAAACCAATGTAAAGCTCTAGTAGTCAGCACGAAAACAGAGTCTAAA
>JGI12316J14372_10002684_pt1 | contig 18641 bp, 16 predicted proteins | sample MarCyaLeptolynsp_FD_14372 | JGI IMG/M metagenome (IMG submission 14372) | reverse complement strand
ATATAAGTAAAACTTATTAAACAGGGACAAAAATCGGGGATCTCTGGTACTCACACCCGCCAGTTGCACTTCGTTGCAGCTTCGCTGCAATTACCCCTAGAGGGATATCCGCCGATGGCTTGGTTGTGGTAGGCGACAGCAATAGCAACAATGGCGATGAAGCCTTCCGCTGGACAGCAGATGAGGGCATGGTGGGACTGGGTGACTTACCAGGTGGAAGCTTCAGTAGCTTTACTTCAGATGTCTCCGCTGATGGCTCTGTTGTGGTGGGTTCAAGCAACAGCAGCAATGGCTTTGAAGCCTTCCGCTGGACAGCAGATGAGGGCATGGTGGGACTGGGTGACTTACCAGGTGGAAGCTTCAGTAGCACTGCTATGGACATGTCCGCTGACGGCTCTGTCGTGGTGGGTTGGAGCAACAGCAACAACGGCTTTGAAGCCTTCCGCTGGACAGAAGGGAGTGGGATGGTGGGACTGGGCGACTTACTAGGTGGAAGCTTCAGCTTTGCTGGGGGGATCTCTGCTGATGGTTCTGTTGTGGTGGGTTCAAGCAACAGCAGCAATGGTCGGGAAGCATTTATCTGGGATAGTAGCAATGGTATGCGTTCCCTCTCTAATATACTAACCAATGACTTCAATCTGGATTTGACAGGGTGGAGATTAGACACAGCAACTGATATCTCTGACGATGGTCTTACTATTGTAGGCTGGGGAAGCAACCCAGATGGAGCAAGGGAAGCCTGGATTGCACAACTCGACTGTATTCTGGGTACCTGTCAGGACAATCCCATCCTCCCTAATCTGCAAGACTTTGAGCGGTTTGAGTTTATTGATGTTCCTACTGGGCAGTGGTACGACCCTCCTGCCGCCTTCGGTTTCGAGTACACCATGCTCTCAGACTCTTTATTCACCCAAATTCTAGATTTCCCAGTGGGTATCGACACCGATGACTTGTTCACTGTCACCGTTGGCAATACTGTTCTAGGAGAATTTGGCGCAGGACAGAGCGTTGATTTTGTCTCACTGCTGGGCAATGGTGTCTCCAGCTTCACAATTACTGGAATTGACCCGCTAGTAGACGGAAGCGATCCAACTGCCTTCCCAATCAGACTTGACTTCAACACGGAAACAGCAAGCTTTGAAATGCGGGCGCTAACGGCTTCTACTCCCGAACCCTCTGTTTTGATCGGACTCAGAACCCTAGCCCTAACCACCGGAGCGCTCCTGAAACGCAAACGCCAAGCCTAGCCATTGCCCTGCAAGACTTTGCACCATCAGCTCTCATAATTGATTGCGGCCATTACCCCCATTTAGGTCAGATTTTGCGCCAAAAATGCGGACAAGTTTGCAGGCACGTCCTCAATAGAGGGGACAAGTTTGTGGCAAAACCGATCGCATGTGAACCTGTTTCTCTGCAAGCATTACAGGCATTCGGATAAAGAATCGATCGCACGGGCAAAGGTTGAAAATGCGGACGCTATCCCTACGCACGATTTGGACAGGACAGTATCCCGTTACTGCGAATGCCGTTGTATAAAGGCAATCGGGTCGCTAAACCAGATCGCAAAAAAGCCCTAAATTCTCCCTCCTTTGCCCTCCTTTTGTAAGCAAATAGCGCAATTCAGAAGGCATATAAAAATACATTAATACTCTGGTCACACACTGAGACACTTTCGCAAGCAACAACAAGTGATGTCTATTGGGCGGTGACCGCCGCAAACGACGACATTTTAGAACCCAGATACAGCAATAGTTTCAGAGGGTCGTATTTTAGAACCCCAGCTGACCGGCAGCGCCCAGGCCGCGACCGGTTGCCGGTTATTCAGGCGATTGTATAAATTGAACAGGAGAGGCAGAGGGGATAGACCGCCCCCATACTCTGTTCCATAATGGGGAGGAAGCACGGAGCGCTGATGTGTCTGAAGGCGAAGCCCAGCACGGGCAAGACGCGGGCGATGAATCTGCCGGGAAGGGCAGTCGATTTGATGGGCCCGTTGGTGCTGTGGGGAATCGGGGCACTCAGCACAATGTCGCGGGGCGGGTGGAAGGCGATCAGGTTAGCGGTATTTCTCAAAGGGTTGCGGGGTCTCCAGGGGCGAATGTAAATGCATCTCAGGGGGATGATAACCAGGTTGCTCAAGTCAGCATTGCAGAAGGGGCAACCGTTGGCAGCATCAACATTGAGCAGAAGCAGCAGCTAAAGCCTACAGGCATCCCCCATAATCTGCCCCGCTCTAATGCTGAGTTCGTGGGACGGGGTCAGGATTTAGAGACCTTACATCGGCAGCTGCAGCGATCGGATCGCATTGCCATTTCTGCCATTGCTGGGATGGGAGGCATCGGCAAAACGGAGTTGGCCTTGCAATATGCATCCACCCACTTGGAACAGGGTATCTATCCGGGCGGTCTGTGCTGGCTGCAGGCACGGGATGCGGATGTGGGGTCTCAGGTGGTGACCTTCGCTCGGACTCGCTTAGGGCTAAATTTGCCGGATGGGTTAGAGTTGCCTGAACAGGTTGGGTTTTGTTGGTCTCACTGGCGGCAAGGGGACGCACTAATCGTCTTTGATGACGTGACCGATTACGAGCAAATTGAACCCTTTCTTCCCCCTGGAGAGAAGCGCTTTAAGGCACTCTTCACCACGCGCAAACACTTTACGACGGTTGAAGAGTTGCGCTTGGATGTGTTGAGCGAAGATGAGGCGATCGAGTTGCTGGGCAGGTTGGCGGGGGAAGAGAGGGTTCAAGGGCAGTTAGAAGATGCTAAAGCGTTGTGTCAATGGTTGGGATACCTGCCTTTGGGTCTGGAGCTGGTGGGACGCTATCTGGAAGGTAAACCCGATCTGTCTTTAGCCAGGATGAAGGAGCGCTTAGAAGCCAAGCGGTTAGAGGCTAGGGCACTGGTCAACCCTGAAGCCGGAATGACCGCTGATTTTGGCGTTGCGGCTGCCTTTGAGTTGAGCTGGCAGGAATTGAGCGAAGCAGCGCAACAGTTAGGTTGTCTTCTGTCTCTGTTTGCTCTGGCTCCAATTCCCTGGTCATTGGTGGAGTCTGCGATCGAGTTAACCGATGAAGCAACTATCCCCTCTGATGCTGAAGAGTTAGAAGACCTGCGAGATGAGACCTTACTGAAGCTCCATCTACTACAACGAACGGGTGAAGGAACCTATCAACTACATCAGCTGATTCGGGAGTTCTTTATTGCTAAGCAGGGAGAAGCCGATGCCTTGAAGCAAGGCTATTGCAAGGCAATGGTCAAAGCGGCAAGGGCAATTCCTGACACTCCAGTTTTGAGCGATATTGCAGCAGTTGCCCCTTCCATTCCTCATATCGGGGAAGCGGCGACGGCACTGCAGGGCTGGTTGAGCGATGAAGATGCATTTTACCCTTTCGCGGGAATTGCCTGGTTCTGGGAAGGACAGGGGGCTTATACTCAGGCGCAACACTGGAAAGAGCAATGTTTGGAGGTTGTGCGCGATCGCTTAGGCGAGGCTCATCCTGATGTGGCTACCAGCCTCAACAACCTGGCGGCTCTCTACTACCACCAGGGACGCTATGAGGAGGCCAAATCTCTCCTCCTACAGACGCTGCAGATGTACAAACAGCTCTCAGGCGAGTCCCATCCCGATGTGGCTACCAGCCTCAACAACCTGGCGATTCTCTACAAAAACCAGGGACGCTATGACGAGGCCGAACCTCTCTACCAAAAGGCGCTGCAGATGAGACAACAGCTCTTAGGCGAGAGCCATCCCGATGTGGCAATGAGCCTCAACAACCTGGCGGCTCTCTACTACCACCAGGGACGCTATGACGAGGCCGAACCTCTCTACCAAAAGGCGCTGCAGATGTACAAACAGCTCTTAGGCGAGTCCCATCCCGATGTGGCAGGCTGCCTCAACAACCTGGCGATTTTCTACAAAAACCAGGGACGCTATGACGAGGCTGAACCTCTCTACCAAAAGGCGCTGCAGATGTACAAACAGCTCTTAGGCGAGTCCCATCCCGATGTGGCAGGCTGCCTCAACAACCTGGCACTTCTCTACTCCGACCAGGGGCGCTATGAGCAGGCTGAACCTCTCTACCTACAGGCGCTGCAGATGAGACAACAGCTCTTAGGCGAGAGCCATCCCGATGTGGCAGGCTGCCTCAACAACCTGGCGATTCTCTACAAAAACCAGGGACGCTATGACGAGGCCGAACCTCTCTACCAAAAGGCGCTGCAGATGTACAAACAGCTCTTAGGCGAGTCCCATCCCGATGTGGCAATGAGCCTCAACAACCTGGCGGCTCTCTACGACAACCAGGGACGCTACACCGAGGCCGAACCTCTCTACCTACAGGCGCTGCAGATGTACAAACAGCTCTCAGGCGAGAGCCATCCCGATGTGGCTACCAGCCTCAACAACCTGGCGGCTCTCTACGACAACCAGGGACGCTACACCGAGGCCGAACCTCTCTACCTACAGGCGCTGCAGATGTACAAACAGCTCTTAGGCGAGAGCCATCCCTCTGTGGCAATGAGCCTCAACAACCTGGCACTTCTCTACTACAACCAGGGACGCTATGAGCAGGCCGAACCCCTCTACCTACAGGCGCTGCAGATGTACAAACAGCTCTTAGGCGAGTCCCATCCCGATGTGGCAATGGGCCTCAACAACCTGGCAGAGTTACACGAATCACAAGAGCGTTACAGCGAAGCTGAAACCCTTTACCAAAAGGCGCTGCAAATTGCCGAGCAACGCTTAGGCCCTGACCATCCCAACACAGTCACCTTCCGCCAAAATCTCGATCGCCTTCGCAACAAGATGTCAAATTCAGACGAATAGCGCAACCTCGATCGAGCGGGGAAGGCAGATTCAGAGCATCACAACCCTTCCCCATACCCCAATCGCAAGAAGAAAGCATCGCACCCACACCAGCAAGCCCCGCATGGCATGGCTTTTATGCGCGCGCGGGGAAACTTCAACACAGTCGAGTCAACCTGGCAGGATGGCCAAAATGGAGCATAAATCGCTGAAGTCTTTGCATAGATAGAGCTTCAGTGATATTGAGCAGCCTGTTTTATAGGTGTAGGAATCTGTCAGGTTCCTTTTTTTGTGCTGAAACCTGTTGAAATCTGTGGAATGAGATCGCACCAATATCGTTTCCACCAACCGGATCGCACAGACCTTTTACAACCTGGACAATTGCGTGGAATGCCCTTCTTTTTTTATAGCTTGATCGAGTTGATCGAGGTTGACTTCCCCTTTACCAAGGGCTTGCGGGCAAACACTGATATGCTCAACACTCTGGCCTGAATCAATTCCCTTTTTTATATGTCTGATTCTGTCCGATTTTGTCCGATGGAACATGCCTCCATCATAGCCAGGTTAGCAGGGCATGAGCACAGATTTAGGGTACGCTTTTGGGTCACTTTAGCGATTTTCTGTACCCTAATTCGAAAACAAAATCATCTGTCCTTTTCTGTCCCCTCAAAAGCGCAAGCCTCTGCAGAACAAGGTTTTAACCGAAGTGCGTGATCTATAATCACTCACTTAACAAAGCAAACAAAATTATCCCGCTCTACTGCCCAAACGGGGTAACGAGAGAAACGGTTCCTACCCCTCTAAAGATGACCTTAAAGAAAGCCGTATACTTCCCCAGATAAAGGAAATCATTGTAGTAGCGAGGCGAGCGCTGTTGATTCCCCTCAGCATCAATAAACGCAATCCGCTTATGCACCTCACACACTGCCGATACGCGCTTCAATGCGTCTTTGTACCACTTAGCCCCGGTACGGTTGAGCAACACGATCGCCGCTTCTATTTCCCCCGATTCATAGGCATCGATCGCCCTCTCCAGGAACTTGCGTCCCAGCAAGCGGACTGAGTCCGAACCATAGGGAGGATTGCACCAAACTTTGCCAAACCAGGGTTGAGATAAACCATCCTGCTCTTTGGTGTAGTAGACCCCTGCCTGAATCCACGCTTGAGCCGTGGCATTACTGGCCACATCCAGATCGATGCCCTTTAGCACTTTTCTGGCCAGATGGATGTACTCCGAAGGGGTGTACCATTCCACCGTCGCGTCCCTGTCTCCCAAAGGATTCTTGAGCGGAATTCCCAGCTTCTGGGCTTTTGTCACCAACCGCTCCATCTTGGCGTTGACTGTGGCCAGTTGAGCGGTAAGGGAATCGCGCTTCCTCAGCAATTGGATGGAAGTCCTCACCTCAGCCACTTCATCCGATTTGAGGTTGCGGACGGCTTCAGTTTTGCCATCCTTCCAGCGACGTAAGCGGTAGTAGCGTTTTCCTTTTGAGAGACTGGAAGCGACCCAATGGCCGCGATAGGTTTCATCAGGGGAGCCAATCGCATCTAGTTGCTTCTTCAGGGTTCTGGCTCTTGTGCTTAAGGTTTTGTACAGCATGAAAAGTTGGGCCGCTTAGAAAAGATTAGGAGCTTGACCAGCCCAACTCATGAGGGTGAAAAGTTGGGCCTGTTGGACTCATTTTATCGCCCTACAAGCCCAACTGACGGAAGGGAAAAGCTGAGCTTGTCGCATCTCCCCCCAATCCAAAATCGGCAATCCAAAATCCAAAACAGTTTCACTCCCATCAGCGAAGCGAAGCAAGGCAGGGCATGAAACGCTCACCCCCCACGGTTCGGCTGAAACCATTACCCTGTCTGAATGCCAGCTTGATGTCGGCTTGATGCCCGCTTGATGCCCGCTTGAAATGGTCTGTGTTTTGTAGCCCCTCTACTGGAGAATCGCAGCTGAGAAACCATCCCAATACATCAGGGAATCAGATTACAAAACATCATTTCCAACAAAGCAAACCAACCAGGTAGAAATTCAGAACCATCCCCCCCCGGTTCAGCTAAAACCCTTGCCTTGTCATCGGTTCGGAATTGAGTTCGGAATTATTCGGAATTATTCGGAATGGAACAATGCAACCCCTTAATAATATCAACTTCCTTTAAAAGTTCATATAGTTCCTAACAATTTAAAAGAAAAAACAGATAGAAAAATAATGAAGAGTTAGCTCTATCTTTGTCGATATTTCATATGTTGCCGTTGAAGGGGGGGGTCAAGCTGGAACCCCCATCCTGTCTAAATGCCCGCTTGATGACGGAATTTTGACGGAATTCTGACGGAATTTTGACGGCTTCAAAACTGGGTGTTTATCGCTCACAAAACAGACAATCCTCACCCTTCAGGCCAGTGCAAGGCAAGGCTATTTCATGGGGTCAAGATGGTCTATCTAATTGCTCCATCAGCTCCTCTAACTGGTCTGATACCCAATCCAAGTCCAGAGCATGGGCTTCGATTTCAATGGCCACAGTCATAACACTGGCAATGGCAGTAATGAAGCTGGGAATCGCCGTCACTGGAATATCACCAGCACCCATCGAATCGATCCGCTGATTCAGCTTTAGCAGCATGCGGGCAAAAGTCCGCATGGATGAAGCGGACAACTCCTTTGCCTGCTTCATCGCCTGCTCAGATTCTTGCTTCCTGGTCTCTAACTCCATATGACCTTTTGAAAAATTCCACCAAAACGGCCAATTTTTTGAACAAAATTTGACACTATTTGACATTTTTGAACCATTTTGAACAGCCATTGAACGGGCTTCAACGGCTGAAACCCTTGATTCCCCGTTGCAGGACGATCAAAGTGAATAGTTCGTTTGAACATCTCTGTCACTGGACAAAAAAATTTTGAAAAATTTCAAAGGTCGCTCATCTCATCCAGGAAAGATTGCATCGCCTCTCTGCTCTGTCCCAGCTCTCTTAAACAGCGCCGGACTTCCTTCAGCTCAGCGCTGTACCATCCCGTCTTCAAGCTATTTTGAGCGCTTCGGGCTTTTCCTTCTGGCGTCCTGGGGCCGCTCGATCGCTCCCACGGCTTCCACCGTTGGATTGCTTGCCGTTGCTTCTGTCGTGCTTCCGATGTCCAGCGGGGCATAGGTTCCTTCCTTTAGCGCATGTTGTTGTTGCTGCTCTAACTGCAATAGGTTCTGTTGGTTCTTGATGAAGATGGTCTGGCGTTTGGGGTGCTTCAGGTCTGCCAGGGTCTGCAGGGTCTTGCGACTCTGCTCTTGGGCTTTCAGCGCCAACTTCATGTAGCGCTCTGGGAAAGTTGGATCGCTTCCACCAGGAGCAATAACCATTGAGGCCACCTGAACCGATTGGTTAAACAAGGCATTGAGTACTAATGCTTGAGAAGTCAGCAACTCTTCTGCCAGAGTGAGATCGCCTCCCTTGATGGCCTCGCAAGCTGCTTCAACTGAGCATGAAGGCTCCTGATCGGGAAAGGCTCTTATGGCCGCGATGCTGCGCTTGGCCAGAGCAGCGGGGGAATCATCGGGGCCGACTTCACCCGCTTTCTTGAATACCTTTTCCCGTTGTTCCTTCCAGCGATTGCGCCCTTCTACTTCTGTAAGCCTGTCCTTAAGTTGGTTGACGCGATCGAACAAGCTCTTTTCCATGGGGAAAGTCCATCTGCACTACCTTCGATTATGGCTTGACCTGAAGGACTGGCAGGGATGTTGCATGGGGTTTTCAGTCGGTTACCTGTTGCCTGGGGTTTCCATTGCTTTCATGGGTTCCCATCAGATTTTTGCTTTCATGGGTTCCCATCTGAAATTATTCGCAGCCCACTGTTTCCAGATCGTTTCCAATCTGTTTCGCTTCTAATCATCGGGAAAGAATGCCGCAGCAGCCAGCTCCGCTTCTTCAACCGCATCAACCCCCGGAAAATAGCATTCCACTCTCCAACCGCAAGGCGATTGGTCATCCTCAACCAAGGCCAGTCCATAGCGCTTCAGCGTTGCTCTGGCCTGATTGAAATCCGATCGCAGACCGTAGAAATCAGCCAGCAAGGTGAGGGCCTTGACCTTGTTGTGCAAGCGGACAACGGTCTTGCTTTTGGAGCTGGCCACTGATGCGATCGCAGCACTCACTTCATCAGGCAACTCATCGGAACCCTTGAGCTTCACCCCTCCATCGTTGGTGAAGGACAACACCTGAGTGATGTTGCTGAAGGCAACACGGGCAATCTCCTGGACAACTTGCTCTAAGCTCATCTGGGCATTAGCGCTGACCCGGTCTCTCAGCTGCTGTAGCTGGGCTTGAACCTTAGCATTAGTTAGCAGTCGGCTCGCTTGAACCCGTGCGGCATCGACATTGCACTGGTAGCCAGCCCTCAACACGGCAGCGCCGCCATTGAAGTCGCGCAAGTACTCTTCACAAAAGCGCTTCTGTCTGGGGTTCAGGCCAGCTTCAGACATCATTCCATCCTTCGGGCAACTCCCCTAAGACCGTTTCTTCAGTCCCGTCCTTATGCACAATGATGGTCACAGGTCTGAACTTCTCCAACTCCTTGTCCCAAAACCGTTTTTCAGCTTCTACATAATCATCCAGAAGTCGGTCATAGGTTTTGTAGTGCATCCAATCGGGTCTAGGAGGGGGGTTAAACGGCTCGCCGGGGCACCATCTCAGATCCTTTAGCCGCTTGCGAATATCAGCCATAGACAGATCGTGCTGCCGATAAAAGTTGCCACTGGCGTTACTGCTTTCATAGGTCAGATTCAGGCACTGACGGCAACGGTAGGGACTATCCGGGGCGCTGCGTCGCTGGTACAGCTTGCCGACCCGTCTGTCGCAACCGGGGCAAACAAACCAGGGGCGCTGATTGCCATAATTGCAATCGCTCCAGACAATCTGATGGGTCACACCTGAGAAGCTGGCAGTTTCGCAACCGGGGGCAATCAGACCCAGGCGCTTCCACTCGCCGACATCATGGCAGGCACATTTACTGACAAGTTCGCGCTGGCCGCGACGCCCTGAACCTTCTCCCCCCATGCCTTATTCCTCCTTCGCGTATGCACGAAACTGAGACTGAGCTGGGTTCAGAACGTTCGAAGTCCATTCCTCCCTTCGCGCGCGCGCACGAAGCACCGTCTGTCTCCGATGCCAATATAGCCATTTTGAGCCATTGGCACGGCAGGGCCGCTAACCCTTGAAAGTCGTTGCAATTGAGTAGTGACAAGACTTTCAGTTGGGTCATGGTGTTTCGTCCTGATTGCGATCGCAGCAAGCAAGCCTGAGAAGTCTTTAGGGTTTTGCGGTTTTTGGGGTGCTTTTTGCGGTTTGGGTTAACGAGGTTTCAATACTTTCAGCTCTCAACCGCAAAACCGCGATGAAAAACCGCAAAAAGGCTCTACTCCTTATCCTGTGAGACTTCCAGCCTCTCAGACGATAGGGAATTGACGGCTTTGAAAAACTCGCGAGCAAACTTGATTTGTGCCTTCCTTGATACTCTGTTGTGGGAAGACTCATAGTCCAGATTCCAGCATTGACGGCAGCGGGGTAGCTCGCCTAACAGTTGGCGATAGTCAACCGCAAAAGGATGGTACAACTTGCCGACGCGCCTGCTGCAACGAGGACAAACCAGCCAGGGTCTATGTTTCCCATAGTTGCAAGCTGTCCAAACAATGCCGAATTCTTCACCTTTTATGTTGATGTGGGTGGCATCGGCAGGCACTGATACCCCAAAGATGCTGACCTGATCGCAACGGTCAGCAGTCAGATAACTTTTATACGAGCGCTTGCGACCGGATCCGATTCCTCCCATCAGCCCACTTTTGAAACTTTTTCTCTAAATCAATAAGAGTACGGATTTTTAAGTCGCTAAAATAACGGACTCGATAAAAATGCTTCAATAACTCAACTTCAATCTTGATATAGCTTTCAAGCTTTTAAGACTCTTCTTAAATTCAGTGATGCAACTTGTCTTTAAAGTCTACACGTATTTTTAACGACCGCAAGAAAAACCTGGAAAACCGCAAAAAGAAACCGCAAAAAACCCTAAAACCGCAAAAAAACCCTAAAACTCTTCAGCAACTTTTTCCTAAATCATTAGGGTAAAGTGCGGCAATACATTAACGTCCTCAGTATTTCAAAACCCTGGTCATCCATTTCTGAGACTCGATCGTGGCTTTTAGAAATGCGTGAATACATGAGTCTCAGGAGTCTCGATACGATTTTTGTCACTTGCTTCAGGAACAAATTCAAGGGGTTTAATCCCTGGACTACTGAATTAAGCACCCACTCCGAAAACTCCGATTTTACATCAGGGGGGTTTTGCATTTCGGAACGGGACAACCCGCTCTAAAACATTGACCCCCGGTGCCAAAATTCCCGAAATTCCTTTCAAATGGGCGATCGCGCACGCGCGTTATATCCTCCGCAAATTCCGCAAATTCAGAAATCCCCATCAATTCAAGCACTCAGATAGTTGCTACTGCTATCAGCCGGGTTGCTCTCCAAGTACTGGTTTGTAGTTGAGATGCTGGCATGACCCAACGTATCTCTAACCAGTTCGATAGATGCTCCTTGGTGCAAGGCATGTTGAGCATGGGCATGCCTCAACCAGTGACAGGACACTTCTGATGGTAGCTTGGCTCGCTTGGCTGCTGCCTTGACAATGTTATGGGCATTGACCCGACTCATGGGCTGACCGTCGCGACCGGGAAAGACCGGGCTGTTTGCGTTGGCGAAGCCTTCCCCTTGGGAAATCGCGCTTTCGGCTAACTCTTGGGCCTGGTCTTTTAACCGAATCATTGCTTGTGCGTTGGCGAAGCCGCTCCTTTGGAGCATCGCAGACGCTTTCAAAGCACAAAGTTCAGACCAGACTGGCTTAGGAACCACCACCGACCGGGGCTTACTTCCTTTGCCGATAATGTTGACCTGGACTATGCCCCCGTCGCGCACCGAAAACGATCGCCATAGCAGAGAGTAGACCTCGCTAACCCTTGCACCCGTGTAGTAAACCGTTTTGAGAAAGACCAGATTGCGAGCATTCTCTTCAAGAGCAAAAAGCTTAAAAACCTCAGACTGAGTGAGAATGCGACCAGCCAGAGTAGTACTCAATTTGGGAGCTGACAACAACGCGCCGACGTTGGCCGGGATGTACTGTAACCGCGCTGCAAAGCTCAGCAAGCTTTTGACCGCTGCCAACTTGCGCCGCACCGTCGCAGGTTTATAACCCTGGCCGCCCATCCAGGATTTATAGGCATAAAGGTCTTCAATCGCTAACTCTTGAATGGAGCAACCATCCAAAAATTGCTCGAGCAGCGATCGCACATCCCGGCGATAACCGCTTTGAGTATGGGGGGCTTTTCCATCCAGCCACAGATCAATCAGCTTGGCATCGCTGGTGATGTGGGCAAAGGGTAAATTGTTGACCAAATAAGCCTTCCAGCCTGATGGTTTGCTGGGTTGCCACAACTTTACATAACCGTAGTTATGTTAAGTCCGGTTAACCCCTCATCCTATCGCGATTAATTTGATTTTGTCAAATTAGACGATTAATCAAGTGCTAGCATATCTATCTGGAGTTGTCAAGAGTTTTGGTGATATTGGTTTTGGATTGGAGGTTGAGGCGAAGTCACTGTAGATCTTTTGGGCAGTCTGGTTTATGGGTCTTCACTGTTCCATCAGGCATCTTTGTATAGCAAAATTTAGCCCCTTCCAGATTGGCATCCTTCAGATTAGCTCCCTTTAGATTGGCTGATAACAGGTCAGCTCCTTCCAGATTGGCTCTCCACAGGGAAGCTCCTTCCAGATTGGCTCTCCACAGATAAGCCCCTTTTAGATTGGCTCTCTCCAGATAAGCCCCTTTCAGATTGGCTCTCTCCAGATAAGATTCTTCCAAACTAGCCCCCAAAAGGCTGGCCCCTTCCAACTTGGTGTTCCACAGTCCAGCCTCCTTCAAATTGGCTCTCTCCAAGCGAGATTTTGCCAAATTGGCTCTCCCCAAGTCAGCTCTCTCCAAATTGGCGTCCCACACTCTAGCCCTTTTCAGATTGGCTCTCTTCAGATCAGCCCCTTTCAGATTGGCTTCCCCCAGGAGAGCGTCCTGTAGATTGACATCCTGCAGGTTAGCACCCTGCAGATTGGCTTTCGCCAGGTTGGCGCTCTGCAGACTAGCTTTTCCCCCCAAATTCGCACCCTGCAAATTGGTTTCCCACAGGTTAGCGTTCTGCAGATTAGCTTCCCACAGGTTAGCACCCTGCAGATTGGCTTTCCACAGGTGCGCTCCCTGTAGATTAATCCCTTCCAAATTCGTCTCCCTCACATCAATCTCGTCCAGACTAAATTTCTCCCGATGCAGCCGCTCCAATGCCAGAACCACTACACCAGATTGTTCCTCTTGCCCTGTCTTCACCACCCTCCAAGCTTCATAAATTGCCTTCTCTCGACGTTCTCCATACTCAATCAAGAAAACAAACACCGCGATCAAAATGCCAGCTTTCTCCAGGATGTTGAACAAGTCCGCCCGATTCATCCAGTTGGAAACAGGTTCGATCGCTTTCTTCTCAAGCCATATGAATGGAGCTACAACCCGTCTACCTAGACTCTGTCTGTTCTGAAGTGCCTTGTGATAGTAATAATCCGATCGCCCCTCCGGTTTCCCATCCGCTTCCCACAGGTAATAAGCTTCTAACCGAATTGCTTCATCCCGGCGCTGCTGCCACCTATGCTTGAACCCTTTAAACATGCTGCCTCTCTCCATCAAAGTGACAGCACGATCGTGACAGCCAAAGCACTCCCATCAAAACCTTGCTACCTTGAGAAGCATTGCTTGCAAAGCTTTGCAGTCGTTTGACTTCGGGTACTTGCCGTCACTTCGATCGGGTGACGGTTTTTCATGGGGTGGTGACCAGCGCCGGACGAGGGGTTTTACGTTTTGAAAACGTGAAACCCCTTTGAAAGCTGTCATCCCTTAGCCTGATTGGGCTTAGACAGTCCTTGTTTCAAACAGGGACTGTAATTAAACCTGTTGGTGCGGTAAATGAAATTACTTGCTTGCCCGCAGCAACTAACCAGCGCCGGACGAGGGGCTATCCGCTTTGAAATCAATTAACTTCTCGTCCGGTGGTTCCATGTTGTGACCGCCGGTTGCATAGCGCCCAGGCCAACAGACCCTAACCCCAAACCTCAATCGCTGCAGTCCTTTCACCATCGGCGTTGTAGAGCTGAAACGCTTAGCGTTGCAAGAGCATGTGCTTGGATGAATGACTTCAAAACGTAAGTGAAACAAGACCATTCACAGCAAGGGGTTCAGGCATTGGATTCCCCAAACTGTAAGTGAAATGGAATGGGAGGATATCGCAGTTAGTTGCAGTTAATGGGATGTTGATTGCAGAAGTCCACCCTTTCTGCCAAGTAGATTGCAGCTCATCCAAGCTATCTGCGATCGCATCGCCTACCCCTTGGAAAATCGCATTCATCCCAACAGTTCATTAGAGCAATGGAGCAAACGTTGAAGCAATGATGGAACGTTCCAAGGCTGTTCCAACCAAGGCAGCACAAAGCTCAATCCAGCTCCTTTTTTTTAAGTTGGACAAATCCCGCCACTTTGCCCAATATCGAGGCATTTTCACCCCCTGCTCATCAACATGGCTCAATCGCTCAATGCTCCTAATAACAAGGGGTTTAGCGCTTTTGTGCGATGGGGCAAAAGTAAGGGGATGAACAAGCGCTTTGACAAAATGCGACAAATCCCGACAAATCCCGCCACTTGAATATCGCCTATCTCTGAATGCCTTTAATAGCAGGAATTACAGTAATGTCCATTCTGTCGCTAAATTGCTGTTTTTGTCCCGACGCAGGTTTGGGTAGGGCTACAAGATGAGAATCGCACTGCCTCATCCTTGCGATCGCACTGAACCATTTTTGCGATCGCACTTGCTCCAATCTTTGCGATCGCACCCACCTGTCCCAATGCCTCGCATCGGCATCGCCTCCCCAAAAAGCCAAAACCTCTACAAATTTAGAGTGATATTTCTAGGGTCACAGGCAATCGTATTTTTACCCTCAAACACATGAACCAATATCGGCAGAACTCTTTCAATTTTGAGCGGCTGCTAGGCCACTTTCGCGAACAGCCTTAAGACGTATTCAATGCAGTGAAAAATACAGAACGTAACCTGGAATAATAGCTGAGAAAGAAAGTATCAGGATTGTGTATTCACGTTGCGGCTAAAACGACAATTTACACTCTCCGTATTCTTTGGCGTCAGCACTTCGGCATTGATGTGCTGATTTTCGAGCAAAAGACTGCTCAATCCATATAAAACTCGCACAAGGAGTGACATTGAAACCGAGATGAAAAAGATTGCTGTTTTGGTTATTTCTATTGTGGCTATGCTGGTATTCTTGACCACTCAAGCTTACGCTGACGAGTCTCATTCAACATTGAGTGCAGCTCATCCAAAAGTTACTGACCCCCAAAATGTTGGGACGACCGCCAACAATCCGGCTGAATCTGCGGTGGTAGAGGGACTGGAACAGTGGCGCAGAACCATGAAACAACTTTCCACACCAGGAGCAGGGTGTTTTAAAGCCACTTATCCGAAAATTGAATGGAAACAGATGCAAGAGACAAAAGCGCCTGCACCTCCTTTATCGCCATCCCATAGAATTAACTCTGACAACATAGGGTTCAGAGACGATTGGTCGGTTAAAGTGAAAGGATTACTCTCTTCAGTGACTGGATCGTTTGACAGTGTCAGCGGGGTGACAAGCGTAACCGACTATCACAGACAAAACGACTTCGAACTTCAGCTCAATTCACAATCTTTCGACTCACCACCGATCTGCCATGGTAGTGATTGCCAAGGCTGGCAGCAATTCCTATATTCTTCCAATTATCCTTGCAGATTTTACAAGGGCGGAAATGGGTGTTTATATATACAGTATTCGCTATCTGGTTACAGCGAACCCTGTCCGAAAGAATGGGCAGCTGTGAGCGAAAACCAGTGCATCAAAAACAGCAAGACATGTCTTATTCCGCCCCAAACCATTGCAAGGCTAGCCGATATGTCCCTAACAGGAGTTGCCAATGCAGATGGAGATGAAGCCATCCTGTCAATTGGCAAAACCCTCTACACCATGAAAGCAAGCGACAATAGTCTCGACCTGGACAACTACTGGAAAGCAGCACAGTTTAATATTTTCGGCAATGGAGGAGGGTCTCTGGCTACTTTCAATCCTGGGTCAACAATCACTGTGAGAGTGACCGTAGATAGCGGCACCATGACAGACACTCTTACCTATGAAAAAAATGGGTACACTGCCGAGGCCAACAATCTCAACCTGATCGGTCAGCCCACTATTTTGAAACAGCCATATCCTGCAATTGTCTTCAAGGAGAGCAATGTCAAGGCACAAGAATGAAATTAAGATGTAGTTGAAATCGCAACGGGCAGAAAAATCAGATTTCTATCCCGCGACATTTCTCCATTGGAACAACAACCACCCCTTTTTGTGGCGGCAAATCGCTTTTTTCATTTACCGCCCCAACTGCGATCGCACCCAATCTCCACAGGCCATGCAGGGCTATGCAAGGCAGGGGATAAAGGGGTGGATACTTTCACCAGCGCTGGTGAGGAAAGGTTAGGCGAAAGTGGGGTGAAAGTTAGGTTTTTCGTTGGTTTTTGATCTGAACTTGATCTGGAATTGATCTGAGGTTTGGTGCGTTGGTGTAGCCTTCCGAAGGGACTAGAATCTGCACTATGCACCGATTGAATTGACGTTATGGGGTGGCTGCGATCGCATTTGATAGGACTGCGATCACATTGGGGCTTGAGGGGCAATCCTTTGGTGTGGCTGTACTATGCGCCAATTTAATTGTCGTTTTGGGTGGGTGCGATCACAAATGTCCATGAAAGATCGCTCCTTTTCGCTCCTTTTCGCTCCTTTCATCCTTGCCGCCTGGTCATTCACTCAAAACCATAAAGCCCCAATGCCTTAAACAATGGGGACTTCAGCGATAGGGGTTCAAGCCATAAAGTTGCATTATCCCGACGCAGGTTTGGGATGGGCTACAGAAACAGGTCGGGGAATGGCTTCGGTTCCATGGCCATGGATCCAAGGGTCAGCAACCTTGTGAAAAGTTGTGTCCCGAAAAAGCTGATGAATCGGGCTAAGACTCGCTGTGGTGAAAAAATTGGCCTGGAAATTTACACCACATTGGGCAGCTTCAAAGCATGGCTGGGCTGAGCTGGGTTGGGAAAGTGGTAACCCGGTCAACGCCTTGCAATGATTCGGTTTTGCAGAGAGATGCTGGGAAAGTGGTAACCCGGTTTTATTGTGAATGCGATCGCATCTGATGGAATGAAGGTGCAAACCACTTATGAAAACGATCGCTGGCATTCGTTGAATACTTTGAGGACGCTCTATCCGGCAGTTCAGATATTCAACTTTTTCATAAGCGGTTGAGCCAAAACCACTTTGGAAAACGACTTTGGAGAATTGCCATTCTCATAAGTCCCTTGCATTTTCATAAGCGGTTTTCTTCAGCGGCATCGACAACTGGCTTGGTTGTGCTTTGCAGGGAGTTAGGGGCGATTTTTGAAGGTACTATTTTTTCTTTGGCCGATTTTTCCGACGAGCTTGTTTCTGTATTTTGTTCTTAGAGCGATTCTTTTGCTTGGCTTTTTGTCGTGATGCTTGGGAAAAGTATTCTGCTCTTTGTTCATGTAGGGATTTAAGGTTGTTGCGAATGACGATCGTAGAGTGATGACTAGGGCCTAAGCATTGTTTCAATATTTGTAGTGCCTTGGTATAGAGGGGTTCCGCTTCCTTGCAGCGGCCTTGCGATCGATACAACCCAGCCAAGTTGTTGAGACTGTGGGCAATATGAGGGTGCTTTTCTCCTAATTGGCACTTGACGATGTCAAGTGCCTGAATGAGGAGCGGTTCCGCTTCACTGTAGCGCCCTTGCAATCGATACAACTCTGCCAGGTTATTGAGACTGCAAGCGGTATCGGGGTGTTCTTCTCCTAACTGACGCTTTTTGATCTCGAGCGCCTGAATGAGGAGTGGTTCCGCTTCATTGTAGCGTCCTTGCAAATCGTACAACCCAGCCAGGTTATTGAGACTGCAAGCGGTATCGGGGTGTTCTTCTCCTAACTGACGCTTTCTGATCTCAAGCGCCTGAATGTGAAGTGTTTCCGCTTTACTATAGCGCCCTTGCGATCGATACAATTCTGCCAGGTTGTTGAGACTGAAAGCAGTATCGGGATGTTCTTCTCCTAACTGACGCTTTCTGATCTCAAGCGCCTGAATGTAGAGCGGTTCCGCTTCACTGTAGCGCCCTTGCGAGTCGTACAACCCAGCCAGATTGTCCAGACTGCTAGCGGCATTAGGGTGCTCTTCTCCTAACTGACGCTTGATGATGTCAAGCGCCTGAATGTAGAGGGATTCCGCTTCACTGTAGCGCCCTTGCGAGTCGTACAAACCGGCCAGGTTGACCAGACTGCTAGCGGCATCAGGGTGCTCTTCTCCTAACTGACGCTTGATGATATCGAGCGCCTGAATGTAGAGCGGTTCCGCTTCACTGTAGCGCCCTTGCAATCGATACAACTCTGCCAGGTTGACCAGACTGCTAGCAGCATTAGGGTGCTCTTCTCCTAACTGACGCTTGATGATATCGAGCACCTGAATGTAGAGGGATTCTGCTTCACTGTAGCACCCTTGCAATCGATACAATTCTGCCAGGTTGCCCAGACTGCTAGCAGTAGAGGGATGCTCTTCTCCTAGCTGGCGCTTCTCGATCTCGAGCACCTGAAGGCAGAGCGGTTCCGCTTCACTG
>JGI12316J14372_10002682_pt1 | contig 18646 bp, 15 predicted proteins | sample MarCyaLeptolynsp_FD_14372 | JGI IMG/M metagenome (IMG submission 14372) | reverse complement strand
GCGAGCGCTGGAGCGCGTCTTTTGCCTATCTCCGCCCGATTGTGAAAGAGCGGGAAAATCTTACAGTGATGTCGACGGCGCTGGTCTCGCGCGTTGTGTTCAGGGGCGGCAAGACCCATGGCGTGGAAATTGTCGCCAAGAAGGGCGCGGAGCCGGAGACGATCGTCGCGGATCGCGAGGTGATCCTTTGTGCCGGCGCGGTGCAGTCGCCGCAAATCCTGCAACTGTCGGGGATTGGCCCGGCAGACGAAATCCGCAAGCACGGCGTGACCTGCGTTGTGGATTCGCCGAATGTCGGGGGCAATCTGCAGGATCATCTCGATGTCACGGTGATCCATGAAATGACGCAGAAAGCCTCCGCCTATTCCAAGCAGGCGGGCCTGAAGAAACTGGCGGTGGGAATCAAATACCTGATGTCCAAGTCTGGTCCCGGGGCGGACAATTTCCTGCAGGCGGGTGCTTTTCTCAAAACGAGAGAGGGGCTCGATCGGCCGGATATCCAGCTACACCTGGTCAATGCGATGATGCGCGATCACGGCAATTACGATTACAAGAAAGACGGCTTTACCATCCATTCGTGCCAGCTGCGCCCGGACAGCCGCGGCACGGTGATGATCCAGTCCGACGACCCGTTCGAGCATCCGTTGATTGATCCAAATTACCTCGCCACGGAAACGGACCGCACAACCATGCGTGAGTCGGTCAAGATGATGCGCGACATTGCCGGGCAGAATGCGCTATCGCCGATCCGCGGCGCCGAAGCCTTCCCGGGTGAAAGCGTACAATCCGATGACGAGATCGATGCCTTCATCCGCAAGTATGGTGAAACCATCTACCACCCGGTCGGCACGGTCGCGATGGGAATTCAGGATAACGCGCCGCTGGATGGAGATCTGCAAGTGCGCGGAGTCGATGGGTTGCGCGTGGTCGATGCTTCGGTGATGCCAACTCTGATCGGCGGCAATACCAATGCCCCGACGATCATGATCGCAGAGAAAATCTGCGACACGATCCGGGGCATTGCGCCATTGCCGCAGGAAACAGTTGAGATCGCGGCCTAGTCGCCACGCTTCCAGACGGCGCGGGCATGCTGGTCGGTGTCCGTGCCGAGCCCCATCCAGGCGAGCTGCCCGGTATCGGCATTGACGATGACAAATTTGCCGCGCTCTGCCAGCACGGTAGAGAGCTGGGTGCGCAGGTCATAGGCGGTCATTTCTGCATTGAGAATGAAGGTGCCCGCCATCAGTTCGGAAAACTGACCACTCTGATTGAGCACGGAAATGACCGCGCGGCGGCCGTCTCCGTCGGTCTGAACCGTCAGCAGGAAATTGGACGGCGCCGGCTTGTCGTCTCGGGTGGGGGGCGGCGTGTGCGGAAACTCGGCGGCGAAATCGAGATACGCACCGGCTGCGCGAAATTCCCCGCCATCGCCACGCGCAACGCGGGATTTGGCGGCCAAACGTCCTTCCTCGATGAACCCGCGCATCTGTCCGAGCGTGTAGGGGCCGTAGACCACATCTGCCACCATGATGCGCCAGATCGGCGGATCAACTTGTGAAAGATCGAGCGCGTCATTCGAGGCCATGTCGCCACGTCATCCTTGATTCGGACCTGTCAGACCATAGCCTAGCGCGAAATCCAGTTATCCGGGAGGTCTCCAATGATCGAGAGCGAATTTGTGAACACCAAAATCGATGGCAAGGTCCTGATCGTCGAGATCAATCGACCGGAAAAAATGAACGCCGTGCACCCACCCGCCAACCGGGATCTGGGCGAGGTGTTCGACAAGTTTGCCGAGGACAAGGATCTATGGGTCGCGATCATCACCGGGGCGGGGGATCGCGCGTTCTGCGCTGGCAATGACTTGAGATACCAGGCTGAAGGCGGGGAGATGTTCCCGGTGCCGAGCGGCTTTGGCGGCCTGACCAATCGCTACGACCTGTTCAAGCCGGTCATCGCGGCGGTAAACGGCGTGGCCATGGGCGGCGGTTTCGAGATCGCGCTTGCCTGCGATCTGATCATTGCCTCGGACAATGCCCGCTTTGCTCTGCCAGAACCGAAAGTCGGTCTTGCGGCTTTGGCGGGCGGCCTGCACCGCTTGCCGCGTCAGATTGGTTTGAAACAGGCTATGGGCATGATGCTGACGGGTCGGCATGTGATGGCTGGTGAGGGCAAGGAGCTGGGCTTCATCAATGAGGTTGTGCCCCAGGCGGAACTCATGGATGCCGCCATGCGGTGGGCCGGGATGATCGCAGAATGCTCGCCATCTTCTGTGCGCACGACCAAGGAAGTAGCGATGAAAGGCCTCGACACAGCCAATTTCGAGGAGGCGTTCTCGATGAGATATGACGCCATCGGGCGGATGCTGAAAGGCCCTGATTTCATTGAAGGTCCGTTGGCATTTGCTCAGAAGCGCAAGCCGAACTGGTCTGGTGAATAGGTAAAATCGGTTTGTCGTCTCCCTGTCATCCCGGTATGGTCATGTCACTAGATATAAGGGGAGATACGAGATGTGGGTTTTGTTCCGGTCATTCTCGAACGCGTCGACGAAGATCCTAGCGACCTTCTTCATGGTCCTGGTGCTGATGATGCTGGGCGTCCTGTTTGCGCCGGGCGTCTTCAACAGCGTCAATGATTTCGCCAACTACATCGCCAACCTGAACTGGATCCGCAATCCGGCTCTCGGCGAGCAGGGTGTGGCGGTTTTCCGTGTCTTCATCAACGAGGCGTCAATCTTCGGCATCCTGATGACGCTGATTGCCCGGGCCGTTGTCGAACTGCTCTGGTGGGGCTCAGCCCAGCTCTGGCGGGCGGTCAATCCGCCTGAACCCCAGCCGACCCTGCAGACCAAGGAAGGCAGTTACTACAACTAAACTGTTGAAATCGGTGACCAAGTGTTTGCACGCCGCGCGCATGCTTGTATGGCAGGGCGACTGTTGAATAGGAGAGTGGCATGGGCCGCGAAGAAGTCTTACGTCTCGAAGCGTATCTGAAGGAAAAGCTCAATCCTGGCCTGCGCCTGATCGCACGCAAGGAAACCGATGATTCTGTCGAGGTCTATCTCGGCGCAGAGTTTCTGGCGGTGGTCTACAAGGATGTCGATGATGGCGAGACCAGCTATGCGTTGAACATGACCGTCCTGTCGGAAGACATTGGCGCCGCATAGTCCGAGCACTCTGTAACAATTCTTGCACAAAGCCCGAGGCCCGCGCTTCGGGCTTTTTTCTTGGCCGGGTGCGGCAGATCACAACTGTGCTTGTTATGACCGCGGTGCTTGACCGACACACATGAGCTGGGGTCTATATCGATAAACAGAAAATCGAGGTCCCTATGAGTCGCTCTCTTTCCACGCTTCTGGGCAGCGTGGCACTGCCCCTTTCGCTCATCATGCTAACCGGATGTGCGCCGTCTTCAGGCGAGCCGAGCGCGACTGAGGTCAGCCCTGTCGAGGCGCAAGCACCGGTGATCGAGCCCTGGGGCTATCCGATGGACGCGTTCGACGACACTATCAGCCCTGGCGATGACTTTTACCAATACGCCAATGGTGGCTGGCTCGCGGCGACAGAGATTCCATCTGATCGCTCTGGCACCGGATTCTCGATCACCATGGTTGAACGGAATGAAGCCCGGATCGCCGAGATTATTGCCGACATTTCCAGCGCCGACGTGGCGCCTGGATCGAACAGTCAGAAGATCCGCGATCTCTACAATGATTTCATGGATGTCGAGGCGATCGACGCCAAGGGCATCACGCCGATCCAGGCAGATGCAGAGCGGATCAAAACTGCCGCCACGCATGACGAGATCATCGCCTTGATGGCTTCGCCGGAACTCGGTCTTGGCGGCCCGGTTGCTTTATATGTCACGATCGATTCCAAACAGCCCGACAGCTATGTCATGGGCGCCACCCATTCCGGACTCGGCATGCCGGACCGGTCCTATTATCTGCGGGATTCCGAGCGTCTGGCCGAGGCGCGTGCCGCATACGCAGAGCACCTGGCCCGCATGTTGAGCGTGCTCGGCGAGGACAATGTCGAAGCAAGGGCGCAAGCGGTCTTTGACCTTGAGACCGCAATTGCTGAGCTCCACTGGACACGCGCAGATCGCCGCAATGCCGACCGCACCTATAATCGCATGACGGTCGCCGAGCTCGCCGATTTTGCGCCCGGTGTCGCATGGACAGCAGCGCTCGAGGGCCTGGGCCTGCCGACCGAAGGCGACATTGTGGTTCGCGAGAAAGAGGCCTTTCCGGGACTGGCCGCCCTGTTCGCCGAAACTCCCGTCAATGTCTGGCAGGATTATTTGCTGACCCGCCTGGTCGGCAATAATGCGGCGTCGCTGTCGAACGAGGTCTATATGGCCTATTTCGAATTTTATGGCCGCGCCCTGAATGGCCAAGACGAACCGCGGGCACGCGACAAACGCGGCATCAGCCTGGTCAATGGCCGTCTGGATCAGGCGGTCGGCCAGGAATACATCGCCCGCTATTTCCCAGAAGAATCCAAGATCCAGATGACCGAGATGTTTGAGAATATTCGAACGGCGCTTTCAATCCGCATCGATAATCTCACCTGGATGACCGACGATACCAAGGTTCGGGCGCAAGAGAAGCTCGCCGCGATGACGGCCAAGATCGCCTATCCCGAGATCTGGACCGACTATTCTGGGCTCGACATCGTACCCGGCGATCTGATGGGCAATATCCGTCGCCACCGTGTCTGGACGAGCGAGCGCCAGGCCGCCCGTCTGGGCACGACGGTCGACAAGCGCGAATGGTTCACCGCACCTCAGACCGTGAACGCATTTTACAGCCCGAACCGCAACGAGGCCTTCATTCCGGCCGGGTACATCCAGTCGCCGCTATTCGATCCGAACGCCGACCCGGCGATCAATTATGGCGCCATAGGCTCAATTGTCGGTCACGAGATCGGCCACGGCTTTGATGATCAGGGCTCGAAATTCGATGCTAATGGCGTCCTGCAAAGCTGGTGGACGGAAGAAGATCGCGCTGCTTTTGATGCGCTCGGCGATCAGCTGGCCGCGCAGTTCAGCGCGTATGAGCCGCTGCCGGGGCTTAACGTGAATGGCCGCCAAACCCTGGGCGAGAATATTGGCGACCTGGCCGGGATCATTGTCACCTATCATGCCTATAAGCTGTCTCTGGAAGGCGAGCCGTCGCCCGTCCTGGATGGGTATACTGGCGAGCAACGGGTTTTCCTCGGGCGTGCCCAGGCCCGCCGTTTCAAGCGCACAGAGGAATCCCTGCGCGCACGCCTTCTCTCGGCGCCGCACAGTCCGATGAAGCTGCGCGTCAACGGCATGATCCGAAACATTGACGAATGGTATGAGGCCTTTGACGTGCAAGAGGGCGACGAGATGTATATCCCGCCGGAGGAGCGCGTTCGGATTTGGTAGCGCCCGAGGCGATCATCTCACTGGAGATTCGACGATACCGGCCCGACTTGGTAGATTGTTCCTAACACCACGCCGCTGCGCCTTTTGAGCGACGCGCGCGGACGCTGGTTCAATCTTGTGGGAGGAGACATGGCCAAACACCGCGTCTATGCGATGAGCTTCGCGAAAGTGTACCCGATGTATGTGGCGAAAGCCGAAAAGAAGGGGCGAACGAAAGCGGAAGTCGATGAGATCATTTTCTGGTTGACTGGCCACACGCCCGAGAGTCTGAACCAGGTGATCGACGACGAAACCGATATCGAGACCTTTATCGCTGACGCGCCGCGCCTGAACCCGGACCGACTACTGATCAAAGGCGTGGTGTGCGGTGTTCGCGTTGAAGAGGTCGAGGAGGAGACGATGAGAGAAATCCGCTACCTCGACAAACTGATTGATGAACTCGCCCGCGGCAAGGCGATGGAGAAGATCCTGAGAGTTCCGGCCTGAGAACTGGTGGGGAGGGAGAAGCAATGCCTGACGATCGACCGAAATCCGGCGTGACGCCGCACCTGACCATTCGTGACGGGCGCTGCGTCGAAGCGATACAATTCTATGCCGACGCTTTCGGTGCGGTTGAGCAATCCCGGCAAGCCGAAGAAAACGGCGATCGCCTGATGCATGCCGCATTGATCATAAATGGCGATTTCGTGCTGATGCACGATGATTTTCCGGAGTATCGAGGCGGTGACCCGGCACCCGCGCCGGCATCTGCGGTGTTTCATCTCGCCGTCGATGATGCCGACGCCTGGTGGGCGCGCGCGGTTGAGGCTGGCGCCGAAGTGACCATGCCGCTGGCCGATCAATTCTGGGGCGACCGCTATGGGCATTTAAAGGACCCGTTTGGCTATACCTGGTCCATCGGGGCACCGATCAAGGCCTGAACGGCCCGGCAAGCGAAAGACAAATGAGGTATCCATGACTGATATCCCCTGGCCGGATCATGCGAACCGTCCGCTCAGCACCTCTTGCGAGCACCTGATCAATGCTGCGCCGGAGACGGTATTTGAAGCCTGGACGACGCGGTTCGATGCCTGGTTCGCGCAGCCGGGAACGCTCTCCCTCACGCCAGAACCTGGGCAGCCTTTTTTCTTCTATAATCGCGAGGATTGGGGCCGACATCCACACTATGGGCGACTACTGGACGTGCGCCCAAATCAGCGCATCGTCATGACCTGGCTAACCGGTGATGGCACAGACGTTGGCACGCAAGGCGCTGAAACCGTATTGCAGATTGAGCTGACGCCAGAAGGCTCAGGCACCCGGGTGCAGCTTACCCATTCAGGGTTTGTGACCGAGGCGTCCCGCGACGGGCACGCGGAAAATTGGCCTTTGGCGTTACAGATATTAGACGAGGCAATAGCGGGTTGATTTGTGGTCCCGCCGATTGATCGCGAAAGCCGAAGGTTAGCCAATGCAAATATTAAGTGAGATTGGGGTCCTCCACCCGATCATACAGGCACCGATGGCAGGCGTGTCGACGCCGGCTATGGCGGCGGCGGTGTCCAATGCGGGTGGGCTCGGATCGATCGGGGTGGGCGCTGCCGGAGCGGTTGGCGCCGCAAAGATGATTGCCGATCTCAAGGCAGCGACAGACAGGCCCTTCAACATTAATCTGTTTGTTCACGCGACGCCGCAGGCCGACCCAGAGCGCGAGGCGGCTTGGCTGCAACGACTATCGCCAGAATTCGAACGATTTGGAGCGGAACTGCCGACCGAGCTGCGCACCATTTATACCAGCTTCGCCGAGGACACGGAGATGCTGGACCTTCTTCTCGATGAGCGCCCGGCTGTGATCAGCTTCCATTTCGGACTGCCGGACGCGACAAAGATTGCCGCGCTCAAGGGCGCTGGGTGTGTATTGCTGGCCAGCGCAACAAATCTGCGAGAAGCCAAAGCCATAGAAGCGGCCGGGCTCGATGCTATTATCGCCCAGGGCTACGAGGCGGGCGGGCATCGCGGCATGTTCGATCCATCCGCGCCGGATGATGCGCTCGGCACGTTTGCGCTCACACGGCTTCTGGTCGCGAAGACTTCGCTGCCGGTGATTGCTGCAGGAGGGATCATGGACGGGCAGGGGATCGCCGCTGCTTTGACGCTCGGCGCAGAGGCGGCGCAGCTCGGCACCGCGTTCGTCGCCTGTGAAGAAAGCCGCGCAGACGCCGCCTATCGCGCGGCCCTCATGGGCGAGGGTGCACGACATACTGTTATGACGCACGCCGTATCCGGGCGACCGGCCCGATGCCTGGAGAATGGGTTCACCCGCTGGGCCGCTGAAAATGCGCCCATCGATCCGCCGGACTATCCGATTGCCTATGATGCAGGCAAGGCGCTCAATGGCGCCGCGAAATCCGCCGGCGAGTATGGCTTTGGCGCGCAATGGGCGGGGCGGGGCGCGCCGCTCGCCCGGGCCATGCCGGCGGCCAAACTGATTGAGGCACTCGTGAAAGAGCTCGCCGACGCAAATCGACGAGCTCCTTGACCGTAGCGTTTGGTCGGCGTGCGCCTAAAGCACGTCCAGCATCTCGGCGACCAGGGGATGGCGCACCACGTCCTGGCCTTCGAGCCGGATGACGGAGGCACCGCCCAACTTGTCGAGCCGGTCTGCCGCTTTGCCGAGACCCGAGAGTTCGGGAAGAAGGTCACTTTGCGCGGGATCGCCGGTGACCACCATGGTCGAATGCCAGCCGAGCCGCGTCAGCAGCATCTTGATTTGCGTATAGGTGCAGTTCTGGGCCTCATCGATGACGACAAAGGCATTGTTGAGTGTGCGGCCGCGCATGAAGCCGATGGGAGCAATCTCGATCAGGCCCTCAGCCATCATGTGCTTCAGCTGCTGCGGACTGAGACGATCTGAGAGCGCATCATAGAGCGGACGCAAATAGGGCGCGAGCTTGTCTTCCATGGCACCGGGCAGGAAGCCGATTTGCTCGCCAGCCTCAACCGCAGGCCTGGACAGGATGATCCGAGCGACTTTGCCTTTCTGCAGCGCTTCTACCGCCTTGCAGATAGCGAGATAGGTCTTGCCGGTGCCCGCGGGACCGAGCGCGCAGACCAGGGATTTCTCCTCCAGCGCTTCGAGCAGGCGGGCCTGATTCTCAGAGCGCGGTTTGACCGTTTTCTGATAGCGTTGATTGCGCGTCCCATGGGCTGGCGCGACCCGTTTGGGATTGTCGGCATCATCGGGATGCCAGCTGTCGCCACCGCCCGGAATGGCATAGAGTTGTGTTTCACGGGCAGCTCCTTGCTCAAAGAAGTTCGAAGCGTCGAAGGCGGCTTGAGCTTTCTGGCGTTTGGTGGCTGCGCGTTTACCCATGAGGATCTCCTTTTAGGACTGAAGTTTGGGTAGAAAAAAACCGCCGAGCCAAAGGCGCAGCGGTTGGTGAAACATTCGCGGGGTAACGGGCGTCCCGGGAGGCATCTGGCTGCCTGGCCGGTGGTGGTGTGTGTGAGGGCGGTCTATGACCCATCAACAATCCGTCTCCCGAATCTCTTGTCTTGAATTACACACTAAGAGAGTTAACCGAGTGTGACAGCGATAATCCGCGAGCGAAATAAAATTTCTGGGAGAGTGATATGGCCTTGTACGAATTAGACGGTGTGTGCCCAACCTTGCCGCAGTCTGGCAACTATTGGGTGGCCGACAATGCCACCGTGCTTGGCAATGTGATTCTCGAGGAGAATGCCTCGGTCTGGTTCAATGCCGTGCTGCGCGGTGACAATGATCCGATCACGGTAGGCGAGAATTCCAATGTCCAGGATGGCAGCGTGTTGCATACCGACATCGGGTGCCCGCTGAATATCGGCAAGAATGTCACCATCGGCCACATGGTCATGCTGCATGGCTGCACCATTGGCGACGAGTCTCTGATTGGCATTGGCGCGACGGTGCTCAACCGGGCCGTGATTGGGAAGAATTGCATTATCGGCGCGCACGCCCTGATCCCGGAAGGCAAGGTCATCCCTGACAACTCCCTGGTCATGGGCGCGCCGGGCAAGGTTGTGAAAGAGATTAGCGAACCACAAGTGATGATGATCAAAGGCTCGGCCCAGGTCTATGTCGACAATTGGAAGCGGTTCAAAGCTGGTTTAAAACCGATGGGAGGTTAGTTGACGCCGATGCGCCATGCCTTCCCACCAGGCGGACCTAAGCTGATTGGACCGGATCGCCGCGCGTTTCTAAAACTGGCCGCGGCAAGCGTCTCTTTGACCGCATGCACCCCAAAGCCGCAAGCGCGCGATCAGGAAGTCGCCGTGATCGGCGGCGGCATTATCGGCGCTTCTATCGCTTATCACCTGGCAAAATCCGGCGCGAAGGTGACGCTGCTTGAGCGTGGCCAGCTGGCGGCGCGCGCAAGCCGGGGCACGTTTGCCTGGATCAATGCGACATGGGCGAAACAGCCCCGGCATTATCATGCCTTCAACCAGGCCGGATTGTCGGGCTGGCAGCGACTACAGCGCGACTTGCAAATTCCGGTGCGATGGGGGGGCTCATTGGAGTGGTTCGAGTCACCGTCGCGGCAGGCGCAACTGGTTGAGCAGATCGCTGAACAGGTCGACTGGGGGGAGCCGGCAGAGATGATCGAGCGGTCGGCTCTGACAGAGCTGGAGCCGGGTATCGATTTTGGCGATGTTGAACACGCCGCATTCTCTCCGAATGACGGAGCGGTTGATCCAGTTTTCGCGACGCGGGCGCTGGCCGCGGCCGCGATGAAACTCGGCGCAACCGTGAAAGAGAATTGCGCGGTGTCCGGCATCGTAGAAGGCTCGGAACAGCGCTCGGTTTTGAACACCGAATGCGGCGACCTTGAAGTCGACAGGTTCGTCATTGCCACAGGGGCTGACACCGCCGCGCCCGGAATCCTTGCCGGAGTCGATATCCCACAACGTTCAACGCCTGGCGTCATTGTCCTGACCAAACCGCAGCCACGTCTGCTCAATCGCATCATTGTTGCGCCGGGCGTACACATTCATCAACGCGGCGATGGCCGTATCGTCTTAGGCGAACAGGACGGAGCGCCGGACACGGTTGCGCACGCCGAACGCCTGCGCGGTCGACCCAATCGCTTCCCCGATCAACTGCTCGCAAATCAGCACGCAATGCGGATCCTGGGGATTGCCGAACAATTCGTCCCGGGAATTCTCGCGGCTGAAATCGAGGATGTTTATATCGGTTGGCGCCCGTTGCCGCTCGACGGGCATCCGGTTCTGGGGCCGAGTCCTGCCAATTCATCTGCTTATCTGGCGATCATGCATAGCGGCGTCTCCCTGGCACCGATTGTTGGCGACGTAGTCGCCAGGGAGATCGTCGCGGGTGTCGCTGCAGAAGAACTGTCCGCGTACCGCCCAGGTCGCGAAATGTCGGTGGTCAGGCGTTACTGATCGACCTCAGGCCACCGGTTCGCGCCGGGTTGCGACAAACAAGACGCCAATTCCGATTGCGCCGATTAGGATCGCCAAGCCGAGCGGGGAGGCCCTCAGAAACCAGCCGCTGATCATACAGGCCAATAGCATCCCGCCAATTGCCAGGTATTTGCTCTTGCGTGAGATCTCACCACGTTCAACGAAGTCCCTGACAATCGGTCCAACGCCGGGCCGAGAATAAATCCAGTCGCGGACCTTCGGATGCGACTCTGCGAGGCAGAACACCGCCGCGATCCAGAAAATTGTTGTCGGCCAGAGCGGCAGCACCAGGCCGATGGCGCCGATTCCGAGAAAGACAAAACCGAAGAGGGCCCAGAGCCACCTCATGCGACCTCCGCCGCTGCGGCGGCGCTGGCCCAGGCCCATTGGAAATTATAGCCGCCCAGCCACCCTGTGACGTCGACGCACTCGCCAATAAAGAACAGCCCCGGTTGCAATTTGCTTTCCATCGTCCGCGAAGATAGGGCGTCTGTCGCCACTCCGCCAGCGGTAACCTCTGCGGTGCGCCACCCTTCCGTGCCGGCGGGTTTGAGCTGCCAGGCCTTGAGGGTCTGCGCGATCACGTTGATCTGCTGGTTGGACAGGGTCGCAAGGCGCGCTGTGGGGGCCTGTTCTAGCTCGGTGATGAAATAGTCGGCAAAGCGCGCGGGAAATACGGTCGCCAGTAGTTGCGTCAGCGTTTGTTTTGGGCTCGTGGCTTTCGCAGATGCCAGCCAGTCGAGAGGGTTCGTTCCGGGAAACAGGTCAAACCTGATCGCCTCGCCCGCGTGCCAGTAGGATGAAATTTGCAGGACAGACGGGCCCGACAGGCCGCGATGTGTGAATAGCAGGTTCTCGACAAAACTCGGCCCTTGCTCCGCCTGCGCTTCAACCGGAACCGAGACTCCGGACAAGGCAGAGAACGCGTCTCGATACGCATCGGTGAACGTCATCGGCACCAGGGCGGGGTAGGTTTCGACGATCTCATGTCCGAATTGGCGCGCGACGTCATAGGCAAACCCGGTAGCCCCCATTTTCGGGATGGACAGGCCGCCTGTCGCCATAATCAGACTTTTACAGCGCACCGGGCCATTGGATGTGTGCACCTGGAACCCGCCTTCGATATGGGCGATCTCCCCCGCATTTGTTTCCAGTGATAACTGACCGCCCGCCGTTTCGAGTTCGTTTAGCAGCATCTGGATCACAGCGCCGCTCTTCTGGTCGCAGAAGAGTTGGCCAAGCGTCTTCTCGTGCCAGGTGAGCTCGTGTTTCGCCATCAGGTCGCAAAAGTCCCAGGGCGTGTAACGGGCGAGCGCCGATTTGGCGAAATGTGGGTTGCGCGACAGGAATCGGTTCGCCTCGGTTTCGAGATTGGTGAAATTGCAGCGCCCGCCGCCGGAGATGCGAATCTTCTCAGCCGGCTTGCGCGCATGATCAATCACCAGCACCCGCCGTCCGCGCTGCGCGGCCCGCGCGCCGCAGAACAGGCCGGCCGCACCACCGCCAATGATCAGGACGTCTACCTGCTGCAATTTCGATCCCATGCCGCCAATCGTGGCAAAAAAGTCTTGTTTCCGCCCTGTTGGCGGCTCGCCGAAGCCGTGTAAAGGTTAAGGCAATAAACAGGAAGGGACTTCACCATGCGCGGTCGGACATCAGGGGTTCGCAGCATTCTGCTCGGGGCAATGACACTTGCACTGGCGGCATGCGGAGGCGGGAACAATACCTCTGACGAGATCCCGCCGCCGCCGGAAGATGCTGAAGGCCAGGTGGTGGAGCGCTCCCGTTCGGATCAGGTCGCTGCCGAACGACGCGAACGCGAGCGCCAGCGGCTGGCTCAGCGAGACGGTGACGCGCGCTTCGCCTATGTCCGCTATGCGCCGGATACGTCCGATTCGCTGCCGCAGGCCTGCCTGATCTTCTCCGAACCGCTTGATCCGAATGCGGACTATTCGATCTACGCGCCGATGGATGGTGATGTTGAGGTCGCCTATAACGTGTCCGGACAGCAATTATGCCTCAGCGGACTCAGCTTTGCCTCGTCCTACACGCTGACCCTCACCGAGGGATTGCCATCCGAAGACGGCGATGAACTCGGCCGTGAGGAAGAGGTCCAGATCAGTTTTGAAGACAGGCCACCTTATGTCGGCTTTAGCGGTTCAGGCGTGATCCTTCCGCGTGAGGATGCGGATGGACTGGCGATTGAGACTGTGAATGTCGACAGCGTTCGTGTCGCGGTCTCGCGCGTCAATGATCGCGCGCTCGCCTTCAAGTCAGTTACCAAAGGATCGGAAAGTCAGCAGGGCCGGTATTCCTACGTCTATGGCGATGAGAACCCAAACGATCTCGCCTCCGAGGTCTGGTCCGGCACGATGGCCATTCAGAACCTCAAGAATGCGCCAGTCGTCACTGTGTTTCCGTTGCCAGATGTGATCGGCACGCTCGATCCCGGTGCGTATTTTATCGAAGTTTCGGACGCCGTTGAGCTGGATCGCTATGAAGGACCACCGGCATCGGCCAAACGCTGGGTGATGCTGACGGACCTGGCTTTGACCGCCTATCGCAGTGGGTCGGGCCTCGATGTCACGCTGCGCTCCTTGCAGGATGGTCGGGTTATGCCGAATACGCCGGTGCAATTGATCGCCCGCAATAATGAAGTGCTAGGCGAAGCCGCGACCGGCGTTGATGGACGCGTCTCCTTCAATCCGGAATTACTTTCTGGCTCCGGCAATATGGCACCAAAAATGGTGCTGGCATCTGGCCTGAAGGGCGATACGGCGATCCTGGATCTGTCGCGCGCGCCTGTGGATCTGTCCGAGCTGAACACGGGTGGACGGGTCACACCCGGCGATGTTGATGCGTATCTTTACACAGAGCGCGGCATCTACCGCCCAGGTGAGACGGTCTACCTGACCGCCATGCTGCGTGACCGCGCCGGTCGCGCGATTGCAGATCGTAATGGCACGCTGATCACCTATCGTCCGAACGGGATGGAATCCTTCCGGGTTCGCTTTGCGGTTGGCGAAGGCGGCGCCGTGCAGCGCGATATTGAGCTGCCCCGCAGCGCGTCGCGTGGTTTGTGGCGGTCCGTGGTTGAGATTGATGGTATCGGATCTGTCGGCTCCGTCTCATATTCGGTCGAAGATTTTGTCCCGCAGCGCATCGCGGTGGAACTGGAAGCCGAAGAGGCACCATTCCTGCCCGGCGATGATGCCAGAGATATCGATGTCGCCGCCCGCTTTCTCTATGGCGCGCCAGGCGCAGCATTGACCGTGATGTCTCAGGCGCGCGTCGAAACCGATCCACAGCCCTTCGGTTATGAAGGATTTAATTGGGGCCCTCATGATGGCAGCTTTCGAGAGCAGATTATCGATCTGCCGGATCGCGTCACCGATGGCTCCGGCGCGGCGACGGTTCGCCTGGCGCCCGGCAATCGCGGACGCAACGCCAATGTGCCGCTGCGCCTGAATGCGGTGGTCAGCGTTCTGGAGCCCGGCGGACGTGCGGTCACCGAAAGCGTGCGCATCCCGTATCGCCCGAAAGATTTGTATCTCGGTATCAAGCCTGCCTTTGATGGTCGCCTTGGATATGAGGAGGAGGGCACGTTCGAGCTCGCTGCTCTGAACGCCGCGGGCGAAGGCCTCGTCGAAGACCTGCGCTGGAAGATCCTGGAGATCAACTATCACTATGACTGGTACCGAGAGGATGGCCGCTGGAAGTGGCGCCGCTCGCGCACGGTGCGCACCGTCAATGAAGGCGGTCTGCGCACGCAAAACGGGGCGGGGACTCTGTCAGTCTCCGGCCTTGATTGGGGCGCGCATGAGCTGGTGATTGAAGCCAGTGATGGCAGCGTCGCCAGCCGCGCCTTCCGCGTTGGCTGGGGCGGCGATGTCTCTGGTGATGGTGTTGAGGCTCCTGATCGCGTCGAAGTCACCGTTGATGAGCAACAGATCGTTGCCGGACGGCCAGCCGCGCTGACCATAGTGCCGCCTTATGATGGTGAAGCCCAGATCGTGGTGGCGACCGACCGCGTCCTGTCGATCGAGACCCGTCAGGTGCAGGCCTCCGGAACCACGGTGACGCTGCCTGTGACCGATGAATGGGGTGAAGGCGCCTATGTCATGGTCAATGTCTACACGCCGCGCGATCCGGTCATTCAGTCCAAGCCACGTCGGGCGGTCGGGGTCGGTTATGTCCCTGTCAGCATGGAAAACCGTACCTTCAATGTAGAGATTGAAGCCCCGGAACTGATCCGGCCCGGCCGCGACGAGACCATCACTGTGGCCGTCACAGGCGGACCGCGCGAAAAAGCGTTTGTGACGCTGGCAGCGGTGGATGAAGGCATTCTGCGCCTGACCAAGTTTTCCAGTCCTGATCCGACCGATTGGTATTACGGCAAGAAGGCCATGGGCCTGTCGCTCTATGACGATTATGGCCGCCTGCTTGATCCCAACCTTGGCCTGCCAGCCGAGGTCAGAACCGGTGGCGATCAGCTCGGCGGGGAAGGACTTTCAGTTGTTCCGACCCAGACCGTCGCTCTGTTTAGCGGCGTCGTCGAAGTTGGCCGCGGCGGCGAAGCCGAGATCGATTTCAGCATCCCGGAATTCAATGGCGAGTTGCGCTTGATGGCCGTGGCCTGGTCGGCGACAGGCCTTGGCGAAGCGGATCAACCCATGACCGTACGTCGCGAGGCCCCGGCGGATCTCATCCTGCCGCGCTTCATGGCGCCGGGTGACGAAGCCGTCGCAACGGTCAGTATCGACAATGTCGAACTGCCCGCAGGAGAGTTCAACGCCACCCTTTCGGCGACCGCGCCGTTGAGTGTTGCTTCGGCAGAATTGTCCAAGGCCATTCCAAACGGAACCCGCTCCGACCAGGGCGTGCGGTTCTCAGCCGACGGTGCCGGGATCTCAACTCTGCAACTCGCGGTCTCAGGGCCTGATAATTACAGCGTGTCTCGCGATTATCAGATCCAGACCCGTTCCGCCTTCCTGCCGGTGACCAATATCAGTCAGGCGCTGATGGAAGAGGACCAGACCTATGCGCCGGATCTCAGCCTGTTTGATGGCTTTGTGCCTGGCACGGCACGGATGACGGTGAGCTTCTCAGGCCTGCCAGTTGATCCCAACGCGCTCTACAACTCGCTGGCGCGCTATCCCTATGGCTGCACCGAGCAGACGATTAGCCGCGCGATGCCGCTAATCTATGCGGAGCAGCTGATCGAAGAAGGGGCGCAGGATAACCAACCTGTCGCCCGTGACCGGGTTCAGGCGGCGATTGCCCGCGTGCTCAATCGGCAAAGCGAGAATGGATCTTTCGGTCTGTGGCGGGCCGGCGATGGTTATGCCTCGCCATGGCTCGGCGCCTATACGACGGACTTCCTGTATCGCGCCAAGGAGCAGGGCTATGAGGTGCCGCAGGCCGCGCTCGATCGCGCTTATCAGTCCTTGCGCACGATCGCCCAGGGCGATGCCTGGCGCGTCTATGGCTATGAGACCGATGTCTATGAAAGCCGCTGGCACGACGACACTGAGAAGAAGCTGATGCAGCGCGCGGCGCCTTATGCGCTCTACGTGCTGGCCCGGGCCGGCAAGGCGGATGTCTCGCGGCTGCGTTATCTGCATGACCGCGAACTGAGTGATATGCGCTCTCCATTGGCCAAGGCGCATCTGGCAGCGGCGCTGTCTTATATGGGCGACCGCTCGCGTGCCTTCAGTGCTTTCAATGCTGCAGAGGAGGCGCTCGGTTACAACAATAATGGTGACTATTACCAGACCGCGCTGCGCGATCGGGCCGGTGTTCTGGCCCTCGCGGCGGAGACAGGTTTCAATGATCATGTCGGCCGCCTTGCCGAGCAGATTGGTGAAGACACGCCGGAGCCGGATCGCCTGACGACACAGGAAAAGGCGTTCATGCTGCTCGCAGTCGGCAGCCTGGCCCAAGAAGACGGCTTGCGCCTGGATGTCGATGGACTTGGCCGCAATAGCGACAATGACCGCCGCTATTTCGTGACCCAGGATCAGGTCGAACGCGGGGTGAGCTTCCGTCTGCGCCGCGGCTCCAGCCCGGTCTTCCGGACGGTCATGGTCACTGGCGCGCCAGCCAGTGCGCCGCGTCCGGCGAGTGAGAAACTGTCCGCCTCCAAACGGTTGCGCACCTTGCAGGGCGGCCGGGTCAATCTGGCGGATCTCACGCAAGGCGATCAATTGGTGGTGACCCTGACTCTGTCGCCGCGTGAGCGCCGCAACAATCCGGTGATCGTCGCAGACTTGCTGCCCGCCGGGTTCGAGATCGAGACAGTGCTGCGTCCGGCAGACGGCAATCGCGAATATGGTCCAGACGGCGCGTTTGCCTGGGTCGGTGAAATCGATGCTGCCGAGACGGCCGAGGCGCGCGATGATCGCTTTGTCGCCGCGATTGATGTCGTCGGTGAAGAGCGAACGCTGGCTTATGTCGTCCGCGCCGTGACACCGGGCACGTTCACCATGCCTGGCGTGGTCGCCGAAGACATGTATCGGCCTGACGTGTTCGCGCGATCGGCGGCGAGTGAGATCACCATTGCGCCTCAGGTTGCTGGAGCAGGCGGTACACGATGATCTGGCTCAAGCGGCTGGCGGCGCTCTGCGTCGTGTCGCTGTCCGCCATTTTCGTCCTCGACAAGCTCTTTCCTCCGCCGATTGAACGCGGGCGAGATGTCTCGGTGATGATATCAGATCGCGATGACCGACCGCTGCGGGCAATATCGCGCGACAATGGATCGTGGCGGTTCGCGGCAGACCTGGACGAGATCGACCCGGTCTTCATCGAAGCGCTGCTGGAAGTCGAGGATAAACGGTTCTGGTCGCATGGCGGCGTCGACTGGGTTGGCATGGCGCGTGCCGTGACGAGCTCCGCTCAGGCGGGGCGCGTGGTCTCCGGCGGCTCCACAATCACCATGCAGACGGCGCGTTTGCTGGAACCGCGTCCGAAACGGACGATTGGCGCCAAACTGGCCGAGATGTGGCGGGCGCATCAATTGGAATGGCGACTGAGCAAGCGTGAAATCCTGGAACTCTATCTGACGCTGACGCCTTATGGCGGCAATCTGGAAGGCATCCGCGCGGCGAGCTGGCGCTATTTCGGGCGTGAGCCGAACCGTTTGTCGGATGACCAGATCGCGCTGCTCATCGCCTTGCCGCAATCGCCGGAAGTGCGCCGCCCGGACCTGAGGCCTGACGGCGCGCGGGCAGGGCGCGATTCCATTGTCGCAAAGCTGGAGCGCCTCGGATACCTGACCGAAGCCCGCGCTGACGAAGCGCGAGCCGCGCTTATTCCGGGGCGTCGATATGCGTTCCCGGCGCGCGCCTGGCATGCCACCGGGAACGCGTCTGGCGATCAGAGCCGCGATGTTCGCTCGACGATTGATGCCGGCCTTCAGGCTGAGATGGAACAGATTGCGCGGCGCGCTGTGGGTGAGCTCGAGCCCGAGGTGCAAGTGTCCATCCTGGTCGTCGATATCCCGACGCGCGCCGTGCGGGCGGCGGTTGGGTCTGCCGATCGTGCGCGGCCCGGGGGCTGGCTCGATCTCACCGCGCAGGCGCGTTCGCCAGGCTCGACACTGAAACCGTTTATCTATGCGCTGGCCTTTGATGATGGCAGCGCGGCACCATCGACACGGATTGCCGACCTGCCCAAACGATTTGCCGCTTATCAGCCCGAAAATTTCGACCGTCTGTTTCGCGGCGATGTCAGGGTCTCTGAGGCTCTGCAACACTCGCTGAATGTTCCCGCCGTACTGACCCTCGATCGGATC
>JGI12316J14372_10002681_pt1 | contig 18652 bp, 7 predicted proteins | sample MarCyaLeptolynsp_FD_14372 | JGI IMG/M metagenome (IMG submission 14372) | reverse complement strand
ATGACCGTTCCAACACCAGCCGTTACGCCAACCGCTGATGAAGCTGCCGATCGCGCCAAGCAGTGGTTGATTGCCACCCAGAACGAGGATGGCTCATGGGGTTCTTCGGTAATGAAGCAGCTGGCAACTTCGCAGGCGGTGCATGCGCTATCGGCCAGCCAGGACAATCAATACGCCATTTATCGTGCCGCTCATTTTTTGCGAGGTACACAGGTAAGGAACAATGACTTCTTGGCCAGACGCATTCTCGCGCTCGAAGCACTTGGTCTGGATACAACGGAGTTGAAGTACCGGCTTCTCCTGCGAGGTTCATTCGTTACGGAGGATGATGGCCAAGGTGGTACCAACCTCTACCTTGACGGCTGGGGCGTTCAGTCAACTTATCTGCCGGATGCAATTACCACGGCATTGGCCATGAGGCCAATGACACCGTTTGTGGCTGGTATCACCGGTATTACTGTTCGAATGATGAGTTTTCTGGAAGCATCGGTCGAGCGCGATGGCAAGACGCTCGATCCTCGATCCTATGAGAATCGTTACGGTTGGTCACCGGGTGGCGCCACAGATACCTACGTATCGTCACTTGTTTATCGCGAACTGAACAATCCGGTACAACAGAACTGGATTATCGATTCTCAAATCGCCGGTGGAATGATCGGTGGTGGTTTAATAGATACTGCAGGTGCGATTATTGGCGTTAGCGACATTAAGGACGGCGATGGCGATGGGACCTACAACGGAGCCGATGCTCTGTCCGAAGCCCAGGCTATTGAAGCGAAGAATTATATTATTTCACAGCAGAACAGCGACGGTAGTTGGGGAGATAAGGATCCATATTTGACCGCTTTATGTATTCAGGCATTGCTTGTTCAGGTGCCTGAAGATCTGACGCCTCCTCCTCCGTAAATAATGAGTTTGACTACTTTTGTCGCGATGCGTTGTATTGATAGAAATATTTGTTACATAAGTTCCGTATCCCTCAGTAGCGCTGAGAGTGGGGCAATCATGAAACGATTGATCATAATCCTTATTAGTATTCTTCTCCTGTCGACCATGATGGTTGTCAACCAGGCAACAGCTGATGATGTCCTGGCGCCCGGTGTCCCGATTACTGAGCAGGGCTATCCTGGGCTGAATCACACATACAGCCAATCCAGCTATCAAACCTATCAGGGTTACAAGCAGGATCAGCTTGATTCGCTATCCGATGAGTCGCTGAACGTCGATGTTGACGGCGATGGCTTTACAAAAATGCAGGAATATCTGGCTGGTTCCAGTGATGCTGATGCCGGCAGCACGCCGCAGACGATCCACTTAAACAGTCTGGCCCCTGGCGCGGCAAACGCGTCCCCCGAGTTGCCGTACCTGCGCCCCGCAGCGGAAGTGCGCTTTACTCTTGAACTGGCAGCCCTCGCCCGCGAATTGAACTACGACCCCGTCCAGATCTTTAATTACGTCTCCCAGAACATTGCGCTCGAATCATACGAGTTGTCCCGCAAGGGTTCACAGGCCACCTTCCTTACCAAACGCGGCAACAGCTGGGATCAATGCACGCTGTTGATCACCTTGCTGCGTCTGTCCGGCATCCCCGCGCGCTACGGCATCGTCACCAGTGAAGACCCACAACTCGGCGCCCGTCCATACGTACAGGCCTGGGCATCAGCCAACTTGTACCGCGGCATCGGCCAGTCCACGCAGAACGAATGGGTCACGCTCGTTCCTTACTACCGCGTTCAGAATCGCGAGGGCGGCATCGGATTTATCAAGAAAGTCGTTGTTGGACAGGATACTTCATACGAACTGCCCACCGAACTGGACCTGTTCAACAGCGACGGCAAGCTCGACGACAAGGACGTCTCATTTGAAGAGTATCTCAAAGAAGCCGGTGCCGAAACGGCCGTGGAGGAGCTCGAAGAGGTTATTCGCGACTATCTGGCTGCCAACCATCCCGAACTGTCTCTGAATCAGACGGCTGTTCTGTCCCGCGTTCGGGAGATGGACAACTCGATCCTGCCCTCCACCTACCCGCGCGACATGGACTGGTCCGGCGACCATGTCTTTGCTGAAAGCATTCCCGATGAATACCAGGTACGCGTCCGGATCAGGCTCTACCCCAAGCTGGGCGGTACCGAAGCACAACCGTTGATCGACTACGTCGCCGTCCTGCCCGCCATCGCCGGCCATCGGCTCGCGGTCGACTACAAGTTCGCCACCACGGCCGACCAGGAAGCCATCGAAGGCACGCTCGGCGACGGCAACATCACCGACCCGGTTGCTGATGGCAATCTCAAAGTCCTGTTGTTACTCGACGGCGTCACGATAGACGGCGGGGAAGCGAGCGACGCCCCGATCAGCACCGCCAGTTCCGTCATCCCCATGATCGACTCGTATGTCGATGCCCAGGCCCCCGCAACCGTTTCCACCGGCGAGCGCCCGTCCAAAAGGGTCGGCACGATCCTCATCTTCGGCTTCGATCCGCTTGCCGCGTCCGTCGAGTCCGTCGCCAAATACAAGTCTGAACTCATCGGCCTGTCCAAGGACCTGATCGATGACGACACCACGCGCGAGCAATACTGGGGCCGCTTCGGTGCGGTCATCGTGGAATCCTTCCTGTTGCGCAGCCGCGCCAACAGCCTGCGCGTCACCGAACTACTCAACATCGAAGAACAGTTCCCGGCCGACGCGCTCTCGCCAACGATTCTCTATGCCTACCCGAAGGTGACCGGCGCGGACACCGACCCGGATCACGTCTTCAGCGACGATGAGTCGGCTTTTACTGTGCACCCGGTATGGCGCATGGACGCTTTGCGCTGGTTCGGCGAATTGGTTGCGGATATCCCGGAAAACCCATCCACCGGCTGGCCTTACCCGCTTGCCGCGTTGTCAACGCCTGCGGCGATTGATATTGGCGGCCCCGTCGGCCGCTTCTACACCAATCTGATTGGCTACACCGAGTCGCTCAACGAATCGCTGGCCTTCGATACTTGGCAGCAGACCAACGCCATCAGCACTATCAACGGCATCAAGTCCGCTTATGAAAACGACATCGCCGTTGTCACACTCACCACGGCGGACATCATCGATAACGACCTGCCGATCCTGCGCAAGCAGACGGAGAACCAGATCGACGACGAAGTGATCGACGAGATCATCGCGGAACTCAAGGCCGGAACGACGGTCGTCACACCCATCACCAAGGTGGCGGTCGGCGACGAAGAGGAAAAACTCGAAGGCAACGTACGCATCACCCAGGACGCCGGCGGTCAAGGCTTCGCCCCAGACTACATCGGCCTGTTTGTGGATCGTGATCACGGGGTTATCTCCGGCATACGAGATGCCGGTTCCGGGCCAAGTTTGCCTAATATGGCTCTCGACAATCCCGAAGCTGCCGCGTCTACACTGGCAGAACCTGTCGATATTGTCCGTGGTGATTACATTCACGACGAATTGGCTGATATCGCCATTAGGGGACGTGGATTCCCCTTGTCTTTGAAACGCATGTACCGCAGTCAGGCTGAGTATGATGGCCCCTTCGGTTACGGCTGGACGTGGAATCACTCAGAGCACATCACTTATGAAACCAATGGCGATTTGACTTTTTACCAGGCGGACCAATTACCGCGTCCAGCGATTAAGAATGGAACGGAGTATATCTATCCGGCCGGTACGACTTATGTGATAACGACGGAAAGTATTGATGGTGCCGATCATTATGTCATCACACACAAGGATGGCATGAAGTTGTATTTCAAGATTGATGCCGTGGATAAAGTCGGTCGTTTGGTAAAAAAGGAAGATCGAAACGGAAATACCCTGACGTTTGAATACGATCAGGATGACCGAATGATCAAAATTGTTGATACGCTTAATCGTACGATTGAATTCACTTACGATGACAATCCTGCCAACAATATCGATGATGATAAAATCGTAACCGCGACAGACTTTATTGGTCGTTCCTGTACATACAACTATGATGATAAAGACCTGGTCTCATGTACAGACCTCCAGGGAAATATATGTACTTATGAGTACCTTGAGAATCAGGAGAATGAAGTCAATAACCACAATATGAGCCAGGCGGCTTTCCCGAATGGCGACTATATAAAAATATATTATTATAAAAATGATACGGTGTCGCACCATACGAACTCAAAAAATGAGTCATTCCATTTTCAGTACAGCCCCATCAATCGTTTCTCTGAAACGTGGAATGAAATTGGATACTACAGAAAGATATTCTGGGACGAAAATTTCAATGTCATCCGTGCCATGGATGAAGAGAAGACGCTTTATACTGTTACATATGATGAGCATCATAATGCTCTGTCTGTAACGGATGGTCGCGGCAGCATTACGAAGATGCAGTACGACGAGCATCGGAATATAATATCTCGCACAAATCCTGTTGGTAGTAGATGGGCGTACGAATACTCCGGCAATTATAACCAGATTGTAAAGACGACCGATCCTCGCGGCGTTCAGGCTGTATATGAGTATGATGCAAATGGCAATTTACTGTCACATATTCAGGCCTTTGGATTGGTGGAGGAAGTTAAATTAACATATGAATACGATGACTTTGGAAATAACATATCAATAATCAATCAGCAAGGCGGCATCACTAAGTCGGTTTATGATCCGAGTGGTTTGAATGTCATCGAGAAGATTGATGCGAAGGGTAATCGATCCCTTGCTCAATATAACGCTGTCGGTCAGATGACAAAGTCTGTCGATGTTCTCGGTGCTGTGCAAACGTTCGAATATGATCAATACAATCAGGTAACCCGTCAGGTAGATGCGCTGGGCAACATTACGAAACTGGAGTATGACGTCATGCGCCGGCTTGCCAGGCGCACTGATGCTCGTGGCAACGCTACAACATACAAATATGATGTCGTACGGGATAGGCGCCAGCCGGCGAATCTGATAGAGGAAATCGATTCTTTTGGGTTTTCGACGAAATTCGTCTATGACGCGCGAGGTCGTCGTGTTGCTGTAACAGACAAGAATGGTAATACGACGCTAACCAGATATGACGGATTGGATCGTCCGGTTGAGGTAATCGATCCACTGGCTCAATTGCAGAATGATATCGCTCCAAAGAATTCTGCCGAGATGATTGCAGCTCTGACTGACTTGGTGCAAAGGCCGGATGAGCGTGCACATACCGTCATTACCAGGTACGACGCAGCTGGCAATACGATTGAACGGATCGATAAGCGGGGAAATTCAACTTATTACACCTATGACAAGGCCAATCGGCTTTTGGAGGTGAGAAAGTCTGTTGATGGCGAAGATCGCGTTACGCGCTATGAATACGATTCCGTAAATAACATGACGAAACGAATAGACGGCGCGGGTTCGGGTAGCGAGATTGTGTATGTGACTGAATATGATGCACTTAATCGTCCTGTTAAAGAAATTGCCGGATTCGCTGCAGTCGATGGTGAAGATAACGATATATCAAGAACAATACGGTATGAGTATGATTCGCTCGGACGTGTACATCGGGAGTATAGTGCGATTGGCTATATCGAATCGTCCTATGACGCCAATGGCAATAAAGTACGTCAGCGGACATTCGATAAACACGGCATATTGCAAAGAGAGCAATCGTGGGTTGTTGACAGTAAAAACCGCGTGCTTTCCATGACCGATCCAAATGAAAATACAACTACCTATGAGTATGACTTGCTGGACCGAAAGGTTAAGGAAACAAATGCTCGCGGCCATTCGTCCAAGATGGCATACGACGCCGGGGGAAACCTGATATCAAGTAGCGATCGTCTCGGAAATGAAGTACAGCACAAGTACAACGAGCGAAATGAGCGGGTCGTTTCAATCGATCCTGAAGGTGGTGTCGTTACAGTCAAGTATGACCCGAACGGCAATCCTGTTTCCGTGACAGACCAGGCGGGATTTGAAAAAGTGACAGCTTATGACGCGCTTAATCGTGTCAGTGGTGAGCGGGATGCAGCAGGTAACTGGACGCTATTTGAATATGACGGTAACGGGAAGGTTCTGGCTACCATCAATGCGCAGGGACATCGAATTGTTAACTCATACAATGAAATGGGCGAACTGACAAGTATGACGAACCCGCTGGGTCACACGGAGACATATACTTATGACCAGCGAGGCCGGCGGGTGTCATTGATAGATGCGCGTTCTTATACAACCGAATGGACTTACAATATTTTCAATGATGTGTTGAAGGTAATCGACGCACTCGATCAGGAAACGGTTAATCGCTATGACTCGGTTGGTCGGCTGGTCGAAACGACCGATCCCAGGGGAATTAAATTTCAACAGGAGTTCAATGCTGCAGGCTTTGTCTCAAAGAAGGTTGCAGCGGTTGGGACTCCGCAGGAGATTGTCGCGACCTATGAACATGACGCTGGCGGGCGCGTCACAAAGATGACAAGTGATGCGGGAGGAGCTGATCAGGTAGTAACGTACAGTTATGATGAAGCAAGCAACCTGATTCAGACAGTTCAATTTGGCGATGGTGGACTGCAGGTCAAGAACGCGTCAATATACGATGCCGGTAATCGAGTGATCGAAGAACGAGGGCCGCGCTATTTTGACGATGATTCGCTGGATTTTGTGCAGTATCAATACAATGCGACCGGGCAACGGACGAAGATTCTTCCTCTGGGGCGTTCAGACCTGGAGACAACCTACACATATGACCTTCGACGCAAATTAGCCAAGGTAGCGTTGCCGGAAGGTGAAGAGATCGAGTACGAATATGATGCTGTTGGACGCCGAACGATCATAAAGCAGAAAAATGATAGTCAACAGTATGAATCGTCTACGATCGTGTATGACAGTCTTGGCCGTATACTTGAAGAGGTGGATTTTAATGGCGTTCGGACCACATTTGCATACGATGCTGCTGGACAGTTAGTTAGAAAGACAAGTGCAGCGCTCCTTGCCGACACAGCAGTGGTCGATGAGCGATCTATTACTGAGTATGAGTATGACGAAAACGGTAATGTGCTGGAAATTTACGATGGTAATCGGTTTGATTATGGTGCGACGCCCGCGACGGACCAACGGCAAGTGTCCGCCGTGCCGAGTGTGCGATACCAGTACGACGAGCTGAACCGCCAGGAACAGGTAAAAGACGCGGACGGCACATATCGAGATGTTGTCAGTTTTGATGCCAACGGCAATCCAACCGTAATTAAGCTTCGTGATGGTGCGCTCGTTCGGCGAACGTTCGACAGCTTGAATCGAGTTACGAAGATTGAAGTGGATGAGAATACAAGCACTTATGTGACTTCTCAGGAATTCACTTATGACAAGCTGTCGAGAATGACGAAGGCAGTGGACCACAATGTCATTGCGGGTTCGCAGACGCATACGTATACGGTCGATTTCACATACGACCAACTAAACAGAGTGACTAGTGAAGATCAGTCCGGGCGCGGGGCGTCCTATGCTGTTGATAAGGTTTACGACAAGTCATCAAATCAGATCGAACTCACCTATCCCGGCTCGAACGAACGTATTGTAAAAATGACATATGACGCCCGAGGTCGATTGGATGTCATTAAGGACATTGAAGACTCCACAGCACCAACAGCAGAGTTGCAGGTCGCAGATTATGACTACGACAAGAATAGCCGCGTCAGCTCGGTGAAGTATGGCGATCAGGTAACTCCTGCGCCACCTAAGCTGGAGTTGACTTACGATGCGCGGGGCCGTGAAGATTCCCGCACCTACACCTTCGCAACCGGCACGCCGAATAAAATTTTTGGCCAAACGACTGCTTATGATGCGCAAAGCAATGTAACGGATGATGACTTTGAATTTCTTGGGCCGGTCAATACGGTTCCGTCTGTCTCGCGAGACTTTACATTCGAATATGACAAACTGCATCGCGTGACCAAACGCACGGAAGCGGCTACGTCCGTTCCAGAGGAAACGTGGGATTATGACGCTGTCGGCAACTGGACTGGAACCAATCAGAACCAAACGGACGAGGTGCGCTCCGTCAATGACGACAACGAATATGACCCGATTGACCACGACAACGACCCCGGAACGCCGGCCATTACCACGACTTACGACGACCGTGGCAACCTGACGGCCTACGGGGATCGTACCTTCGTTTATGACTGGCGCAATCGTCTGGTCGAGGTCAAGGAATCCGGCACGACCGTTGAGACTTACCGATATGACGGTTTAGATCGTCGCGTCTCAAGGCGGGATCACGACTCTATGGGAACTCCGGGTACGCATGCCCGCTTTATATACGACGACAGTCGAATCATCGAAGAACACGATGTAGATGATCCGGACGCGACCACGCCCACCACACTGGCGCGCCGTCAGTTCGTTTACGGCGTCTACGTCGATGAGCCAGTTATGTTTGACGCGAACGGCCCGACACCTGGCCAGCGATACTTCTACGCGCATGACCGTCAATACAACGTGCGCGCTTTGTTCGACAGCAGCGGTGATATCAAGGAAGGCTACGAATATTCGACGTTCGGCGTGATGACCGTCCATCTGCCTGGTCCGGATACGAATTGGGGAGGGGGTGACGATGTTGAGCAGAGCAGTTCGTCTTTAGGCAACCCTTACGGCTACACGGGCCGCTATTGGGACGATGCGGTAGGTTTGTGGCAGTATCGCAACCGCGTCTACGATCCCCAACTCGGCCGCTTCCTCCAGCGTGATCCGGCCGGGTATGTGGACGGCATGAACCTGTATGCATACGGAGTGAACAATCCGTCAGTATTCCGCGACCCCAGCGGTACATCAGTGATCCGTAACTTCTTCTCCGGAATTGTTAATGCCGTCGGCAGTGTATTTAACTGGATCGGCGGATTGTTTGGAGGTGGTTCCGCTGGTGCGGGTAGAGCGCCGACAGATATTGAAGTCGCGGTTCGAAATACGTCTGCTGGCAATTTTGCGACTGGACGCGTTTCATTGCCGCTTGCTGCAATCGTGACGAGTGTATTCGGCGTCACAGAGCCACGGGCGGATGATGGAGTGACGACTCCTTCAGACGGGCAGACGCCAGCCCAGGCTTCCGTGAACATTACGCCGCTAAACAGCAAATTTGGAAATGGAAAGATCGCTGTCACTCTGACTGAAGATGGATCTTACAATAAAGTGTATCGGGATGACGATGGTCGGCATTACACGGCCATACCGTGGACCCGCCATAACGCGTGGGTCTACTCAGGTGATCAAGGTGGCGGTTATACAGGGACAGATTCAAGTGGCAGGAAGTATATTTTCGTCATTCAGGATGAATCGCTTGGTCTTCCCGATACCACTGTAGTAGATAATGAAGTACCCCGGTCGACGGCAAGGGTTCAAGAGCCCGGTGAACATCTGGCTTTAGGTAATAGGATAAGTGCGGTAGCTCAAAGTATTCTGGGTGACCTGGGCCATGAGTTTAAAAAGGTGGGTGCGGCTCAGAATGCGTCGGCTGTCGAGAAGGGCGTGGCATTTTGGAAAGGTGTGGAGAATGGTGCAGATCCGGTAGAGATTGCAACGGCACTTACTTTAGATCCATCTGCTGTTCCGAAGGCAATCGAGATTGTTGAGTTTCTTTATGTGGAGTGGGATAATCTTGATCCCGATACGCGAACACAACTGCAGGCGCAGGTAGGTATTCTTCTGGCGGCGACTGCGATGGATGCGGCTGATGTGGCGGCTGGCGTTGGTAAGATCGGTGTCAAATCAGCAAAAGCGGCGGCGGATCGCGTTATCGAGCAGGCGCTATCCAAGAAGGCAATGAAGGCCCTGCCGGAGCCTAGTGTGCCTGCGTCAAAAGTAGCACCGGATGTGTCAGCGCCAGATGGCTGTTTTATTGCAGGAACTGTCGTGCATGCGGTTCAGGGAGTATTGACAATTGAGAGCGTTTCAGCAGGTACAGAAGTCTGGGCATGCGCTCCGGAAACAGGAGAGTGGTGTCTTAAGCGTGTTGTGGCCCCATTGAGTCATCATTATGAAGGTGATGTGATTACAATCACAATTGATGGGGCTCATGATTCAATTGAAGCTACTGGCAATCACCCATTCTGGGTGGTTGAGGGGGAGGTTCTCTCCTCTCGTCCAGTCGCTTGCGATGTTTATGAGAAGGAGCGGCATTCAGAATCGAATGGTCGATGGGTTGAAGCTCGATCTTTGCGGAATGGTGATGTTCTATTGCTTCAATCAGGTCAGGTGGCTAAAATTGTTAAGTTGACTATTAGGCACGATCGATTGAAGGTTTACAACATAGAGGTTGAAGATTTTCATACTTATGCGGTAGGCGTATTCGGTGTATTAGTTCATAATAAAGCGAGGAAATATGAACCAGAAAAAATGGCGCAGACTAATAAACCTATTCCTTCGATTAAGAGTCGATTGAAGAACGCTCGTTTGCCTATTGAGGGTCTAATTCGATTTGTGCCCAAGAAAGGCTATAATCCGTCTGTGCCATTGCCTCGGGGACCTCAGCATGGGTTTCTAGATCGATTTGGTAATGAATGGGTGCCTGGTCCATCACGCACAGAAGGACAGCCCTTCGAGTGGGACGTTCAATTATCTGAGAGAGGTAGGGCTCAGATTGGACATTTATCGCGAGATGGTAAGCACGTAAATGTTTCACTTGATGGACGAATTACCCATCGATAGGAGTAGTTATTGATGAGCACGTCAGCTGGCTTTGATTTTTATGAAATAGTACGAATAGGAAAAAGTAATTCGGCTGAATTGTCTGAAATTGTAGGCCAAGAAGGAGCGGTGCTCGGAAGATCATACGATGAAATTGAGAAGCAATGGTGGTATGCTATTTTCGTCATGAAGCACCAAGAGTGCTGGCACGTTCCTGAACAGTCCTTGGAGCGCACTGGGCGATTTTCAAAGCGTGAGGAATTTTATGACGGATCATCTATACGTGTTTCAGTCGATCCGGAAACTGGTGAGGGGAGGATTGTGGATTAGGTATCGAAACGGGGTTTAGCGTGAAAAGCACCGTGGCAAGATGCTCTTAAAACCAACCTAGGTTTCACGTGAATTGAGAACCGATATTCGTCGTTTAATGCGAAACGCACTCAACAATATTGAATAGGGATCATCGTAGCTGACAATTCAAGAACAATCAGCGTCTTCGTGGGAGAATGTTACGGGAAAGGTTATGTTTTTGCGTTGAACGCTGATTCCGCAGTAGCGTTGGTAAGAACTCATTATGCTTTTGATGATCCTGTAGACAGTGAATATGCAGTTAGCGATGTGTGGGCTAAATCCACCTCAGATGCCGGATGGCAGATTCGTGAAGACAAAGTGGAGGCTTATCCCATTATTGTTGAATTGATGTCGGCAAATGGATTAGGCCATGTCAATTGGACGTGTCCGTTTTGTAAGGCTGCCTACAGCGATGATTGGTCGGAAGGGGAGTCCTTTCCCATTCTTCTGAGGTGTGGTTGCACGGACGAATCGAGGTACTTAATCGGCGATGTGTCGAAATGAGAGTCAGACGTGCGTCGTCGAAAACCTTCAATGTTCAACGCATGTTCGGTGGCGCGACTTGTCATGATTGTATAGAACATCTTGCATGAGCAGAACCACCCAGTCACCGCGGAAAGTGGCTGTGGTGGCTCTGAAGACCCATGCCACGTTACAACCATTGATTTTCATGCAAGACTTATCATCAATGCAGACTCTCATTGAAACTGGTCACAAATGGGGGTAGATCAGTGAGGACATCCTGAACTTGTATGCCTTTGGCAGTCTGGACGGAGTTCGAGATGAATCATCGCGTTGGCACTGCAGTTATAGCAGTGAGCGGTCACATAGAATACCGAGTAATGATGGTGGCTCCGGTCCTGTGAAAAAATAGAGAAATGACTAAAAACGAATCAGGTGTGCTTGTAGGAGGAGATTTTTCTGAATCATTCTTGATGGATGTACGGCTATCAGACTGGCCAAATGATTATGTGTTTGTAGTTTGGTCTCCAAATGATAGAGCCTGTTATTTAATTAAGGCTTATTGCGTATTGGAATTTCATTATATGCGGCTAGGAACAGGAAGGCTGGTCGGGGAGGCAGAAGGAATCCCAATTGGGAACATATATGAGTCGCATTTAGATGATTATGAATTTTGGTCTGACCGTATTCGTTTGTTTTGCGAACGTGGTATGGATGATGGTAGTCCGCCAATCTGTCTGGAGTTTGATTCACATTTATTTGCGAATCGTAAAAGGCAGCTAATGACGCGTGATCGCAATACGGGATTATTAGTGGTTTGTCGTAATGTAGTTGTTGAACGTGACTCGACGTACAATGGCCCTCGGCCAGTTGTATATTCAATTCCTTCGGACGAGTAAGATTATTGAAGGCATAGGGAGGTGGAATCAGGGCGGATTCAATAATCTTGTGATATTGTAATCCTCGCCTAAATCTGACTCATTGAAAAGTAGAGGTTTCCAAGGTTCATAGTTGGTCTTGATCCGTGTTGCCGAGGCCGCAAGGAGGGGCGCAGCCCCGACTGGAGGGCTCGGCAACACGGGCCGCCGCTCGTTCGTGCATTGCACGATAGGCCGCCGGGGTCTGACGGGCCAACGCCAGATGCGGCCGATCATGGTTGTAGTCGTACAGCCAGCGCGTCGACACCTCACGTACCTCATCCAAGTCACTGAACGCGTATAGGTTCAGCACCTCCTGCCGGAACGTCCGGTTGTAACGCTCGATATACGCGTTCCACCTCGACTGGCTACAACATGTGCTTATACAGTACTGAAAGCGAACCGTCGTCCCGGTCGAAAATCACTTCAGTGTTTAGGGCTTTGAAATGTTCCTTACCGCAGTCAATCTTTGCCTGCTCGACGGCACGCAGAGCATCCGCGAACAGCGTGCCCTTGGTTTCGATAACGAAGTACAGCCGTTGGTCGCCATTTATTTCCACGAGCACCGCCCAATCCGGATTATAAGATCCCAGTGGAGTTGGCACTTTGAACCAACCTGGCAACTTGGCGTAGACCTTTACTGCCTCGTTCTTCTCCAGCTGCTTGGCGAATCCCTTCTCCACGCCCTCGGAGTCGTATACGACGTGTTCGTACACTGACTTGCTCGTTTCGAGCATATTGGTCAGATAACCGTGCAATTCTTCCGTTTCGAACAGCTCTTGAGCGTAGTAGTATTCATCGCCGAGAGGCTGGTATTTGATACCGTCGACCAAGGCCAAACGTTTCGAACGATTGATTGCCTCGGCACATATGTCGATAAACTCCTGTGGATTTTTCTTGAAGTCGTCGAGACGATTGCTCTCGATGAGAATTGCAACGATGCTTTGCCGGGTGAGTTTCGTCTTATCCTGGAGGTCGGTCAGGATGTCTGGTAATTCGATGTGGGTGTCGTCCATCGCCACCGGCGCGGAGATGCTGGTCTCTTCAGCCAGCACGCCCGCCTTGCCGATCTCAAGGTCGGCTTTTCGCCAGGTTAATCTAGTTCGACTGACGGGCGGACCATTTTTAATCGCCTTGCTCCTTTGAATCGATATTGGAGGCGTTAGGTTTACAAAAGAAAGATCTGATGCCAAACGCGGGTGTTTTCCCGAACAACGGCGCACCGCCCAATAAAAAAGCCCCGGCTGGCCGGCCGAGGCAGAAGTTGAAAGCAAAAGTATTATATCCAACGATGGAAGCGGCGGTAGAGGCTTTGGAGCTTATTCATGGTCGGTCCTCCAATGTTTGGTTATATCACGATGCCGCAGGCAATGCCGTCGCTGCGGTAATCCGTTGGGATAAGCAGAACAGCAAGGAAATTCGCCAAATCAGCCGGCACGACCATCAGTGGCTAATTAAGGGGTTGGATAAACCCTATATGCTGTACTGTCTGCCGGAACTTCTCTCAAGGAGCGAAGAAACGGTCTACGTGTGCGAAGGCGAGAAAGCTGCTGATGCCGCGCGATCTGTTGGACTGCTAGCGACAACCAGTATGCAAGGCGCAAATTCAGCCGCATATTCGAATTGGTCACCGTTGGCTGGACGAGATGTTGTGATTCTTCCAGATGCCGACGAAGCAGGCGAACGATATGCCGACGATGTTGTCGATCAGCTGTCGAAGATTTCACCCGCTCCACGTGTCAAGATTGTGCGGCTTCCAGGCTTGCCATTCGGCACGGGGGATGACATGGTGGATTTTCTCGCCATTCGGGATCGCGATGTTTCAGTGGTCTGTGCAGAGATTGAGGAGTTGGCCGGTGCTTTAGAGACACTTGAGATCGATGGCTGGCGAGAGTTCTACCCTCTATCCGAACCAGTTGATTCCTTATTCCCGATTGATGCATTGCCAGAAGTTCTTAGGCGATGGGTTGAGGCCGAATCCGAATCGACGCAAACCCCGTCAGCGTTAGCTGGGCTATTGGCGCTTTCGGTTGCTGCCGCGGCTGCTGCAAAGTTCATTTACGTCGAACCGTGGCATGGTTGGCGGGAGCCAGTGAATCTATTCGTCGCAGTGTTAATGGGGCCAGGTAATCGGAAATCAGTTGTGTTTAACGATGCAACTGATCCCTTGCGACAGCGCGAAGCGCGACTTCGGGAGCTACAGCGGCCTGCGATTGAGAAAGCACTCGCTCAGCGACGTATCAATGAAGCCAGGCTGAGAAAACTGGAGAAGGATGCAAGCGTAAAGAATGATCCAGAAATCGCCCGAGAGGCACAGGAACTCGCTGCCAAGTTAGCGGAAGAGCCTGCGCCAAGTTTACCTAGGCTTATTGTCGACAATGTCACTCCGGAGAAGCTGGAGATGCTTCTCGCTGAGCACAATGGTCGATTGGCAAGCATGTCAGCAGAAGGCGGTGTATTCGACATTATGGCTGGTCGATATTCGGATGGTGCTGCTTCATTTGACGTTTACTTAAAAGGACACTCTGGTGATGAGCTTAGGACCGATCGAGTCGGGCGTGCCAGTGTGCATGTTGAAAATACCGCGTTGACATGTGCGTATGCCATTCAGCCGGCAGTCATCGAAGGGCTGGCGAGTAAACGTGCATTCCGTGGTCGGGGCTTATTGGCTCGATTCCTGTATGCCATGCCGCGCAGTCCCGTTGGGCGGCGGGTGATAAGACCAAATCCAGTGTCTGAGCACATTCAAAGGCAATACTGCGAGATGATCAGTGGGATCGGCACATTGTCTGGACGCCGTGTATTAAGACTTGAGCACAGTGCGCAACCGATATTCGAAGACTGGATGTCAGAAATTGAGTCGATGTTGGACGTAGGCGGAAGATTGGAGCATTTAAGTGATTGGGGTGGCAAACTGGGAGGACTTACTCTTCGCTTGGCGGGCATACTACAGATTGTGTTAGATCGTGAGAGTGGCTTTGTTGGTCCTGATGCGATGGCGGGAGCAATTGCTCTAAGTCGATGGTCGATACCGCATGCAGAGGCAGTATTCAACCTGATGCGTGCTTCTGATACAGCAACCACTGACGCTGGGCATGTGTGGAGGTGGATCCAACGTCATGAACCCAGTGAATTCACTGCACGTGATGTCTGGCAGGTACTTCGACGGAGCTTTGCCGATAGAGATGAGCTTGATGCGGCGCTGAATGTACTTGTGAGCCGCGGCTATATTCGACCCGTAATGCGGACGTCACATGGCCCAGGCAGACCTTCACAGCGATACGAGGTACGTACGGCCTTGTACTCCCGTAGTAGCACAAAGCGCTCACAAAATTCACAAAATTGCCAACCTAAGACGGAAAAGACCAGTTTTGTGAATTCTGTGAACAGTTCTGACATCGTAAATTTCGACTCTTCCGGATGTGTGATGTCTGAATTGGATCAACTTGAAGTAAGCTGCACTGGCGATGAACAGCCAGATGTTGTTCCTTTTTCCAATGACGAAGGCAATTGGGCGAACTTGTTTGCTAAGCCGGTACGTGGTTGCAGAAGTCGAAAGCGAGCGGCGGAGTTGATCCGCTTGGCGAGGGGAGGCAGGCCGATGTTGGCCATCGCGATGAGAGACGCTTGGGCAGAACGAATAGCTACATGTACTGTCGATGGGACAGTGGAGCATGAGCAAGCTGAGGAGATCGCGTTGGCAGAGATTGAAGATTTATTTCACCAGCAGGAGAGTTCGGCTATGGTCTTAGCAAAATCAATGATTTACAACGGGATTCGACAAGCCATTATTTGAAGCAAGAAGAGCCGTTATTGGCAGTGGAAGGAAACAAGGGTATCACAAGGCCAGTTGTGTGAGTTCATGGTCGGCAGCAAAGGGCTTTTCATTGAGTCTTTGGAGAAGTTGGCGGACAGTTTGGAGCTGCAAGTTATCATTCAACCGCGAACAATCAGCGGATCGACGGTGGTGGACAGGAGTAGTAAATAGCAGATGGCAAGTTTAACGACACGAAAGAACGGTAGTCGATTCATCAGCTTTAAAGACGGCAATAGCCAACCTCGAACGATAACGCTGGGCAAAGTTCCAAAGCGTTACGCGGAGTCGTTTAAGGTTCGAGTTGAAGACCTTGTATCAGCATCGCTGAATGGCCATTCGCCCCGGAACGATACCTCGCTGTGGCTGTCCGACCTGGACGATCGAATGTACGACAAGCTGGTTGCTGTGGATTTGGCTCAGCCACGTACTCGGATCACTTTACATGGGTGGCTGGATCAATACATCAACGAGCGGAAGGGCGAATTGAAGCCGGAGAGTATTCGAAAACTCGAACAGACAAAGAACAAGCTGAGTGCGCACTTTGATGCGAAGGTCGAATTACGGAAGGTTTCGATTCAGGACGCTACGGATTGGCGAAAGTCTTTGAAAAAAGCTGATTTGAGCGAGGCTGCGATCAAGACCCATTGTGGTAATGCCAAGACCATGATTGGTGAAGCTGTTCATCGAAAGCTCATTTCAGACAATCCCTTTGCGTTGCTAAAGTCAGGTCCAACAGCGAGCAAGTATTCGCGCTATATCACTCCCAATGAAATCGATCGAGTTGTCGAAGAATGCCCGAACGCAGAATGGCGCTTACTGTTCGGACTTGCACGATATGCCGGATTGAGAATTCCCAGCGAGTCACACTTGTTGGCATGGGCGGATGTGGATTTTGATGATGGCAGATTGACAGTCCGCAGCCCCAAGACAGAGCATCACGACGGGCATGAGCAGCGAATGGTCCCAATTACACCCAAGCTGATGCAGCTTCTCCATGAACGATTTGCAGAAGCAGAAGAAGGGCAACAGCACCTTGTTTCGATTAAGGGCAAGGGAGCGGTGCTTCGTCAGGTCCGCGCGATTTGCAAGCGAGCCGGTGTGGAGCCCTGGAAGCGCCTATGGCAAACGCTACGTCAATCTTGCGAGAAAGAATGGGCGATGTCGTTCCCGCAGTACGCCGTCAGCAAGTGGGTCGGCCACAGCATGGCGGTCAGCGGCAAGCACTACGCCAACGATGTGCCTGATGAGTTGTTTGCAAAAGCTTCTGCACTGGCCAAAGCCCCGCGTGTTGACACCTCAAAGGGCTCCGCAGGCGCGCAGCGCAATGCGCAGCAGAAGCTGTATGAAACGAACCGAAACAATCAGAAACGAAAAAAAGGCGCTGACATTGCCAGCGCCCTTAATTCCGATGATTTCCACAACTTGCCAAACATCTCCGCCAATCATTGTGAAATCAAAAGATGGAGCCGGGGGGAATCGAACCCCCGTCCCGTGATAGTCGGTATGCCGCCTCTACATGCATAGTCGGTGTTTTAATCTTAACGTTGCAGCCACCATCGACAGCGTTTGCAGCGTCCAGCCAAAGTGTTGTTTAAGTCTTCCGCGCTATGGCGCCGCGAAAGGCCGATCCTGCTGATCATTCACCCATCAACTGCCGCAGGCAAACAGTTTGAAGGATGCGGCCGCAATTAGGCAGCCATACGCAGCGGGCTATCAAACCCGATACGAGCTACGACAGGGTTGTCATCAGCATTTATAGTTTTGCACGCTTGTTAACGGGGCCAGCGTGCGCCCCGACATGCCACGACATAACGGATCCATCCGGTCGATACCATTCGGCCCCAGTTTTCAAAGAGCAGGCGCGGTTGCGCAGCACACTATTATAGCAGATGTTTGGGGAAAATCAGCAAAGCAAGAAGTTGCTGGGGATTTTCGGGCTATCCGGGCGGGGTGGTCTTTGGTTCACGTTATCAATGAATGAAGAAAGACAGGCGGTTCGGGGGGACGAGCGAGCTCTCACGTGACACATGCTTGAGAATGCGTCAATGGCGTGCCATGAAGTAATGGACGCTGCAATTTCGGTTCGCGATGCTGATGGCTGTTTGGCGCGCCGGGCCACGCAGGTTTCACAGATCGTCTTGTGAGGAACTGAAATTGATGCGATCTGTTTGTTGCGCAAATCCAAATTTCGATCTGCGTTGCGTGACCGGTCTGATACTCGAATGGCCTTCGGCATCGCGAACCGAAATTGTTGGGCACGGTAATGGCGGTATGGGGTGGTGACGTCGGTGGCGCGTGCGAGCGAATCATTGTGGTCGTCACTCCCGAACCGGTTTCTTTGGTTTTGGATGGTTGTTGTTGTTGTTGTTGTTGTTGTTGTTTGGTGGGTGTGGGGTGAATGACAGGGGTACCGTACCCGACGCTCTGCTGCGCGGCGCGTCGGCTTGAAGCGCGCGGGGCGTTGTTGGTTTTCTGGAGG
>JGI12316J14372_10002677_pt1 | contig 18671 bp, 10 predicted proteins | sample MarCyaLeptolynsp_FD_14372 | JGI IMG/M metagenome (IMG submission 14372) | reverse complement strand
ATGCCGAGGCAGCACTACGCAGGAGTGAAAAGTTATATCGAACTCTAGCGCAAAATTTCCCGAATGGAGCTGTATTTCTGTTTGATCATGATTTGCGATACAACATTGCTCAAGGAGCAGGATTGGCAGCGCTTAATCTAGAGAGTAACGCCCTTACTGGTAAAACTATTTGGGAAGCATGGCCATCTCAAACTGCTCAATTACTTGAGCCAATTTATCGTGCTGCTTTAGTAGGTAAAGCTAGTGTTACAGAAATACAATTTGCTGACCGTATTTACTGCGTACATGTGTTGCCAGTAACAAATGAATACCAAGAAGTATTTTGCGGTATGTCCATGACTCAAGATATTACCCAGAGCAAACGCAATGAAGCTGCACTGCAATCTCGCGCCCAGGAACTAGCCAAAATCACCAATGCTTTGGAACAAACTACCACAATTTTGGAGAAGAAAAACTCTGAACTTGACCAATTTGCCTATGTGGTGTCTCATGATCTCAAGGCACCGTTGCGGGCGATCGCTAACCTTTCCCAATGGATAGAAGAAGATCTACAAGATCATTTAAAAGAAGAAACACAACAGCAAATGGATTTGCTCAGAGGGCGTGTTCAACGGATGGAAGCACTTATCGATGGACTATTGCAGTACTCCCGTGCCGGACGTCTTCAGAGTGAATTGGAATTAGTGGATCTAGAAGAATTACTGAAGTTAGTGATTGACTCTTTGGCTCCACCACCAACATTTACGATCTATGTGATGCCAGGAATGCCAAAGCTCATCACAGAACGATTGCCCTTAGCACAAGTATTTGCCAACTTAATTAGTAATGGTATTAAACACAATCACTGTCCTGATGGACAAATTGTCATTTCAGCAGCAGAAAAAAACGATTTTTATGAGTTTACTATTGCCGATAATGGTCCTGGAATCGCTCCAGAATTTAAGGAAAAAGTTTTTGTGATATTTCAAACCCTAGAAGCCAGAGATAAATTAGAAAACACGGGAGTAGGTTTGGCAATTGTTAAAAAAATTATTGAAGATAAAGGCGGAAAAATTTATCTAGAGTCTCAGCGCTCTCAGGGGGCAACTTTTCGCTTTACGTGGCCTAAGCAATTGATGGAACAGGCAGCTTAGTAATGAAAAATAAAGAAACCACTCTTTTACTCATTGATGATGAAACCACTCTTTTACTCATTGATGACGACGAAGTTGATAGAATAGCAATAGAAAAGGCACTGAAAAAAAATAATATTACTAATCCACTTTATATTGCCACAAATGGTCTTGAGGGGTTAGAAATGTTACGAGGCAATACTATGCCCCAGTTGATACCTGGAGAGCACCAACTAGTTTTACTTGACCTCAATATGCCCAAAATGGGAGGTATTGAGTTTCTCAGAGAGTTAAGGGCTGACCCTAACCTTAGAGGTATTCCAGTAATTATACTAACCACCTCTAATGAAGAGCGAGATAGAGTAGAAGCTAAAGAGCTCAATGTTGCAGGGTATATTATCAAATCAATTGATTTTAATAAATTTGTTGAAGCAATAGGGACTCTTAACAAATAGTTGGATACTTAGTGAAATGCCATAAAAGGAGTTGAAGCTTAAGCAGTGGAGCATCTTATCTGTACAAATACTAATGGCTAATAGCTAATGGTAGTTTTGGCATAGTCTGCCCAACAGTGCCCATAAATAGCAATTAGCTATTAGCAATAGACAAAAAGCTAATTATGGAAGAGATTATCAGAATTCTCGTTGTGGAAGATGATGAAGTTGATCGCATGGCAGTGCGCCGCGCTCTCAAGAGAGCTGGGTTATTAGTAGAAATGGCAGAAGCGATTGACTGCCAGAGCGCAATGAACGCACTTGTTCCTTCAGCAGTAGTTTTTGAGGAGCAAGGAACAAAACATCCCAAAGAGCAGCAGGGTAAGCGGAGCGAGATAAAGCTAATCCCTTCCCATTACTCTAAAACAACTCTAAATCCCACAAACTTTGATTGTGTTTTACTCGACTATCGACTGCCTGATGGCGACGGACTAACCCTAGTTAAAGCAGTTCGTAGGGCGGGCCTCAAAGTACCCTTGGTTGTACTAACTGGTCAAGGAGACGAGCAAATAGCTGTTGATTTGATGAAAGCTGGAGCCTCAGACTATCTACCTAAAAGTAAAGTTTCACCAGAAACCCTCTCACGTAGTCTGCGCCATGCTGTTCGTATCTACCGAGCAGAAAGGGAAGCTGAGCTGGCGACTCAGCGACTGCGGGAAAGTGAAGAACGCTACCGTCTAGTGCTGGAAGGTTCAAACGACGGGATTTGGGATTGGGACATTATTAACCAGGAAATTTACTGCAATGACCGCCTTTACGAAATTATTGGTCTATCTCCTAGGGATCGCCAAATTACCTATGAGTCATTTTTTGAGCGATTGCATCCCGAAGATCAAGCTAGAGTTAAGCAAGCTGTGGATGCTCACTTACAAGATCTGGTTGAACTAGATTTAGAATTTCGACTCTTACATACCTCTGGAGAATATCGCTACTGTATTGCTCGTGGTAAAGCTCAGCGAGATGCTCAAGGACATCCTCTGCGAATGTCTGGTGTGCTCAGTGATGTTACCCAGCGTAAGCGAGCTGAAGAATCCTTAAGATTTCTGGCTGAGGCAAGTGCTTTACTTTCCGCTTCCCTTGACTACCAAACTACTTTGGAAAACCTGGCAAAGCTGGCAGTACCTCGTCTTGCTGACTGGTGTGCCATTGATGTGGTAAGACCAGACTTAACTTACTCTCGTCTTGCCGTTGCCCATATTAATCCAGAAAAAGAGGAGTTGGTCTGGGAGCTACAGCGCCGTTATCCTCCCCAAGGGGATGAAGACTACGGTTATCCGCAGGTTTTACGTACAGGTAAATCCTATGCTTGCTTTGATGTGAGCGATGAATTTTTGACTTCCGTCGCCCGTGATGCAGGTCATCTGAGCCTATTCAGGCAATTGAACCATAAATCTTATATCTGTGTTCCTTTACAAGTAGGAGATAAAACCCTAGGCTCGATTTCTTTTGTCTGGAGTGAATCAGGCCGTCGTTACACTCAAGCAGATTTAGAGTTGGCTGAGGATTTGGGTCGTCGTGCTGCTTTGGCAACCGAAAACGCGCGGCTCTACCGTGAGGCACAGGAAGCCAGTGAGAGTCTGCGGCAAGTAGTTGCCATTCTAGATCAACAGCAACAACAACTGAGAACCTTACAGCAGCTAACGAATCTCCTCAACCAACGCCTGACTAACCTACCATGTTTGTTGCGGGAGATGGTGGGAGCCTTGGTGAAAACCATTCCCGGTGCTCAGTTTTGCTTTATTATCCTCAAAAACCCTCAATGCAAGGGGCTGTTATTGAGTGTGACTGCTGGTATCGGTACAGAAAAATTGCGGCTTGAAGATGCTTTTCCCCCTTCTCTACGAGATGCTCCGCCAACAGAAGGTTTGCTATCTGAGGTTTTTGTAACTGGCACATCTCAGTTGATTCAACGCATTGACAGAAACTCACAGCATCTAGAGGATGTCCCCGCTGCCATGTACTCTGTAACCATTGAGTCAGTACAGGCAGGGCGTCTAGGAGTACTAGCAATTGGTAATTGGAATAACCCTAATGCTTTTGACTCCGAAGATCAAAAGTTGCTGGTGGCAGTAGGTGAACAAGCAGCGATTGCGATTGATAATGCCCGTATGATTAGAGCTTTGGAGGAGCAGGAGACCCGTTTAGAATTTCAGAACGAGATACTAGCTCAGCAGAACCAAGAGCTAGAAAGCCAGCGACAGCAGGTTCTACGACAAAATCAGGCACTGAAGAATCAACGACAGCAAGTTTTGCTTCAGAATCTGCAACTGCTGGAAGCAGCACGGTTGAAATCTCAGTTTTTGGCCACCATGTCTCATGAACTGCGAACACCAATGAATGCTGTTATTGGCTTTTCTCAGTTACTATTACGTCAGCGCCAGAGTTCACTAACACCTCAACAAGTAGATATGGTGGAACGGATTCTCAATAATGGCAAAAATCTACTGACACTAATTAATGAAATTCTTGATCTCTCTAAAATCGAAGCTGGGCGTCTGGAATTGAAACTAGAAACCTTTAACTTAGTTCAACTCTTAAAAGCAACACTCGAAGAACTCCGCTCCCTTGCTGATGAAAAACACTTGGAGTTGGATATCCAAGCTGATTTACACAACCCCAATATTAGCAATGATCGTATTCGTCTACGGCAAATTTTAGTCAATCTCCTCTCCAATGCCATTAAGTTTACTGAATGTGGCAAGGTACAGGTGGAAGTGAAAGAAATTTCCTCAGAATGGTTGGCCATTATTGTTAAGGATACAGGGATTGGTATTGCTCAGGATAACTTAGTGCATATTTTTGAAGAGTTTCGGCAAATTGATCAGACAACTACCAGAAAATACTCTGGTACAGGTTTAGGACTAGCAATTACAGAGTCACTAGTGCAATTGATGCAGGGAAAAATTACGGTTGAGAGTGAAGTTGGTCAAGGCTCAACTTTCCGTATTGAATTGCCTCGACAGGTTCCAGCTGACCCTTCTTACAAATGTTCTCAGCTTGCCAGACCTATCAATGATACTACTGTTTCTTTCTCCGCCCCAAGCTGTAATCACAAACTTAATTACTATAGCCGGTTAAAAGCTGGTACCCAAGATGACTGTGTTTTATCTGAGCCCCTCAAAGGGTCTGAAATTCGGAAAATCCTTTATTAGCGGACCGGCTGGCTGGGCGAGAGAAACTTGTACCCTTTGAGGTTGAGGGCGCACGTCAGTGCGCCCCTACACTTCATGCCACGGGATGAGTTAATTATCCATAGACTGTTGAATTACAGACTGTTGGATAACTTTTGCTGTCTTCTCTTGATCCAACTTCAAAACCAATACTCCTAGGGGTGGCAAACATAAATCAAGGGAGTAAGGGTGGTTATGGAATGACCACTCATCTGTCCACTTGCCTCCCAAATTGCCGATATTACTACCGCCGTATTCACGGCCATCACTATTGAAAAGTTCTGTGTAAAATCCCATCTCTGGAACCCCAACACGATAATGACTATGAGGTTGAGGGGTGAAATTGCAGACTGTGACTATAAAATCATCAGCATTCTTGGCACGGCGAATGAAGGACACTACACTATGGCGATTATCACTACAATCAATCCAATCAAAACCCCCCTCGGCAAAATCCTGGGTATAGAGAGCTGGTTCACTGCGATAAAGCTGATGGAGTTTACTAATAAAATGCTTCAACTTTTGATGGGGTTCATATTGCAGCAAATGCCAATCTAGATCAGCCCAGACATTCCACTCGCTCCATTGACCAAACTCCATACTCATAAACAGAGTCTTTTTCCCAGGATGAGTGAACATATAGGTAAATAGGCAACGGACATTGGCAAACTTCTGCCAGTTATCTGCAGGCATCTTCCCGATGATATTGCTCTTGCCGTGGACTACTTCATCGTGAGAAAGCGCCAACATATAGTTTTCAGAGTGGTGATACCACATACTGAAGGTGATATTATTCTGGTGAAACTGGCGGAAATAGGGATCAATGTGGAAGTAGTCCAGCATGTCATGCATCCAACCCATATTCCACTTCAAATTGAAGCCTAAACCTCCTACATAGGTAGGCCAAGATACCATTGGCCAATCGGTAGACTCTTCAGCAATCGAAAGTATACCAGGAAAGTAGCTAAAGAGCACATTATTAGTCTGACGCAGGAAATCAGCTGCCTCAATGTTTTCCCTGCCACCATACTCGTTGGGTAACCATTCTCCATCTTTACGACAATAGTCTAGGTAAAGCATGGAAGCAACAGCATCTACCCGCATCCCATCGATGTGGTACTTATCGAACCAGAACAAAGCATTGGCAACCAAAAAGTTACGCACTTCGTTGCGGCTGTAGTTGAATACCAATGTGCCCCATTCCTTATGTTCACCTTTACGGGGGTCAGCATGTTCATAAAGGTGAGTGCCATCAAAGAAAGCTAAACCGTGACCATCTTTGGGGAAGTGACCAGGAACCCAGTCTACAATTACTCCCAGATCATTTTGGTGGCACTGGTCAATAAAATACATTAAGTCTTCTGGAGTCCCATAACGGGAGGTGGAGGCATAGTAACCTGTAACCTGATATCCCCAAGAGCCATCAAAGGGGTGTTCTGCAACTGGCAGCAGTTCAATGTGGGTAAATCCCAACTCTTTGACATAAGGAATTAACTTATTTGCTAGTTCCCGATAGGTAAGGAATCGCGCTTCTGGTTTCAGCTCTGAAACTGTGACTACAGGTTCAGGATTACCCTTTTCATCTAACCCTGGTTCACCAGAAGAAGCATGAAGCCAGGAACCCAAATGAACTTCATAAACCGAAATTGGTTGAGCTAGAGGATCGCTGTGACGGCGACGCTCCATCCAATTTGAATCATTCCAGGTGTAAGCATCTAAGTCAGTAACAATAGATGCTGTTTTTGGGCGGACTTCTTGTTGGAAACCATAGGGGTCAGATTTTTCATAAATGTGTCCCTCATAATTTTTTACCTCATATTTGTAAGGTTCCCCAACCTCTACTTCAGGAATGAATAAATCCCAAACGCCACTATTATCTTTACGCATTTGGTGTTTGCGTCCATCCCAATGATTAAAATCTCCTAAAACTGAAATATTACGAGCATTGGGAGCCCAAATAGCAAAGTAGACACCTTTAACGCCATTGATTTGGGCTGGGTGGGCACCAAGTTTTTCATAGATGCGATGATGATTCCCTTCGGCAAATAAATGCAAATCTAATGGTGTCAACATGGGAGAGCGGAAGGCGTAAGGGTCATAACTGAACCGCTCATGCTCTCCTTCTTTAATCCGTAGCTGGTAATTTGACAGTTCGGGTATTTCAATTTTGGCTTCAAAAAAGTGAGGATGGTGCACCGATTGCATTGGGTGTTCCGTCCGTTCTCCTGGGCAAATTACCCAAGCGGCATCTGCATTAGGTAGATAAGCTCGCACTACCCAACCAGTTTTACCTTCCTGTTCAAATCGATGGGGCCCAAGAACCTCAAAGGGGTCATGGTGCTGATTCCAAACAATGCGGTCAATTTGTTCAGGGGTAATTATCGGGGACATTAAGCTATCTACCTCTTGAAAATGGGAAATTGAATCGAAATAATTTTAATATTTATATATAATTCTATTTTTTTCTACACATTTTGCCATAGAAAGCTCGGCAATAGGCAATAGGGAGTAAGGATGTTCTTTGGTTCTTGTTTGTCCCCCATCTCGCCATCTCCCACCCCTTTTTTCCCTCACCCTCCTTTGCCTGTGGGCTACTTTCTAGAAAGGAATAATTGTACGCAGCATTTGGCGTAGGCGCAGTAAGAAAATCAACCGCTTGATCTTTGGGTTAACGTCCGGAGGTATGGGGTTTTGAGCTAGTTCAGCTTGCAGTTGGGCATATTCTGCTGCGGTTAAGGGCTTACCATCAATCGGCGATCGCGCTTCTGTAATAATTTCTGTCCTCAAAATCTCTTCCGGTACATCCTCCGGTGGTGGTAAACCAACAGCAGGTTTTGCCACCAACAAAGTTAGTCCCAGCCACATACAAAGGAATTTGCCTTGTGTCATTGCCACTGATAGTTGAGTATTGGTGATTAAGAGGAATTAATACCTCAAACTCTATCCTCTCTCAATCCAGGGGGTAGTGGTTCTCCACAAATTTGATGAATTTCCACAATTTGCTCAAACAGCCAGGGATATTCCTGCCGATATTGGGGAATTAGTGCTAAGGGACTGAGTAAGGCTGCAGCTGCCAAATCTGCCACACTCAGATAATCACCTACTAAGTAAGAACTTTCACTCCACCGAGATCGTAACACTTCCAGACCCCTCTGAAGTCTCTGTGCAGCAAGATATACCGCTGCTTTATTAATCCCATACTGACGCCGTACCACCTGAATCACCAGCTGGCTAAAGATGGAAGGGTCGATGTGCTTCCCTTCCCCAGCACGAAAGTCATAATAAACAAAGCGAGTGGCTGTGCCAATACTTTCATCAAGCCAATCTTCCAGCATCCAGGCTTCACTCTGTTGCTGAGTATCTGGCAAAAATAAAGGTGGTGACGGCTGGTAAGTTTCCAGAAACTTAAAAATTTCTGTCGAGTCAGCTATAGCAAACGGTTGATCTTTGAGCTGAGGCAAAATAACTGGCACTGTTGTTAAACCAGTAAGGGGCTTGAGTTTGAAAGTGTGAATTCCAGGGGTTAAATTCTGGACATCATAATCAATCTTTTTATAACCCAACGCCAGCCTTGCTTTTCTACAATAGTGGGAGGTACTGAATTGCAATAACAGCATCCAGAAAACTTAGGAGTATTATTTTTTAACTCAATAAAGGAGCGACTTTAAGGCTTTGTCTAGTAGAGCGCGATCGCGAGCGAGTAAACTTAACACAATCGCGCTTCTAATTCACTTAACTAGGGGAGGGGCTGGGAGATTCAGGAGATTCTGCTGGTGATGGAGACGCACCATCAGGAGCAGGTTCTTCTTTTGGGCAGCCAGTCAGGGCGACTCCCAAGCTCAGGAAAAGAAGTAAACCAATTAATTTTTTGTTCATACACTCCTCTTGATTTCAAAGATCGTGTCAAAAGAGATGTCACGCTAGACCACTATAACTCTACATTTTTAGCATGAAGAATTATTTTTTACGATATGTGTTTGAAAAGATAGACTTTTTTCAATCAAAGTTCACGAATTATGGGGGTTGCAGAGTGTCGTCTAAAGGATACTTGTTGCTTAAGGTGGAAAATAAGCTATATAGAGGGAACAAGAGAACAGGGTAACTGGTAACTGATGCTAGGATTAGTTCTATTGTTTAGTTTTTAGCGAGTAGCCTCCATTATTCGCTAGTTGCTAAGTGGAAGAACTGCAAAATACTTATGAATGCTGCCCCTCGCCCATTTGTTTCTGCTCAACAACGTCGGTCTAGAAGACCAGCTACTAGCTCTAGGCTCAGGAAGGCAAGGTTAGGATCTTCTGCCAGGGTAACCAGTATCTCATCTACAGCAGTTGGACAAAAGGTAACTCGTCTCAATACTTCATTGCCAACAAAACCCATCTGGCTGCAAGCCTTGCTATCGGTGCAGCGCGGCTCCGATTTAATTGCCTTTTTATTGGTTGGAGCGACTCTTACTATCTATTCTTGGACGGTTTATACTCAGCAGCAGTGGACCCAGGAGTACCGTAAACTGGAAACTCTACAACGCAATGAGCGAGAATTGACTAAGGCCAATGAAGTGATGAAAAATCAACTGGCTCAACAGGCTGAAAGCCCAGCCACTGGTTTAATTAATCCTACCCAAGCCAACACAATTATTTTGCCCCCAACTCCAGAGATACAATCCTATACGACATCAACAGAAGAGAAGGTTGAGCCAGAGCCAGTGGTAAAGACACCATTGGGTTACTAAGACTGACGAAAACTAGTTATGGATTATGGGTTAAGAGGACGCTCCAACTCAAAACTTAGGGATAATCACCAGATACGAAAACAACCCAAATCAAGACATCTGTCTCAACTGCCCCGTTTTAGACTCTTGCTTATTTGGGGAATAATGATGGTTGGCATTGTTGCGCTATCGTTAAATTTGTATCGGTTGCAAGTGTTACAAGCACCTGTGCTGGAGAAAAAAGCACGGCAGCAGCAGATGGTGTATATGCGTCCCTTTGTTCCTCGACGTCCGATTATCGATCGCAATGGTAATGTTTTAGCAGTTGATCAACAAGTCTATACGTTATATGCCCATCCGAAGTTGTTTAAGCGCTCCCAGCAGGAGATAGCGGCATTACTAGCTCCAATTATCAATCAGACGGCAACTAAGTTAGAGGAACTCTTCAGTCAAAAGGAAAGTGGAATTAGGGTTAACCATGCCCTAACAGAAGAAGTTGCTGACCAGATTGCTAGGCTACAAGTAGATGGTCTAGAGTTAATCCAATACTACTCCCGCTTCTATCCCCAGGAAGATTTGGCATCTGATGTGGTAGGTTACGTGGATATAGATCATCGTGGTCAAGCGGGGGTGGAATACTCTCAGGAAAATTTACTCGAACGTGCTGTGCGTACTCTCCGACTCAGCCGTGCTGGTAATGGTGCTCTGATGCCGGATCATGTCCCCGAAGGGTTTTTACATATTGATGACTTGCGGTTGCAATTGACTCTAGATAGTCGTCTCCAAAGAGCAGCTCGCTTTGCTCTGAAGAAACAAATTAAGCAGTTTAGTGCTGAGCGTGGCACGGTGATTGTTATAGATGCTCTGGATGGTTCATTGCTAGCGATGGTTTCAGAGCCAACTTACAATCCCAATCGGTACTTCGATTTTGATGTTAGTCTCTTTAAAAACTGGGCACTAGCAGATTTGTACGAACCAGGTTCGACATTCAAGCCCCTAAATGTTGCCATCGCGTTGGAAACTGGCGTAATTCAAGCTGACAGCCAGTTCAATGACACCGGTTCGATGCAAATTGGGAAGTGGTCAATTGCTAACCATGACAAAGTTGGTCGTGGGATGATTAGTATTACTGATATTCTGAAACATTCGAGCAATATCGGTATGGTACGGATGATTCAACAAATCAAGCCGGATGTTTACTATGGTTGGCTAGAAAGACTAGGGTTAGGGCAAAAGCTCAACACTGACTTGCCCTTTGAATCATCAGGACAAATTAAAACTCAGCAACAGTTTATGGCTGAGCCAGTGGAAGCAGCAACCACTTCTTTTGGTCAAGGTTTTTCTCTAACTCCCCTTCAACTAGCTCAAATGTACTCCTGTCTAGCCAATGGAGGCAAGCTGGTAACTCCTCATGTGGTTAAGGGGCTTTATGATACTCAAGGGCAAATCTACTGGAAGCCGTTACTTGCTTCCCCAAGACCAATTTTTTCACCCAGAACCACTCAGACAGTACTAGAAATGATGGAAGCTGTTGTTGATGAGGGTACCGGGAAAAATGCCCAGATTCCAGGTTATCGGATTGCTGGTAAAACTGGTACTGCTCAAAAAGCTAGTCCTACGGGTGGTTATTACGCCAATGCTAAAATAACCAGCTTTGTTGGTTTGGTAACGGTGGATGCTCCTCGTTATGTAGTAGTGGCAGTAGTTGATGAACCAAAAGGGGAGGCTTTTGGTTCCAATGTTGCAGCACCAATTGTCAAGGCGGTGACCCAAGCCCTGATTGCGATTGAAAGGATTCCCTCTAGTGTAAGGAGGCAAGAGTCAGGAGTCAGGAGTCAGGAGCCAGAAGTCAGAAGGCAGTCCCAATGAAAAAATTGCACCACCATATATGAAAATTAAGTTCACCGCGTCAAACCAAACAACAATTAGGAGTAAAACAGATGAGTGGAAAAAAAATCTTGATGCTTGTGGGGGACTTTGTGGAAGACTATGAAGTGATGGTTCCTTTCCAAGCACTTCAGATGGTAGGCCATACAGTCCATGCAATCTGTCCCGACAAGCAAGCTGGGGAGACAGTGCGGACAGCAGTCCACGATTTTGAAGGAGATCAGACCTATACTGAGAAACCAGGTCATAACTTTACTCTCAATGCCACTTTTGATGAAGTTAAAGCTGATGAGTATGATGCACTAGTCCTTCCTGGTGGGAGAGCGCCAGAATACATACGCCTCAATAAAGATGTGTTGAAGATTGTGCAGTACTTTGCTCAAGAGAACAAGCCAATTGCTGCTATCTGCCACGGCGCTCAATTACTTGTAGCAGCGGATGTACTGAAAGGTAAACGCTGTTCAGCTTATCCAGCTTGCAGTCCGGATGTTACCCGTGCAGGTGGAGAATATGCAGATATTCCGTTGGATGAGGCAGTGGTAGATGGTAACTTAGTTACAGCTGCGGCTTGGCCAGCACATCCCCGCTGGTTAGAGGAATTCCTCAAGGTTTTAGGTACAAAAATAGAGCACTTTCATTAAGAGCATATTGCTATAGATTCTGACTATTGTTGTGTAAAACCCCGCATTGCTGGCACGAGAATGCCTGTAGCGACAATTGCACAAATGTATTTGGAGATGGGGGAATCTTTGGAAGCAATTGCCGTTGAAGTCGGATTACGAACTCAAAGAAGACGATCTTTTTATACCAAATCCGGTATACATAAACCCCTTATATCCGACCCTGTAGAGACGTTGCATGCAAGGTCTCTACAGGATTTCGCGGTTATCTCAAAACAGGGGTAACTAAACCGGATTTGGTATTAGATAGTGATAAAATCTGACTCGATGAGAGTCGTGGTATCAAACCCCGTCAGTGTTGCCAAGATCTCAGAACCGAAGAGAATTTGGTTTCCAGAGAAGGTAAGTTGGTTGAAGTCCAAGCCACCTAACAGACCAATTTGATCGCCTTCGTTTAAATTGAAGTCATTAATAGTATCGTGACCTTGAGATTGAGCGATCGCAAAAATATCGCTGCCAGTGCCACCAGTGAGAAGGTCATCACCGTTGCCACCCTCAAGTTGGTCATCCCCCGCATTGCCGAAGAGTTGGTCTGGACCATTGCCACCGATGAGGACATCATTGCCTGGAGTACCGTTGAGGTTCATGCCAACTGTTACTGTCGTAGTCGCCACTTGGCTGGCATTGGAGTGGGAAGCACCATCATCCACAACAAACTCGATGATGCGGTCTGTCGTGTTAGGAGTTGCAGCTGTATTATTGTAGGTAATACTGCCTAAGACTTGCTGGTAATTGGCAACTGTATCCGTGCCCAACAGGGTGAGAGTACCAGTAGCCGAGTTATACGCTGTGATATTTGTCCCTGTAGTATCGGCGCTGAGAGTCTCAGCAGCTCCATCTTGGAGATTGGTAATTTTAACCGTTGCCCCGACAAGTTCGTTGGAGTTGTCACTCAGGCTGAAGTCATTATCAATAACCGACACTGCTACGCCACTGAAGCTGCTAGTAAAATCAATTCCACCATCAGCACCATTGAGGTCAAGTTCTGGGGCACGATTGCCAAAGACCACGTAGCTTTCACCTGAATAATTATTGCCATTGGGGTCTCCTCCGGGTGCTCCGATAATCAGATCATCAATGCCATCGTTGTTCATGTCCCCACCGCCGCTGACCGAGACGCCTAAGAAATCATTGGCACTAATGCCGTTGAGGATAAAGCCGTTAGTGCCGTCGAGGTCGGAAAGATCAATACTGGCACTAAAGCCGTTGCTGCTTCCAAACACCACGTAGCTTTGACCGGAATTACTGTTGCCGTTGGAGTCGGCATCAGGTGCTCCGATAATCAAGTCATCAAGACCATCGCCGTTGATATCCCCAGCGCTATTGACGAAGCGACCTGAGTTGTCATTGGCATTAATACCGTTGAGGATAAAGCCGTTAGTACCGTCTAGGCTCCAAAGGTCAAGGCTGGCACTAAAGCTGTTGCTACTGCCAAACACCACGTAGCTTTCACCTGCACCACTGTTGCCATTGGCGTCAGCTAGTGATGCCCCAATAATTAGGTCATCAATCCCATCGCCGTTGATATCCCCAATGCTGCTAACAGAGCGACCTGAGCCATCACCTGCATTAATACCGTTGAGGATAAAGCCATTAGTACCGTCTAGGCTTGAAAGGTCAAGGCTGGCACTAAAGCCGTTGCTGCTGCCAAACACCACGTAGCTTTGACCTGCAACACTGTTGCCATTGGGATCGGCTCCTGATGCTCCGATAATTAGGTCATCAATGCCATCGTCATTGATGTCCCCGGCGCTACTGACAGAGGAGCCTGAGCCGTCATTGGCATTAATACCGTTGAGGATAAAGCCGTTAGTGCCGTCGAGACTGGAAAGGTCAAAACTGGCACTAAAGCCGTTGCTGCTGCCAAACACCACGTAGCTTTCACCTGCAACACTGTTGCCATTGGGGTCGGCTCCTGATGCTCCGATAATCAGATCATCAATGCCATCGCTATTGATGTCTCCGGCGCTACTAACCGAGACGCCTAAGTAGTCACTTGCATTAATACCGTTGAGGATAAAGCCGTTAGTGCCGTCGAGACTGGAAAGGTCAAAACTAGCATTAAAGCCGTTACTGCTACCAAACACCACATAGCTTTCACCTGCAGCACTGTTACCGTTGGGGTCAGCCAACCATGCCCCGATAATCAAGTCATCAATACCATCACCGTTGATATCCCCGGCGCTACTGACAGAACGACCTGAGTAGTCACCCACAGCAATACCGTTGAGGATAAAACCGTTGTTGCCGTCAAGACTGGAAAGGTCAAAATTTGTACTAAAGCCGTTACTGCGACCAAAGACCACGTAGCTTTGACCTGCACTACTGTTGCCGTTGGGGTCAGCAAACACTGCCCCTATAATGAGGTCATCAATACTATCACCGTTGATGTCTCCAGCACTGCTGAGGGACCGACCGGAGTAGTCACCTGCATTAATACCGTTGAGAATAAAGCCGTTGTTGCCGTTGAGGTCTGATAAGTTAAAGATGGAATTTGCTATGTTAGGCTCAATAGCGAGAGTCGTAGTCGCTACTTGGCTAGTATTGGAGTGGGCAGCACCATCATCAACAACAAACTCAATGATCCGGTCTGTCGTGTTAGGAGTTGCTGCGGTATTCTTATAGGTAATACTGCCCAAGACTTGCTGGTAATTGGCAACTGTATCCATGCCAGAAAGGGTGAGAGCACCACTAGCCGAGTTATAGGTCGCTGTGATATTTGTCCATCCGGTATCGACACTGAGAAACTCAGCAGCTCCATCTTGGAGATTGGTAATTCTCACTGTTGCCCCGACAAGTTCGTTGGAGTTATCACTCAGTCTCAAGTCGCGATCAACAACTGACACTGCTACGCCACTGAAACTGGTAGTAAAGTCAATTCCAGCATCAGCACCATTGAGGTCAAGTTCTGGGCCGCGATTGCCAAAGACCACGTAGCTTTGACCTGCATAATTATTGCCGTTGGGGTCGGCCCACTCTGCCCCGATAATCAGGTCATCAATACCATCACTGTTGATGTCCCCAGCGCTGCTGACGGAGTAGCCTGAGAAGTCACCTGCATTAATACCGTTGAGGATAAAGCCGTTAGTGCCATCGAGGCTCGAAAGGTCAAAACTAGCACTAAAGCCGTTGCTGCTGCCAAAGACCACATAGCTTTGACCTGCACTACTGTTGCCGTTGGAGTCGGCACGAAATGCCCCGATAATCAGGTCATCAATGCCATCACTGTTGATATCCCCGGCGCTGCTGAGGGAGTAGCCTGAGAGGTCACTTGCATTAATACCGTTGAGGATAAAGCCGTTAGTGCCATTGAGGCTGGAAAGATCAAAACTGGCGCTAAAACCGTTGCTGCTGCCGAACACTACGTAGCTTTGACCTGCACTACTATTGCCGTTGGGGTCGGCTCCTGATGCCCCGATAATCAGGTCATCAATGCCATCACCATTGATATCCCCAGCGCTGCTGACAGAGCGACCTAAGTTATCATTTGCATTAATGCCATTGAGGATAAAGCCATTAGTACCGTCGAGGCTCGAAAGCTCGAAGCTGGCACTAAAGCTGTTGCTGCTACCAAATACTACGTAGCTTTGACCTGCACCACTATTGCCGTTGGGGTCGGCCAACCATGCCCCGATAATCAAGTCATCAATGCCATCGTTATTGATGTCGCCAGCGCTACTGACAGAGTAGCCTGAGCTGTCACCTGCATTAATGCCATTGAGGATAAAGCCGTTGGAGCCGTCAAGACTAGAAAGATCGAGGCTGGAACTAAAGCCATTGTTGCTACCAAATACTACGTAGCTTTGACCTGCACCACTGTTGCCGTTGGGGTCAGCTAACACTGCCCCAACAATCAGGTCATCAATGCCATCGCCGTTGATATCCCCAGCGCTACTGACAGAGTAACCCAAGAAGTCACTTGCATTAATGCCATTGAGGATAAAGCCGTTAGTACCGTCGAGGCTCGAAAGCTCAAGGCTAGTACCAAAGCTGTTGTTGCTGCCAAACACTACATAGCTTTCACCTGCAGCATTGTTACCGTTGGGGTCGGCCAACCATGCCCCGATAATCAGGTCATCAATACCATCACCATTGATATCCCCAGCGCTGCTGACGGAGCGACCTGACCAGTCACCTGCATTAATGCCATTGAGGATAAAGCCATTAGTACCGTCGAGGCTCGAAAGCTCAAGGCTAGCGCTAAAACCATTGTTGTTGCCAAACACCACGTAGCTTTCACCTGCATTAGCGCTATTGTTGGGGTCGCCTCCATATGCCCCGATAATCAGGTCATCAATGCCATCACTGTTGATGTCCCCGGCGCTGCTAACAGAGTAGCCTGAGTAGTCACTTGTATTAATCCCGTTGATAATAAAGCCATTGCTGCCGTTGAGTTCTGATAAGTTAAAGACGGCATTTGCTGTGTTAGGTTCAATGGCAAGAGTCGTAGTCGCCACTTGGCTAGTATTGGAGTGAGCAGCACCATCATCAACAACAAACTCAATGATCCGGTCTGTCGTGTTAGGAGTTGCTGCGGTATTCTTATAGGTAATACTGCCTAAAACTTGCTGGTAATTGGCAACCGTATCCGTGCCAGACAGGATGAGGACACCAGTAGCTGAATCATAGGTCGCTGTGATATTGGTTCCCGTGCTGTCTGTGCTGAGAGACTCAGCAGTTCCATCTTGAAGATTGGTAATTGTTACCGTTACCCCAACTAATTCGTTGGAGTTGTCACTCAGGCTCAGGTTACTATCGACGACCGCAACTGCTAAACCAGTAAAAGAGCTGGTAAAATTAATTCCAGCCTCGGCACCGTTGAGGTCTAGTTCCGGGGCACGATTGCCAAAGAACACGTAGTCTTGACCTGCTTCAAAATTGCCGTTGGGGTCTGCTAAATATGCCCCGATAATCAGGTCATCAATACTATCACCGTTGATGTCCCCTGCACTGCTGACCGAGATGCCTGAGAAGTCACCTCCATTAATACCGTTGAGGATAAAGCCGTTGCTGCCATCAAGGCTCCAAAGATCCAGGTTGGAACTAAAGCCGTTGCTGCTGCCAAACACCACGTAACTTTGGCCTGCTTCACTGTTGCCGTTGGGGTCAGCTCCGGATGCTCCGATAATCAGGTCATCAATGCCATCACCGTTGATATCCCCAGCACTGCTAACGGAGCGACCTGAGAAGTCACCCGCAGCAATGCCGTTGAGAATAAAGCCGTTGCTGCCGTTCAGGTTAGAAAGGTCGAAGCTGGAACTAAAACCATTGCTGCGGCCAAAGACCACGTAGCTTTGACCTGCATCACTATTGCCGTTGGGATCAGCCCACGGTGCCCCGATAATCAGGTCATAAATACCATCGTTGTTGATATCCCCAGCGCTGCTAACTGAGACGCCTGAGAAGTCAAAGGTATTAATACCGTTGAGGACAAAGCCGTTAGAGCCATTAAGGCTGGAAAGTTCGAGGCTGGGACTAAAACCGTTGCTGTTGCCAAACACCACGTAGCTTTCACCTGCTCCACTGTTGCCGTTGGGGTCGGCTCCTGATGCTCCGATAATTAGGTCATCAATGCCATCACCGTTGATGTCTCCGGCACTGCTAACGGAGCGACCTGAGGAGTCACCTGCAGCAATGCCGTTGAGGATAAAGCCGTTGCTGCCATCAAGGCTGGAAAGGTCGAAGCTGGCGCTAAAACCGTTGCTGCTACCAAATACTACGTAGCTTTGACCTGCACCACTGTTGCCGTTGGGGTCAGCATCAGGTGCTCCGATAATCAAGTCATCGATGCCATCACCGTTAATATCCCCAGCGCTGCTAACCGAGACGCCTGAGTAATCATTCTCAGCAATACCTTTGAGGATAAAGCCATTAGTGCCATCAAGGCTAGACAGATCGAAGTTGGTGCTAAAGCCGTTACTGCTGCCAAACACTACGTAGCTTTGACCTGCATTATCGTTGCCGTTGGGGTCGGCTCCTGATGCTCCGATAATCAGGTCATCAATACCATCGTTGTTGATATCCCCGGCGCTGCTAACCGAGACGCCTGAGAAGTCAAAGGTATTAATACCGTTGAAGATAAAGCCGTTAGTGCCATCAAGGCTGGAAAGCTCGAAGTTGGGACTAAAGCCATTGCTGCTACCAAACACCACGTAGCTTTGACCTGCATTATCGTTGCCGTTGGGATCAGCCCACAGTGCTCCAATAATCAGGTCATCAATACCATCGTTGTTGATATCCCCGGCGCTGCTGAGGGAGTATCCTGAGCCGTTACCTAAAGCAATACCGTTGATAATAAAGCCATTGCTGCCGTTGAGTTCTGATAAGTTAAAGACGGAATTTGTCATTATTTTGTTCTCCGTTTTTGACTAGTGGTTGATTGATTTTTCCTTGGTCTAACAACGGGTCTTCAGTAAATACAGCGTTTCTTATTTGGATGAGGTACAAATTGATTTTTGGGAATAGGCTGTGAAAGTTAGATTTACCTCACCCTTTGCGAAAATTGCGATAAATCTCCTGAAAACACCTTAGTGAAGAGCAAACCATGGGCACGGGGCACCCTGGATAAATGGAAGAAACAAGCCAAACTTTCTTCCTTCCTGCCTAGCTTGCGGGATCTG
>JGI12316J14372_10002666_pt1 | contig 18739 bp, 13 predicted proteins | sample MarCyaLeptolynsp_FD_14372 | JGI IMG/M metagenome (IMG submission 14372) | reverse complement strand
CGGTCAGGCCCGCCGTGAACAAGACCGCGTCGGCGGCGTCGGCGTAGTGGCTGTCGGGCGGGCTCGCGCCCGGGTGCCGACTGACGGCGTCATCGTACGCGGTCGCGACGCCGGCGGCATCGGCGCTCGCGCCGACCACGACAAGGGCATCGTCTCCAGGTGTCGCCACGCCCTGCCGCGCCCGGTCGAAGGTGAGAGCGTAGTCGCGGTGATAGATGGCCGCGGCGGGCGTCATGTCGCGCAGCACGCCGGCGAGGGCCGGGGCCTTGAGCCGAAAACTCACGCGCACCGCAACCGCGCCCAGGCGAGCGAGCGCTTCTCCGGCAACCACGGCTTCGACCCCGTTGCGCAGCATCACGACCACGCGGTCTCCGCGCCGTACGCCGCGGGCCGCGAGCGCGTGGGCGAGCTGGTTGGTCTCGCGATCGAGGGCCGCCCACGACAGCCGCCGCTCGCTGTCGGCGACCGCCGGTTGCTCGGGCTTGTTGCACGCGTGCAGCAGCAACGCGGTGTGCGGGCCGGGCCGGGCGCCGCGGGACCGACGCATGAACGCAGCGACGCCCGAGGGCGACAGCTGCGCGAGAAGCCCGGCGCCGCCGGCGGTGCGCGCGGCGTTCACGCCGCTTTGGGCGACCTGGCGAGCTCGCAAAAGACGCTGCTTGAGGGAGTCGATCATGGGGAGGGGTCGCCCGGCGCCGTTGCCGGCAACATCTGCGAATCGAACACCAGGGGCCGCCGCCGTTCAACCGCGTGTTGGCCCGATGTCCCGAAACTGCCGGTTGCGCGGCGAGTCAATCACGAGCGCCCGGCAGACGCCGTCGCGTCGCCCGGCGCCGCCGGCTGCTGCGGGCCGAAGCCGGGAAAACGCAGATGCCCCTGCGCGTCGTCGCCGGCGGTCACCGGCACTGGGCCTGGAGCCGCAGGCGCTCGCGCTTGGCGTCGCGCAACCGGGCGCTGCCCGCCGGTGCGCGCTCGATGAACGAGCCGAACGCGTCCGCCGCCGCGCATTTGCTGCCGGCCTTGTCGAGGGCGTAGCCCTGAAAGAAGTACGCGTCGAGCAACCATTTTTCGCCGCCGAGGGCGCGGCGGGTGGCCGCGGCGAACGCCGACGCCGCCGAGCGCGCTTTGTCCAGGTCGTAGAACACGCGGCCGAGGCGGTAGTGCACGTAGGGCTGCTCGTCGTCGATGCGCAAAGACCGGGCGTAGGCGTCCACGGCGTCGCGCTCTTCGGCGCGCTCGGCGTGGCTTTCGCCCATGAGGAACCAGATTTCGGCGTTGTTCGGCGCCAGTTTCGCGGCGATCTCGAGTTCTTCGAGGGCCATGGTGTACTCGCGGCGCTTCACGCGGATGCGGCCGCGACCGACCCGCGGCCGCACGTATTCCGGGCGTAGCGCGCTCGATCGGCCGTAGGCGCGCAGCGCTTCCTCGAGCTGGTTCTCGGCCTCGGCCGCTCGACCCACGCCCTCGAGGTACTGCGCCTGTTCGTTGCGCCGCACGGCGTCGCGAAAGGCGGCGAGCGCTTCGGGGTACTGGCCGGCCTGGTAGTAGCCCTCGCCGCGCAAGAAGTGCCCGGCGGCTTCCTTCGGGTCCTCGGCGAGGATCTGCTCGCCCAGGGCCGCCGCTTCTTCCATGCGGCCCACCCGGGCGTAGAACCGGCCTGCCCGAGCGCGCACGTTGATCGACGCCTGCGGGTTCTGCAGCAGCTTGCGGTAGACCTCGGCGGCCTGCTGGTCGCGGTCGTCGTCCTCGTACACGAGCGCCAGGCGAGAGCCGATGTCCTCGCGCGTCTGGTCGGCGGCGAAGGCCTGCTTGAGGGCGTCGAGGGCAGCGTCGTTTTTGCCCTGGGCCGACAGCGCAAGCCCGAGCTGCAGCAACGCCTCGACGTCGTCGGGGCGCCGCTCGAGGGCCTTGCGAAACCACGTTTCTGCCCGGACGGCGTCGTTGCTGCCCAGGTAGGCGACGCCCAGGGTCACGGCCAGGGCGTGGTCTTCCTCGGCCGCGGCCTCGACCGGCTCGAGGGCGGCCACCGCCTCGCTGCCGCGGTTTTCCCGCACCAGCAGTCGCGACAGGGCCACGGTCGCCGCGATTTCCCCTTCGGGTGCCAGCTCCACCGCCTTGCGGTAGGCGGCCTCGGCGGCGCCGGGGGCGGCCTGCGGGTCGCGCTCCAAGATCGAGCCCTGCACGTAGTGTGCGTTCGGGTCGTCCGGCCCCATGGTGATGGCGCGGTCGATGGCCTGCTTGGCCTCGGCGAACTGGTTGGCGCCGGCCGCCGCCTCGGCAAACGCAATGGTCCCTTCCAGGTTGTCCGGGTTGCTGCCCAGGGCCGCCTTGAGGCGCTGAGCGGCCTGCTCGTAGCGCTCCTGGGCGAGCAGCACCTTGCCCTCGCCGATGGTCGCGGGACCGTTGCTCGGCCACCTTTCGAGGGACTTTGCGTACCGGCTCCGAGCCTCGTCCACGCGGCCGGCGCGCAGAGCTTCGTCGCCGGCCAGGGCCCAGGCCAGGCCGACCGCTCGCGGGTCGGCCTTGTCGATGTCCTTGCGCTGCAGGATCTCGAGGTAGCGCTCTTCGCGCTCGTTAAAGCGCGTGGTTTCCGCCACCTGGGCGGCGCCGACCAGCGCGCCGACGTGGTTTTGGTCGCGCTCGATGGCCTTGAGAAACGCCTCGCGCGCTTTGTCGCGCTCGTTGAGCGAAACGTGAGATTTTCCCTTGGCGTACCAAAGGGGCGCGCGGTTGGGCGTGAGCTTGAGGGCGGCGTCGGCCTGGGCGACCGCGGCCTTGTGGTCGTTGTTGGCTACCAGGGCCCAGGTCAAATACAGGGCGGCGTTGGGGTCGCGCTTGTCCCGGGCGGCGATGGGCTTGAGCAGCTTGAGGGCGGCGGCCGGTGTCTTTTCGACCAGGGCGCGCAGGCCGCGCGCTTTGTCGAGCTCGGGCCCCTCGAGGGTCTTGGCGGTGGCCTGATTGAGCAGCTGGTCGCCTTCTTTTTGCCGCCTGGTCGAGTCGCTGCCCAGGTCGATGATGGCCGCGTAGTGAGCCTGGGCCGCCAGGCCGAGGGCGTCGGCGTTCTCGGGTTCGGCGGCGAGGGCTTTTCGGGCCTCGTCACCGGCCCGGGTCCAGTGTCCGGCGGCGTCGGCGGCCATCTGATTGCGCGCGCCGCGCAGGCGCTGCGCCACCATGGCCGCGGCCTCTTGCTGCCCCTGCCAGTAGACGAACCCGGCCACGCCGCCCGCCGCGAGCACCGCGACGGCGGCGCCGGCAATGAGGGCGAGCCGGCTGGTCTTGCCCTTTTTACCCTTCTTCTTTTTCTTCTTCTTGGACTTGCCCTCGGCTTCTTCGTCGGGGCCCGCAGCCATGGTGGCCGGCGGAATGTGGGCGACCGCCTGGTTGCCGCCCATCGCGTCGTCGGTGTTGAGGTCGAGGGCGTCGTCGGCCTCGATGGGCGGACCGCCGAGGCCGACCGGGTTCGGTGCCGGTCCCTTGGTCGCCGCCCCGGGGCTGGGAGTCGTAAAGGACACCACGCCGCCGGTGGTGCCGCCGCTGGCACTCGGCACTTCAAGTCCCAGGGAGTCGTCGTCGAGAGAACCGGGCAGGTCGACGCCGTCAAATTCGCTGCTGCCGCCGTCGCCGCCGAGCTCGAGCGGGACGGCCGGTGCCGGTGGCGCCTGGGTGGCGGGCGCTTCGAGGTCGAGGTCGTCCAGGGCAAACGGGCTGTTGGCGCTGGTCTGCGGCGGCGCCTGGGTGCCGGCACCTTCGTCGAAGAATCCGCCGCCCGGCGCCGGTTGGCCGCCCGCCGTCGGCAAAGGCGCCATGCGGCTGGGCTCGAGGTCGAGGTCGTCGAGATCGAGGACGCCGTCGCCCGCGGGGCCCGCTGGCCCCGCTGCGCTTGGCGGTGCCGCGCTGGCCGATGGTCTGCTTGGAGCGGGGACGTCGTCGAAAAGGCCCTTGGGCGCGGGCAAGTCGGCCGCCGCGTCCGGCTGCGCCGCCGCCGGTGCGGGCACGTCGTCGAAGAACCCCTTGGGCGCGGGCAAATCGACGTCCGGCGCTGGCGCCGGCGCAGGTGCCGCGGTGGCGGGGTTGTCGAAAAAGCCCTTGGGCGCGGGCAGATCGCCGGCCCCGGTGGCGGGGTTGTCGAAGAAGCCCTTGGGCGCGGGCAGGTCGCCGCCAAGGCCGGCGACGGTCCCGGTTCCCGTTTTGGGCGCGGGCAGGTCGCCGCCGAGCCCGGCCATGGTCGACCGCGCGGGCGCGGGGGCCGGCGCCTTGGGTGCGGGCAGGTTGTCGTCGTCGAAAAACGAGCTCGCGCCGCCGCCGGGCGCGGTCGGCGCCTTGGGCGCGGGCAGGTTGTCGTCGTCGAAAAACGAGCTCGCGCCGCCGCCGGGCGCGGCCGGCGCCTTGGGCGCGGGCAGGTTGTCGTCGAAGAACGAGTTCGCGCCGCCGGGCGCGGCGGGCGCTTTGGGTGCGGGCAGGTTGTCGTCGTCGAAAAACGAGCTCGCGCCTCCGCCCGGGGCCGCTGCTTTCGGCGCGGGCAGGTCGTCCAGCTCCATGATGCCGGCCCCGCCGCCGCCCAGGTTCGTCGGTATCGCACCCTTGGGTGCCGGCAAGTCGGAAACGTCGGCGAACCCCGACGATGGCGAACTCGCCGGCGCCGGCAAATCGGGAACGTCGGCAAAGGGCGACGGCGCGCCCTTGGGTGCCGGCAAGTTGTCGAGGTCCCCGGCCGCGGACAGTCCGGACGGGGGAATTGGTTGCGCGGATGCACCCGCGTTGGCTAGCGCCGACGCCCGTTTCGGCACCGGTAAATCGCCGAGCAGTCCGCCGCCGCCCGCGGCTGGGCCTGGAGCCGGCCCGTCCGTGCCCAGACCAAACACGGTCGCTTTCGCTTCCGCAGCTCCGGGAATGGGGGGAAGCCCCATGTCCGCGGCCCCCTGCGGCATGACGGTGACCGACTCTCCGCACGCCGGGCACTTGGTTACCTTGCCACTGGGCGGGATCTCGGAATCGTTAAAGGAAAGAGTCTCCCCACAATGCCCGCAGGTCGCGTTGACCATCGCGTCGAAGTGTAACAGAGCGAACCGGCACCACGCCCGTGCAGGCCGGTGTGGAATTCGCGCCCGGCGGTTTGCGACGGCGAGGCCTATTCGAACGAGTCGATGTCGGCGCCGCGCCCACGTCGGCCGCGCTTGCCGCGCACCGCCTTGCGGATCTCGCGAAGGATCGCCCGATCGATTTCGGGCAGCACGTAGAGCGCTTTGGCCGCCTGCGCCGGTGACAGCACGCGGCGCACCTCGGCGAACCTCTGTCGGCCTAGCTCCCACACGCGCTGTTGCTGCGCCAGCGACTGTTCGATGAGGTGGTTGACCTCGGCCTGGTTCGCCGCCCCGGAGGCGAGCTGCTGCTTGAGCGCGCGGCGCAGCTTGGCGCCGTCGCGCTGCAGGGCGAAGAACTTTTCGTCGTACTTGTTGAGCACCGGAAACAGTCGCGCGGCGTCTTTTTCCGACAGGTCCAGGGCTTCGGTGAGCTTCCAGGCGCGCGCGGCGCGCAGGCGCTTGCGCACCCGTTCGCGCTTGGTTGCCGCGTCGGCCTGGGCGACGAGCGGTCGATTGCGCCGTCGCTGCGCATCGGCGTCGGGCGGCGCGACGGCCACCAGTGCACCGGCCAAAAGGAGGGTGAGCAGCGGGCGGCTGACTGTCATGGCAAGACTCTTCATTGGTGTTGGTTAGCCCGCGAAGATCGCGGCCAGTTCATCGAGCTCGGCGTCGGTTAGCTCTTCGAGGTCGTCGTCGGCGAGGGGCGTTGGGCCGAAGAGATCGTCGTCAAAGGCCTCGGCGAGAAGGTCGTCTTCGAGAAAGCCCGGCGGGGCGAGGTCATCGGTCTCGCCCAAAAGCTCGAGGGCGCGGTCGAGCTGATCCGAGTCGAGGTCGTGCACCGTGGTGGCCAGCGCGCTGTCGATGTCGACGTCGACGAACGCCGACGCATCGGCAACCGTTTCTGTCGCGCCGTCCTCTGTGGTCGCGGTCGCGACCGGCGCCACCGCAGGGGTCCCGGACGGAAGGCTCGTTGCGACCAGCAAGGCGGCCGCCGCCGCAACGAGTGCACCACCTCCGAGTACCCACGGCGATCTCCACCAGTTGGCAAGCCGCCGCCACGCGGAGTCGCTGTGGCGTTGGTCGAGCTCGTCGAGCTGGCCGTCGATCGAGCGGCGCATGGCCGCCCAGTCGGGCTCTCGCTGCGGCGTCGGTCGCGCCTCGCGAATGTCGGCCGCCAGGTCCGCAAACTCGTCGAGCAAGTCGTCGCCGGCCACCGCCTCGGCTTTGGAATTGGTTCGTTCGTTCGAAGACATGGCTACGCGGCCTCGTCGCTGTTCATCAGTTGCCGTAGACGCTTCATGCCGTGGTGAAAATTCACCTTGGCGGCGTTCTCGGAGCAGTTTGCCAGAGTGGCGACTTCCTTGAAGGGAAGTTCATCGTAGATGCGCAGCTCGATCACCGTCCGCTGCTTTGGCGGCAGCGCCTCGATGGCCTCGCGAAGCCGCTGGGCCCGGCGTCGCTTTTCCAGGTCGCCGGCGCCGACGGGGGCGATCGCCACGGCGTTGTCTTCGATTTCGCTGGCGGTCTCGCGCTTGTGGTCGCGCAGGTGATTGAGGGCAAGGTTAATGGTGATGCGATAGGCCCAGGTGCGAAAGCTGGCGTCGCCGCGAAAGGAGTCGAGGCGCTGGTAGATGCGAACGAAGGCCCGCTGCGTGACATCGGCGGCGTCGGCGTCGTTTTTCAGGTAGCGCAGCGCCAGGTAGTACAGCGGCTTTTGGTGGCGCTCTACCAGCGCCGAGAAGGCTTGCCGGTCGCCGCCGCGGCTGCGCTCGACGAGCTCGGCGTCCGTCGCCCGGGCACCGTCGGTCGCGGGCGCGCTCGGCCCGGCTGCGTCGCGGGAGGCCACGCCCGAGCTTCGCACGGCGAACGAGCGTCGGAGTCGTTGGGCCAGCATGGCTGCCGGGGGCCCGGCCAGGGCGGCGCTTGCGGTGCTCACCACTCGTTGACCCGGGAGCGCGCGCCGGGTTAAGAGCCGGTGGCAATTGCGGACGCGGCCCTGTACTGTACGCGCCCCAACTACCCGAAGGAACGCCGGAAATGCTCGATACTTCTCGGATACAGGACGCCGCCCGGCGGGGCGCCGACGTCGCGGCGCTCGTAGACGAGTGGCAGTCCGCCAACGATGCCCGCAAAGAGCTTCAGGGGCGCCTCGATACCCTGCGCCAGCAGCGCAACGAGGCCAACCAGGCCATGGCCAAGGCGGACAAGAAATCCGACGAGTTTGCGACCATGCGGGACCGGCTGCGGGAGCTGTCCGGGCAAATCAAGGCCGGCGAGGCCGAGATGTCCGAGCTCGAGGGCCGGTCGCGAGACCTGCTGCTGTCGATTCCCAACGCGCCGCACGCGTCGGTGCCCGACGGCGAAAGCGAAAAAGACAACCCGGTGGTGTCCACCTGGGGCGACAAGCCGGCGTTCGACTTCGAGCCCAAGGCCCACTGGGACCTGGGTGAGAGCCTGGGGATCCTGGATTTCGAGCGCGCGGCCAAGGTGTCCGGGGCGCGCTTCACGTTCCTGCGCGGCGACGGCTCGCGCCTGAACCGGGCCCTCATGCAGTACATGCTCGACCTGCACGGCACGCGCGGATACACCGAGGTGTGGCCGCCGGCGCTCGTGCGCCGCCACGCGCTCGTCGGCACGGGGCAGCTGCCCAAGTTCGAAGAAGACGCCTTCAAAACCGAGGGCAGCCGGAGCTCCGGCGACAAGGACAAGGACGAAGGCGGCAACGAGTACTTTCTGGTGCCGACCGCCGAGGTCCCGGTCACCAATTTCCACCGCGAGGAGATTCTCGCGGCCGACCAGCTGCCGATTCACTACTGCGCTTATTCGCCGTGCTTTCGCGCCGAGGCGGGCAGCTACGGCAAGGACACCCGAGGGCTGATTCGCCAACACCAGTTCGACAAGGTCGAGCTGGTCAAGTTCGTGGCGCCCGAAGAAAGCTACGACGAGCTCGAGCTTTTGCGCGAGGACGCGGAGTGGGTGCTGCGCAAGCTCGGCCTGCACTACCGGGTCGTCAATCTGTGCGTGGGCGACATCGGTTTTGGCGCCGCGAAGACCTACGACCTCGAAGTCTGGCTGCCCGGTCAGGGCGCCTACCGAGAGATTTCGTCGTGCTCGAACTTCGAGGACTTTCAGGCGCGCCGAGCGAAGATTCGCTACCGGCCGGCGCCCAGGGAAAAGCCGCGCATGGTGCACACTCTCAACGGCTCGGCGCTGGCTATTGGCCGCACGGTGGTGGCCATCCTCGAGCAGTACCAGCAGGCCGACGGCACGGTGGTGGTACCCGAAGTCCTGCGGCCTTACATGGGTGGTCAAGCGCTGCTCGTGCCCGGCCACGAATAATTGCGCCAGGGCTTTACAAGGCGGTCGCCATCTATATACTTCCGCGGCGTTTGCCTCCGGGACAGCCCTGGAGGAGTGGCCGAGTGGTCGAAGGCAGCGGTCTTGAAAACCGTCGAGCGAAAGCTCCGGGGGTTCGAATCCCTCCTCCTCCGCCAGGCATTTTGACAATCGAATAGCGACAAGGGCGTTACAGCAGCGGAATGCTCTTTGGAGAGGTGGCCGAGTGGCTGAAGGCACTGGTTTGCTAAATCAGCGAGTGGGGTAACCTGCTCCGCGGGTTCGAATCCCGCCCTCTCCGCCAAGCATTTTTCTGATTGAAACAAGTAGCTTAGGCTTGCTCTGCTGCCGCCGTCGACGCGTCGAACGACGCGCGCTGTCTGCGCGCTGTCCTCCGGGCTTCGACTGTGGTAGAGAACCGGCCCCGCCTGCGAGCAGCTGTCTCGCGGCGACAACAGGATCCATGGCTCAATTGGATAGAGCACCGGTCTACGGAACCGGGGGTTGGAGGTTCGAATCCTCCTGGATCCGCGAATGAGCGACGACCCGGCAGAGACTGCCGGCGCTGTCTCGGACCCGTCGGCAGCTCAGGCACAAGCCGACGACGAGTGGATGGCGCAGGCCATCGAACTCGGCCGCATAGCCGGAGCCGCCGGCGACGTGCCGACCGGGGCGATCATCGTGCTCGACGGCGTGGTCATCGGTCGAGGGTGCAACGAGCGCCAGGCGTCCCACGACCCGACCGCTCACGCGGAAATCGTTGCGCTGCGGCACGCGGCGCAGGCGACCCGCAACTGGCGCGTCGAAGGGACCATGTACGTGACCCAGGAGCCGTGCCCCATGTGTGCGGGAGCGCTCGTGAACGCGCGGGTGAAGCGGCTCGTCTACGGCTGCAAGAACCCGAAGGCCGGGGCGGTGGAGTCGCTGTATCAAATCACCACCGATGCGCGGCTCAACCACCGCCTGGAGGTGCGAGGCGGCGTGCGGGAAGCCGAGTGCGCGGAGCTTCTGTCGAGCTTCTTTCGCGCGCTGCGGAACAAATCGAAGTTGGTTCGGGAACGAAATCCGAACCCGTCGGAGCCGGCAGCCGCCGACGGTGAGAACGACCATTTGGAGGGGTGACCGAGCGGCCGAAGGTGCCCGCCTCGAAAGCGGGTGTACGTTTACGCGTACCGTGGGTTCGAATCCCACCCCCTCCGCTACAACAAGACGCACTCTGCTGAAAAAACGCCCAGGAGAGGTGACCGAGAGGCCGAAGGTGCACGATTGGAAATCGTGTGTACGTTTACGCGTACCGCGGGTTCGAATCCCGCCCTCTCCGCCAATCGCTTCGGTTGCCATCGCCGAAGGCGCCTCTCTCGCACAGCGAGCCAGCGCAACGATTTATGGTCCCGGGTGGCGCAACGTCTGTGAACCCCGCCAGGCCCGGAAGGGAGCAACGGTAGCGGACCGAGCGGGTGCCTGGGGCCACCTATTTTTACCCGCGCAAACACGCGGACCGATCTGGTCCGCCGGCATCGCTGGCCGCACCGCGGCGATGTCGGCGACCGCGCGGGGTGCCTTCGCCGTCGCTCGGCGCGCGAGTTCGCCGTGGAATCGAGTACCTGAGGGCCAGGCTCCGGGAGCCTGGCGAAGGCGTCGGTGGCCCGCAGCCGTTTTTCATCCCAACCTGCTAGAGTGGCGCCGGCGGCCCAGGGCCGCCGGTTTTCTCGTTTCGGCTCACCCGTGTCGTATCTCGTCTTAGCCAGAAAGTACCGCCCGCAGACCTTTTCCGAGGTTGTCGGGCAGGAGCACGTCACGCGGACGCTGGCCAACGCGTTCGCGCAAGATCGCGTCCACCACGCGTTTTTGTTTTGCGGCCCGCGCGGGGTCGGCAAGACCACGGCGGCGCGCATCCTGGGCAAGGCGCTCAACTGCGTCGAGGGCCCCACGGCCGAGCCCTGCGGGGTCTGCGAGGCGTGCGTGAGCATCGCCAACGGCAGCGCCGTCGACTACTACGAGATGGACGGCGCCTCGAACCGGGGCATCGACGCCATTCGCGAGCTCAACGACGCGGTTCGCTACCAGCCCGCGGCGCTGCGCAAAAAAGTCTACGTCATCGACGAAGTTCACATGTTGACGACGGAGGCGTTCAACGCGCTGCTCAAGACGCTCGAAGAGCCGCCGCCGCACGTCACGTTCGTGATGGCGACGACCGAGCCGCACAAGCTGCCGAACACCATCCTGTCGCGCTGTCAGCGCTACGACTTCAAGCTGGTGCCGGCGTCGCGGCTCGGCGAACACCTGCAGACCATCTTCGACCGCGAAGAGCTCGCGGTCTCGCCGGCGGCGGTCAACCTCATCGTTCGCGAGTCCGGCGGCTCTGTCCGCGACGCCCTGTCGCTGTCGGACCAGGTCATCTCGTATGTCGGCGAGCGCGACATCGACGAGCAGCAGGTCGCCGAGGTTCTCGGGGTGGCCGACCGCGCGCTCACGCGCGCTCTGGTCGAAGCCCTGGCGCGGGGCGACGCCAAGACCGCTCTCGAAAGCGTCGAGGCGGCGGTGGCGCGCAGCGTCGATGAGGTGCAGCTGGCCCGGGCGGTCGTGCGCTACATTCGCGACCTCGCGGTTGTCCAGGCCGCGCCCGGCGCGGTCGAACAGCTGGTTTCCGGCTCGGAAGAGGAGCGCGCCGACCTGTCGGCCCTGGCGCAAGAAGTCCCGCGGCCCCGGGTAGCGCAGATGTTCGAGCGCATGATTCGCGCGTGCGACGAGCTCGGCCAGACGCAGATGCCGCGGCTGGTTCTCGATCTGGCGCTGATCGACGTGGCTACGCTCGAGCCGCTGGTTCCGCTGGGTGATTTGCTCGAGCGCCTCGAGAGCCTGGAGGGGCGTCTGGGTCCGCGCCGCGGCGGCCCTGGCGGCGGTGGCGGTGGCAGTCGCGCCCCGCGGCCCGCCGCACCCCGGTCGGGGGCGTCGCGCCCGCGACCGAGCGGTGCCTCGACGGCCGGCTCACAGACGGCCCCCGCGCCGGAACCCCCCGGCCACCCCCCCAGCCAACCGTCGGCTTCGGCTGCGGTCCCGGGTTCGTCCTCGGATTCGGGTTCGGCCGCCGTCCCGGGTTCAGCCTCGGTCCCGGGTTCGGTCTCGGATTCGGTCTCGGATTGGGTCTCGGATTCGGGTTCGGTCTCGGGTTCGGCCTCGGCCTCGGCCTCGGTCTCGGTCTCGGTCTCGGATTCGGGTTCGGTCTCGGATTCGGGTTCGGTCTCGGATTCGGGTTCGGCTTCGTCCCCGGCCTCGGCCCCGGGTTCGTCCTCGGCCCCGGGTGCCGGGCTCGGCTGGGACTCGCCGCGCTCGCCAGCCGCGGCCGCGGCACCGGAGGTGGCGCCGGAGGAACCGCCTCCGCCGATCGACGAAGACGATCCCATCGCCCTGGCGCGAGCCTGGCGGCCCCCGGACGATCGGTCACCGAGTCGCGCTCCGGCGCCGCGTCCCGCTGCCAAGGCAGCGAACGGTCACGCGAGTTCGAACGGTGCCAACGGTCACGCGAGCGCCAACGGTCACGCGAGCGCCAACGGTCACGCGAGCTCGAGCGGCGCCAACGGTCACGCGAACTCGAACGGCGCCAACGGTCACGCGAGCCCGAACGGTCACGCGAACTCGAACGGCGCCAACGGTCACGCGCGCCCGAACGGCCACGCGGCTTCGAACGGCGCCAACGGTCACGCGGGCGCCAACGGTGCGCCCGTCGCCATTCCCGACGACCCGATGGCGGCCTGGGGTGCCATTTTGGCCGACCTCGAAAAGCAAAACCGAATCGCTCTGGTGGGCGTCTACGAGCACGCCAGGCTGCTCGATTGGACGGCCGAGGGCGTGGTGGTTGGGTTTCGCGAAGGCTCGCTGCAGGCAAACCTGGCAACCGACCGCGAAAACGTTCAAATCCTAAAGGCGGAGCTGGCGAGTCGCTTTGGCCGGCCCCTTCGTTTCGTCGTGCGCACCTACAAAGACGAGGCCGGCGCCGGCGGGCGGCGGTCGATCGTCGAGCTCACGCAGCAGCGCAACCAGAAGGAGCGCGACAGTCGCCTGGCGGAGGCGCGGGAGCATCCCCTCACCCTGCACGCCCTGGCGACCTTTGGCGCCGAGATCAAGGAGATCAAGATCGATGGCTGATTCGAAGATGCCCGACATGAACAGCATCATGCAGATGGCTCAGGACATGCAGTCCAAGATGACCCAGGCCCAGGACGAGCTGCGCCGGAAAACCGCCGAGGCGTCGGCGGGTGGCGGCATGGTCACCGCCACCGTCAACGGCGGGTACGAGCTGGTGTCCCTCGCCATCGACAAGGACGTGGTCGACCCCGCCGACACCGAAATGCTGCAGGACCTGATCGTTGCCGCGGTCAACCAGGCCATGGAAAAGGTCCGCGCGATGACCCAGGAAGAAATGGCCAAGCTCACCGGCGGCCTCAATATCCCGGGCATGCCCAAGCTCTTTTAGTTGTCCGATCCACTTACGCGCCTGGTTCAGCGCCTCGGCCGCCTGCCGGGGATTGGCGACAAATCGGCCACCCGGCTGGCTCTGCACCTGGTGCGCGCTCCCGAGGCGCACGTTCGCGAGCTGGCGGCCGCCCTGCTGGACGTGGTCGACAAAATCCGGCTTTGCTCGATTTGCGCCAACCTGACCGAAGCCGACCCGTGCTCGGTCTGCGCCGACCCCCGGCGGGACGACCGCACAATCTGCGTGGTGGCCAACCCGTCCGATTTGCTCGCCATCGACGCGGCCGGCGGCTACCAGGGCCGCTTTCACGTCCTGCACGGCCAGCTTTCGCCACTCGAGGGCATCGGCCCCGAGGACCTTCGCATCGATTCGCTCGTCCGTCGCTTCGGCCCCGACAGCGCCGTGGAGGAGGTCATTTTGGCCACGAGCGCCAGCGTCGAGGGCGAGGCCACGGCCATGTACCTGGCGCGGGTGCTAAAGCCCCTCGGCGTGCGGGTCAGCCGCATTGCCAGCGGCCTGCCGGTCGGCGGAGAGCTCGAATACGCCGACAAGGCGACAATCTCCCGGGCGCTCGAAGGCCGGTCAGAACTGTAGGGTGTTGTCCGAGGTCTCTAACCCCTCGGTAATAGAGGCGTCAGGTTCTTGAACGCTCACTAGCCACCTGATACCTTTTAGTCCGGCTGGGGAGGGCTCCTAAGTGGGCCACAAGATTTCGAAAACCAGTCCGGTAAGGAGCCCCGGAGCGGAATGGCTACCAATCAGCTGGTCATGTACGAGGAGGAGCTCGAGCAGATCAATGGCGTCTGCGGCGGCCTCCATCGCGACGCCAATGCCAAAGCGGTGTTGTGCATCGACAAGAACGGACAAGCCATCGCCGCGGCGGGCGAGGTCGAACAGCTCGACGTGACGTCGCTGTCGTCTCTCACCGCCGGCAACGTGGCGGCGACGGGCGGCATTGCCAATCTCCTGCAGGAGAAGGAGTTTGCCGGGCAGTTTCACGAAGGCGAGCGGACGAACGTCCACATCTCCATCGTGGCGGGCCGGGTCATCCTGGTGGTGCTGTTCGACGAGCGGTCTTCGCTCGGGCTGGTTCGCTTGCGGGTACGCAAGGCGTCGGCCCAACTCGCGAAGATCCTCGATTCGCTTCTCCAGAAGAGCGCTGCCAGCGCTCAGTCCAATGTCTTCGCGGAAATCACCGACGACGACATCGACAATCTGTTCAACGACTGACGCCGGCGCCTCATGAGTTTCATCAACTACTCGTCTCGCGAGATCAACTGCAAGATCGTCTACTACGGGCCCGGCCTGTGCGGAAAGACGACCAACCTGCAGTACATCTACAACAAGACCAACCCCGACGCGAAGGGCAAGATGATCTCGCTGGCGACAGAGACCGAGCGGACTCTGTTCTTCGACTTCTTGCCGCTGTCACTCGGCGAGATTCGCGGGTTCCGGACCCGGTTTCACCTCTACACGGTGCCGGGGCAGGTCTTCTACGACGCCTCGCGAAAGCTCATCCTCAAGGGCGTCGACGGAGTGGTGTTCGTTGCCGACTCGCAGATGGAGCGCATGGAGGCGAACATCGAGTCCCTCGACAACCTGCGCACCAACCTGCAAGAGCAGGGCTACGACCTGGACAAAATCCCGTACTGCATCCAGTACAACAAGCGAGATCTGCCCAACGCTTCGCCCATCGAAGAGTTGCAAGAGATGCTCAACCCGACCAATGTCGCGTGGTTCGAAGCCGTCGCGACCACGGGCGACGGGGTGTTCGACACCCTCAAGGCGGTCGCCAAGCTGGTCTTGACCGAGCTCAAGCGCGGCGGGTAACGCAAGGGAGCGCGCGCCATGGCGATCGCAACGCACAGACCGAAGTTTCGCACTGACCTCGTCGCCCAACCGCTCGAGGTTCAGGGCCAGCGTTTCGTCGACGTGACCGATCCCGATTCGGAGCAGACGTTTCGCTTCTACGAGGTCGAGTACGCCATTGCCGCGGCCATGGATGGCCAGCGCGACGTCGAAGGCCTCATTCACTGGGCCAACGACGAGCTCGGGCTCGAGTCGTCGCAAGATGAGCTCGCAACGGTGGTCGCCACCCTGGCGGACCTGGGCTACCTGGAGAAAAACGGCGTCGGCGGAGCGAGCATGGAGCTCGGTTCTGCCGGGCCGGCGTCGTCGGCCAACGAGGCGGTCCCCTTGCCCAGCGGCGGAGATGTCGAGCTGGGTGTGGCCGGCGGCCAGGCGTCCGAGCGCGCGCCGGCGGTGCCGTCGACGGCCGACTTCGAGCTCGGCTCGTCGGGAGGTGCCCCGCGCACCGCTTCGCCCGAGGAGTCCTTTGCCGGCCTGATGGAAGACGAGGAGCTGGGCCCCGCTGGCGGCCCGGGCGACATTACGTCGCCGAGTCTCGAGCTCGAGGACAACCGGGCCGACACCGTGTCCACGCGCGGAGGCAGTGAGGCCGAGGAGGACATCTCCTTGCCGCCGCCGCCGGCACCTCCGGCCGCCGTGCCCGAGCCAACGCTCACGCGGAGCAGTACGAGCGGCTCTGTCGACGATGACGACGAAGACACGCAGCTGCCGGCGCCCGAGCCGCCCGCCTACGACGATGACGACGTTTCCGTCGACCTGAGCGATCACCTGTCGCTCGATGCCAACGACGTGAAGGAAGCGGTGCGAGCCTCGAAGGTCATGCAGGCCGTGCCGATGCCCGACCTCGCCGCCGACATCGAGGACGAGGCCACGCCGCCGCCGGGCCTGGAAGAAGAGCCCCCGCCCATCGAGCTGTCGTCGGCCCGGGACGAAGAGCCGCCGTTGCCGGCGGCGCCCGCGGTGGAGCCGGTGCCCGAACCGGTCGCGGAGAAAAAGTCCTCCATGGGCGCGCTGCTGCTCGCGCTGCTGCTCGTCGCGGCCGCCGGTGGCGGTGCCTACTACTACTTCGTGATCATGCCGCAGCAAAACGCGGCGCCGGCGCCGCCGCGACCCGGGGCGACGCCAACGACCACCAACACGCCAAGTGAGCCGCCGCCGCCTGCGCCCGCGCCGAAGGCGGCGTTGGCCGAGGGCCCTGCGGAGTCCGCGGACGTTGGCGCCATTGCCAACGGCCGAATTGAGTGGATCCTGGGCAGTGGCGAAGAGGTCGATGAAGGGGCCGTCGTTGCTCGCCTCGACGGCGCGCGCCGCGTGGAGGCGGCTCGACGACGCTACGAAAAGCGCCTCGAGCACTACCAGGGCAAGCTTGCGGGAGCGCAAGAAGCCGGCGACGACCGCCGAACTGCCGCGTACCAGGCGAAAGTCGCGGAGAAACAAGGGCTGGTCGACGCCGAGAATGAACGGCTCGCGCAGCTGATCATGCGCGCGCCCCAGGCCGGCACCGTCGAGCCGGTTGTGCGAGGCGGCGCGAGCGTCAAGCAGGGCGAGCCGGTGGTTCGCATTGTCGGGAAAAAAGGCTTCAGCGCCACCTTCGATCGCGGCGGCGAGGAGCTGTCGGAAGGCGACCCGTGCAAGGTAACCCTGGCCGACGGCAGCAGCGCCGAGGGCTGCGAAGTGCTGGCGGTCGATGGCGACATCGTTACGATCGGCCTACCGCCGACGTCGGGCGTGTCCATCGGCGATCAGGTCACCCTCGATCTCTAACGGTTGTTGAGCCGCGCGTCCCGGCCCGCGACCCTGCGCGGACTTGCCCGTCGCCAGGTTCGTGATACGACTTACGTATGGCGACCTATCGCGGCACGGTGAAGAAGAACGACGTCGAAGGGGGCATCTGGGAGCTCCACGCCGACGATGGCGAGCGCTACCAGCTGCGCGGCGGAACGGACGGGCTTCGCAAAGAGGGCCAGTCCGTCACCGTCGAGGGCGCTGTGGACAAAGCTGGCTTTGGCATCGGCATGACCGGCCCAATCCTCGACGTGTCCAACTGGTCCGCGAGCTAGCTTGAATCACAGCAGCCTGCGGCGCGCCGCGGTCGCTCTCAGTAGGTGATCTCGTTGCGGATGTAGTTGGCGTCGACGGCGAGCGGCTGCTCGTAGACCTCGCCCTTGTACAGGTACAGGTAGCGCGCATAGGTCTCGGTGACCTTCTTGCCGTAGCCGCGGGCCTGCCGGTAGGAGACCAGCTCGACGTATTCGTCGATGGGGTGGTCGCCGTGCTGTCGCAGCCACCGCATGACCGCGCCCGGTCCGGCGTTGTACGACGCGGCCGCAATGGGCACCTGGCCCTTGAACTTGGCGAACAGACGCCCGATGTACCAGGACCCCAGCCGGATGTTGCTCTCCGGGTCGTAGAGCAGGTCGTCGGAGTACTCGAGGCCAATCTGCGGCGCTACCCGCCGCGTCGTCGGCGGAATCATCTGCAAAAGGCCGAGGGCGTTGGCGTGCGACAGGGTGTGCGGGTCGAACCCGCTTTCCTTGCGCATGATCGAGTACAGGTAGAACTCCGGGTTGTCGCCTTCGTGCCGCCACCGCTCTACCAGGTCGCGATAGGCGAGCGGATAAGCGTGCTCCCACCAGGTTCGCGCCGCGCCGGTCGGCTCGGTCGCGAGAGCCTGCCGCCCGCGAACGACCGCCAGCATCCAGGGCCGGTTGTAGTTGCCGGCCCTTCGGTAGCGGTCGAGGGCCGCGGCAAGGCCATCGCCTCGGCCCAGCCGTCGGAACAGGCCGGTCTCGCCGCGTCGCAGTTCTTCGGCGGCGGCAACGCCCAGGCCCGCGGCGATGAGCTCGTCCACCTTGCGAATCAGTGGGTCCCGGCCCGCTGACGCGGGCGGCCGGCTGTTGAGCGTTGGCACCTTGGTGGGGTCGCGCGGCGCATCGCCAAAGATGCCGATGTCGATCTTCTTGTCGGTGAGTCGAGCCCGAGACAGCAGCGCATACCAGGAAAACGGCCAGCGGCCGACCAGGTCGCGATAGATAGCCACAGCGTCGGCCTCGCGGCCCAGCGCCTCGTAGGACCGGGCGGTCCAGTATCGGCCCTTGCCGCCTTCCAGCCGGTCCCGGTCTTTGCCGATCCGCTCGAAGTAGGGCAGGGCGGCCTCGTAGTTGCCGACCAGGTAGTTGGCAAACCCCAGGTACCAGCGGGCCGGGCCGACCCATTTGTTGCGTGGGTAGCGCTGGAGCAAGCGCTCGAGGTGCGGCAGAGATTCGCGGTAGTTGCCGAGATTGAAGTGCAACCAGCCCGCCAGGTACTGGGCTTCGCCGGCGAGCTCCGAACGCGGAAACCGCTTGACCACCTCCAGGTACCAGCCGATGGCCTCGGTGTCCTTGTGGGCTCGAGACAGCGCCCGCGCGCCGTGAAATAGCGCCCAGTCGGCGTCTTTGCCGACCCGCGGCCACAGCTCGAGCAGGATGCGGCCGACCATCTCGTACTGGCGCCGCATCTTGAACTGGGTGCGGCCGCGCTGAAGCCTGACCCGGTCGCTCAGGTCCTTTCCGAGAGGGCCCTCGATGCGGTCGAGTTCGAGGACCGCGCGGCGCCAGCGCTTGTCTTCGGTGAGCACCCGGGCCCGCTCGACGCGGTCTTCGACCGTGAGCGCCACGGCGGCGTCGCCGCCGAGCTCGCGGGCGCGCCGGCGCGCATCGTCAGCCATGGGGTGCGCGGGTCGTTCCATCCACAGCGCGCGAAACGCCGCCACTGCCCGCTCGGTGGCGCCTTCGCGGGCGTAGGACTCGGCGATGCGAAACCGCGCCACCCCGAGGTCGCCCTCGGGCCAGCGCTTGCCGCGGGCCGCGGCAACCAGCCGCGCGTACTGGGTGCGCGCGGCGCGCGCGTTGCCCAGCGCCCACTCGCTGTCGGCCAGTCGCCACCGGGCCACGCTGGCGAAGCGCGAGCCGCGCTGGCGGGCGAGGCGCGCGAATCT
>JGI12316J14372_10002658_pt1 | contig 18781 bp, 18 predicted proteins | sample MarCyaLeptolynsp_FD_14372 | JGI IMG/M metagenome (IMG submission 14372) | reverse complement strand
CATGGTGGCATCATCAGTGACCCGCAAGCCGTCGCGAAACTCTGACTGGATGCCGAGGCGATCGAGCAGGTTGGCGATCTGAGGTCCGCCCCCATGCACCACGACCGGGTTGGCGCCGAGATGTTTGAGCAAGACCACATCGCGTGCAAAGGCTTCGGCCAGGGCCTCATCCACCATGGCATGACCGCCATACTTGATCACCACCGTACGGCCGGCATAGCGCTGGATATAAGGCAGAGCTTCGGACAGCGTTTCGGCAGTCAATTGGGCAGGCGGGAGCGGCGCATCAGTCATGGCGCAGGCTCTTAGCCGGATTTGAGATGGATTGGAAACAATTTAGCGCCGGATTCAAAGGGCGCGCGACATGAACACGCTATTGGGGTCCTCGACATAGTCCCCAAAGGGCGGGCAGATCTCGAATCCGAAGCTGTGATAGAGCGTGCGCGAGGGTTTGAACCCGTCCATGCTGCCGGTTTCGAGACTGAGTTGCGTGTAGCCCCGCTGGCGCGCCACTGCGATGACATGCTCAAGCATTCTGCGCCCAAGCCCAGCGCCGCGATAGGCGGCCAGCGTGTGCATGGACTTCACCTCGCCATGCGTATCTGACAGGTGCTGCAGCGCGCCGCAGCCGACCAGGGCTTCGCCATCACGCATTTCCCAGACCGTGACATCCGGGCGCTTCAAGCCGTCCATGGGCAGGAAATGACAACTGCCGGGCGGCGACAGGCTCAGCATCAATTCAGCATGGGTGTCGATAAGGGCCGCAAATTCCGGGGTCTCAAGATCTGCGCTCTGTATCTCGACGGTCATGCTCAGCTCTCCACGATTTGCCCGATCTCGGCTCTGAGTTCGGGAATACCATAGCCCTTTTCTGAAGAGGTCACACGCGGAATGGGGTGCGCCGCCGGGTTTTTCTTGAGTTTTGCTTCAATCTTGGCCGTGACCGCTTCGAGCTCGGTCTTTTTGATCTTGTCCGCCTTGGTCAGGACGATCTGATAATTGACCGCTGCCGTGTCCAGCATGCTCATCGTCTCGAGATCAGTGTCCATCAGGCCGCGGCGACTATCGACCAACAAGAAGACCCGGCGCAGATTGGCGCGGCCGCGCAGATAGCGCTTGGTCAATTGCACCCATTTTGCCTGTTGCTCGCGTGAGACTTTGGCATAGCCGAAGCCTGGCAAGTCAACGAGCCAGAGCTTGCCGGGGCCGACATCAAAATAATTGAGCTCACGCGTCTTGCCTGGTTCGGCAGATGAGCGCGCCAGGTTCTTGCGATTGAGTACGGCATTAATCAGCGAGGATTTGCCGACATTCGACCGCCCGGCAAAGGCAATCTCAGGCCGGTTGCCATCTGGCAACTGCGCCAGGCTGGCGGCGCCGAGCACAAACTCGACCGGCCCCATGCAGAGCTTGCGACCGGCTTCCAGCACCTCTTCTGAAAAGGCTGGTGTGTCGGTCATTTACTCTGCCGGGGTTGATGAGCCCCGCCCGATTAATCGTTTGATCAGCTTGTCGAACTGCGTCTCGACACCATTCCTGCGCATGATGAAATATTGCTGGAACAGGGACAGGAAGTTCGACCAGACCCAGTACAGAACCAGGCCAGCGGCAAACCCGCCAAACACGAACATGAACACGAAAGGCAGCGCCATCATGATGGTCCGCTGGGTTGGATCCGGCGGCGGCGGGGACAGAGCCTGGATCGCGGCCATGGTCAGGCCGTACAGGATAGGCAGGATACCGATCCCGATCACGAAACCGAGCAGCGGGATCGCTTTCACATCTGCTGCCGCCCAGGGCAGCAGACCGAACAAGTTGCCGATCGCGGTCGGGTCTGGCGCGGACAGGTCACCAATGAACCAGAAGGCGGTGTGGCGCATCTCGATGGTGACGTAGAGCGTCTTGTAGAGCGCGAAGAAGACCGGGATGGTGAACAGGATCGGCACACAACCGGCCAGCGGATTGGCCTTTTCGCGCTGATACAGCTTCATCACTTCCTGCTGGCGGCGCTGCGGATCGCCTTTGAAGCGCTCCTGGATCTCTTTCATCGGCTCGGCCAGTTTCTTCATCTTGGCCATGGACTTGTAGCTTTGATTGTAGAGCGGGATCAGCGGCGCGCGGACAATCACGGTCAGCGCCAGGATGGCCCAGCCAAACGAACCGATCTGCGTCTTCAGCCAGTTGAGCAGGGCGAAGAAGGGGCGGGTGATGTAATAGAGAATGTTGCCCCAGTCGATCGAGTCGTCGAAGCGCGGAATGCCGTCAGCCTTGTAGCCGCGCACGACATTATATTCCTTGGCCCCGGCAAAGATCTGATTGGTGATGGTCACGGACTGGCCAGACGGGATCTGTACGTCCTGGGCATCGACCACGAGTTCGAGCAGGTTTTCCTTCTGCTGCACGCGCGACCGGAAGGTGCGGCCCTGTTCGGGGATCAATGCGGCCATCCAGTACATGTCGGTGAGGCCGATCCAGCCGCCTTCATCCGCATTGCGGAAACCGGTCTGATCGGCATCCTTGATGCCTTTGTTCTTGGACAGGTTTTTGTAATTGCGCATTGTCAGGCTGCCATCGAAAACGCCGATCAAGCCCTGATGGGCGAGGCCCATCTTGCGCGAAGAACCGGGATCAGTCTCTTCCAGGAAGTCCTTCCAGGCGCCGTAGCGGCGGACATGGCCGTTCGGGCTAAGGGTAAATTCGCGGGCCGAATTGTTGGTGATCGTGTCCTGGAAGGTGAACATGTAATCTTCATCGATCGAGATCACACGCTCAATCGCGAGGCCGCCGCGCTCAAAGTTCAGCGTCACCGACTCGCCATCGGTAATGGCGTCGGTCGAAGCAGCCCAGGCGTCCTGTGGTCTCAAAACCGGACGATACTCTCCGGCATCGTTCAGCACGCTCCAGTTCCAGGTCGCAGAATAGCCGCTGGTCTTGCCTTCCAGCGTCGTACGCGGACGCAACAGACGCAGCTCTTCCTCGCGCGCCACGGTCTTGTAATGGTCTTTCAAATTGAGATCGTCGATTTCCGACGTCTTGAGCAGGAGCGAGCCATCGACCCGGCGCATGTCAAAGGCGACGCGGTCTGTCGCGGTCAGCGCATCTTCGATGGATTCAGGCACCGCTGGCGCCGCCTCGACGACAATGTCGGTGTCCGGCACAGTCGAATCGATCGTGTCGGTGATTCCGGCTTCGGCTGCGGCGGCTTCGCGTTGTTCGGCGGCGCGCTTGGCGGCGGGATCAAGCACGAAGGCCTGATAGCCGAACACGAAGACAATCATCAGCGCCATGGCGATGATGAAATTGCGCTGGTCCTGGGGGTCCATACCGTTTTGCTGATTGGGCAACATGGGCAGATCGGGTCCTGCAAATATAAAAAGAGGGGTCAGGCTGATCCTGTCCCCGCTGGAATTTGTTCGGCGAGGCTTATCAGCGCGCTTTCCATATCGTCAAGCAGGCGCTGCCAGCCAATCGTCGCAGTGTCCATTCGAGCTATGAACACATAGTCAGCGCCGCGGCGTCCGTGAAGAGGCAGAAGCAATTTGGCTGCTTCGCGCAATCGCCGCTTGGCCCGGTTGCGGGCGACGGCATTGCCGATCTTCTTTGTCGCTGTGAAACCAGCGCCGATCTGGTCAGAGCCTTTGCGCGCGCGGGCCTGGACGACCACGGATTTTCGTCGTTCCGAGGCACCGCCCCGGACAAAAAGAAACTGGGGCCGTGTCTTCAGACGGACGACCCCAGTTTCGGATGTTTCTTTTTTGGCCATGGGAGAACTCCCCGGCAGGTCAGTCTTTAAGCAGACAGAACCTTGCGGCCTTTCGCGCGGCGGCGGGCCAGAACCTTGCGGCCGTTCTTGGTCGCCATGCGAGAGCGAAAACCGTGTGTACGGGCGCGCTTCAGGCGGCTTGGCTGGAATGTGCGTTTCATGGGCGTCTCGCCTCAATTGAAATGTGTTGAACTCGAAAGCGCGGCTAATACGTGGGCCGACACGTCAGGTCAAGGGAAATCCGGCAGGATTTACAGGTCAAAAACATGCCCTTTGGCCTGTTCACGCATCAGTGATGGATCGCGACCGGACTGTGTCGTGCATTGGTCCCCCGCTCAAAATATATCCGGCCCAACAAAGTTTTATCGGGATGAAGAAAATATGCTACGCACATTACTGACTGCTGGAGCCATGACCATGACACTCGCTGCCGGATCTGCTGCAGCAGATGACACCGAATTGCACAAACCCTGGAGCGAGCTTCTGGGGACCTATGTCAGTGAGCATGGCGATGGCGTGAACCGGTTCGATTATGGCGCCCTGAAGGACAATGCCGCCGATGTCGCCAAGCTTGAGACGTATCTGGACGGATTTGCCGATCTCGATTTCGAAACCCTGACCGAGCCGGAACAGTTCGCAGCCTATTCCAATGTCTATAATGCCCTGACGGTGAAACACATTGTCGAGCGTTACCCGACCAAATCGATCCGCTCCGGTTATATTGTCGGGCCATGGAAGCGTGTCTTCACCACGATTGATGGCGAGGAGCGCTCTCTTGACGCGATCGAGCACGAAATCCTACGCGTCGAATGGGACGATCCGCGTGTGCATTATGCGATCAATTGCGCCGCTTTCAGCTGCCCGAACCTGCAGACGGATGCCTGGTTCGCTGAGACGCTCGATGAAGAACTGGACCGGGCCGCGCGCGAATATATCAACGATCCGCGCGGCGTCACCATTCGCCGCAATGGCACGCTGCAGGTCTCGACCATCTATAAATGGTTCCGCGAGGATTTCGGTGGCTCCAATGATGGCGTGATTGACCATCTGCTCGAATATGCCGAGCCGGAGCTCAAGACTCAGATTGAGGCCAAGCGTAGAATTACCAAACATGAATATGATTGGGACCTGAACGACGTCAAATCGGCGCCGGGTTCATAAGAGGGACATTCGATGACTGAAGACGTTGAAACAAAATCCAGTCCGATCTGGATCAAGCTCTGGCCGGTATATGTGATTATTGCTGGCCTAGCGCTCGCCATCTCGCAGGGCTGGCATCAATATCTCACACTGGAAAGCTTGTCCGAAAACGCGGTCTGGCTGGACGAGCTGGTCAAGAACAACCTGTTGCTCGTTTTCGTCGTCTATATTCTGGTCTACGCCGCCGCGACGACCTTTATCATTCCAGGCGGCGTGCTGACGATTGCAGGCGGCTTTCTGTTCGGCCTCTATATCGGAACGCCGGCGACATTGATTGGCGCGACCCTTGGCGCTTCGATTCTGTTTTTCGCCGCTAAGACCTCAATTGGCAGCGTCTTGCGCCAGATTGCCGGACCCTTCCTTGAGCGGATGGAAAAGGGCTTCAATGAGAACGCGCTGTCCTACATGTTTGCGCTGCGCCTGATTCCGCTCTTCCCGTTCGCGGTTGTGAATATCGCACCTGGCCTGCTGGGCGCCAAATATCGCGATTATTTCATCGCGACCTTCTTCGGGATCATCCCAGGCACATTGGCCTACACCTGGATTGGGGCAGCCATTAAAGGCACGCTGCTTGAAGGCGGCGAAGTCGATATTGGCAGCCTGGCCGCAAACTTCCTGCCAGCCTTCATTGCCCTCGGCGTCGTTTCGCTGATGCCGGTGGCCTATAAGAAGATAACCGGCCGCAAGACCGATCCAGTGGAGGCATAAATGTCAGACACGATTGCAACACCAGCCGCCCGGGTGGCGGAAACTGAGCTGATGGAGACAAAAACAATGACAGAAGCTCCGCGCGAAACGGGCGTTAAACGCAAGCTCAAAGCCGACCTCATCGTTATCGGTGGCGGATCAGGCGGCCTCTCAGCGGCGGCTGGTGCAGCAATGCTGGGTCTGAATGTGGTCCTGTATGAGAAACACGAAATGGGCGGCGACTGCCTGAACTATGGCTGTGTTCCCTCCAAGGCGCTTTTGACCACGGCAAAATATGCCCAGACCGCGCGCGAAAGCGCCAAATACGGCGTCAGCGTTTCCGAGCCGACGGTCGATTGGGAGAAGGTCAAAGCCCATGTTCAGAGCGCGATCGACACGATTGCGCCCGTCGACAGCCAGGAGCGGTTTGAAGGCCTGGGCGTCACCGTCATTCGCGAGCATGCCCAATTCAAGGATCGCAAGACGATCACATCTGCGACGACCGAAGCCACTGCCCGGCGGATCATTGTCTCAACCGGATCGACCGCGTTCATCCCGCCCATCCCGGGCCTGAGTGAGACGCCTTACATCACCAATGAGACAGTCTTCTCACTGCCGGAGCAGCCCAAACATCTGGTCATTCTCGGCGGCGGACCGATCGGCATGGAAATGGCTCAGGCGTTCCATCGCCTTGGCTCCGAAGTCACCGTTATCGAAATGGGCCGCGCCATGGCCCGCGCGGAAGCTGATCACGCCAAGATCGCCGTCGATGCGATCCGCGAGGAAGGCGTCACCATTCTCGAAGGCCATAAAGCCGTAAAAGTCACCGGATCTGAAGGCTCTGTCTCCGTCGATACGGAAAGCGAAGATGGCACCAAGACGATTACCGGCACGCATCTGCTGGTCGCTGTCGGTCGCCGCGCCATGCTGGACGGGCTGGAGCTGGAAGCCGGCAAGGTCGATTATGACCGGCGAGGGATCCAGGTCAGCGACAAGCTGCGCTCGGTCTCCAATCCGCGCGTCTGGGCGCTTGGCGATATTGCCGGCCAGGGCCAGTTCACCCACCTGGCGGGCTGGCATGCGTCCGTCTTCACCCGCCGCGCTTTCTTTAAACAGGGCAGCAAGGCGAGCGATCTGCCGCTGCCAGCGGTGACCTATGTCGCCCCTGAAGTCGCGCAAGTGGGCCTTACCGAAGCCGAAGCGCGCGACCAATATGGCGACAGCGTCACCACCTCTTCCTTCCCGTTCCATGAGAATGACCGGGCGATTGCCGAGGGCAAGACGCTCGGCGAAGCCAAGCTGGTCATCCGCAAGGGCAAGATTCTCGGCGCCTCCGTAGTTGGCGAAGGGGCGGGCGATATCATTCAGATTGTCGGCTATGGCATGTCGAACAAGCTTGGCGTGCAATCCCTGACCAATTTCATCTCGCCTTATCCAACCCGGGCCGAGGTGGTCAAACGCGCCGCCAGCGCGCACTTCACGCCAACTGTATTCGGCAAGGCCTCAAGGACGCTGGTCGGGTTGCTGCAACGCATCCCTTAGGCTAGTTGCCGTGGGGTGACAGATGTGTCGGATCAGAACGCACCGAAGCGTAAGTTGCGCTGGCGGGACAGCCTGTCCTTCAGGCTGTTCCTGATTGCGATCGCGAGCGTGCTCGTAGTCGAAGCGCTGATCTTCATTCCGAGCGCCACCAATTTCCGCAATAGCTGGCTGAAAGACCAGATTGAAGCGGGTCGGCTTGCGGCGCTGGCCCTGGAAGCAGCGCCTAGCCGGATGGTGTCGGAAGAGCTTGAACAGGATCTGCTCGAAAGCGCCATGGTGCTTGCCGTGGCCGAGCTTTATGACGAACGCCGCGATATGATCCTCAATCCGGGCGAGGAGATCTGCTGCACCCGGAAGATCATCCTCTATGATGACAGTCCGGATTTTTCCGAGATCGGCGACACGCTCGCCACTTTCTTTGCGCCCAAGGACAGATTCCTGGTGATCCGCGCGGCCGGATCACGGACCGGTCGTGTGATCGAGATTGTGGTCGATGAAAAAGGCCTGCGCGGTGAATTGGAGGATTATGGCCGCAACATTCTGGTCTTGTCGCTGATTATCTCGGCGTTCACAGGCGGACTGATTTATCTGATGCTGGTCATGACTGTGGTCCGCCCGATCCGGCGTGTGACCCAATCGGTGGAGCAGATCCGGGACGAGCCGGGCAGCTGGAAGCGCCGCCTGTCACCAACCCCGCGCGGCGACGAGATTGGCCGCGCCCAGAACGCGCTGTCGGACATGGAAGAAGCCGTGTCGAATGCCTTCCGTCAGCAGGAACGTCTGGCGCAGCTGGGCGAAGCGGTGGCCAAGATCAATCACGACTTGCGCAACTCGCTGGCGACGGCGCAGCTGGTGTCTGACAGCCTCTCCCGCTCAGAAGACCCGCGTGTGGCGAAGAGTCTGCCGCGTCTGGAACGGGCATTGGAGCGGGCGATCAATCTGGCCAGCGACACACTGAAATACGGACGCTCATCCGTACCTGACTCCAATTTCCAGAAAGTGCGCTTGTTTGATATTGCCGAAGAAGCCGCGGCTGAAGCACTGGCCGCTTTTGGCGATGTGACTTTCACCAACGAGGTCGATCTGCAGGCCGAAGCGCAAGCCGACCCCGACCATCTGCACCGGATCTGCGCCAATCTGATGCGCAACGCGGCAGAGGCGATGGAGGGGCAGGGCGCGATCTCTATCGGGTTTGACGGGGCTGCGCTCAGCGTTGCCGACACCGGGCCAGGCCTGCCGGAACAGGCCCGCGCGAACCTGTTCAAACCATTTGCCGGCTCCACGCGCCGCGATGGCACCGGGCTCGGCCTCGCCTTGTCGCGCGATCTCGCACGGGCCATGGGCGGGGATCTGGATCTTGGAGAAACCGGCGAGAGCGGGACGCGCTTCGTGATCGTCCTGCCGAAATCCGATCAGGGCGCGTAAACCACCGCAACAATTGCCGCGACGATTGCGAGAAAGAACCCCATCCAGCCCCACCAGGGCGCGAACCGCTCGCGGGGTAGGGGGTCCGGATCCGGCGCGTTCAGCTTGGCTTCGACCTGATCCATCACTTCGGGCAGTCGCTTCAGTCGGTCGGCCACGTCCTTGACGTTTTGCGCCACCAGTTTGGCGGCGCCAGCCGGACCGAGATTTTGGGCGATCCAATCCTTCACCACCGGCTCTGCGGCAGACCAGATATCATGGCTCGGATCAATCGCCCGGGCGACGCCTTCCACCTGCACCATGGTCTTTTGCAGCAGCACCAATTCGGGGCGCAGCTGCATCCCGAATGTGTGGGTGAAATCGAGCAGCTGGAGCAACAAGCGTCCCATTGAGACATCGCTTGCAGATTTGCCATGGATCGGCTCGCCGACGCTGCGCAGGGCCTGGGCGAAATCGCCGACCGACTTGTCAGCAGGGACATAGCCCGCCTCGAAATGTACCTCAGCAACACGGTGATAGTCGCGCTTCAGGAAGCCCCACAGAATCTCTGCCAGGAAGCGGCGTTCATTCAGGCCGATCCGGCCAATGATGCCGAAATCGACCAAAGCCAGGCGCCCGTCCGGCGTGACGATCATATTGCCTTCATGCATATCGGCATGGAACACACCGTGATGGATGGCATGGTCTAGAAAGCCGCGCGTGACGGCATTGGCGAGCGCGGCGCGATCAATTCCGGGCGTGTTTGCGGCTTCGGGATCGGTGAGCGGCTTGCCGTCGACCCATTCTGTCGTCAGCACCCGTTTGCCGGACCGCTCCCAGTCGACTTCGGGGATGTAATAGTAGCCCGCTTTGAAAGAGAGCTCGCGCATCTCATCGGCGCCGCCAGCTTCGAGGCGCAGGTCGAGTTCCTTTTCCATCGCTTCAGCGACGGTCTCGGTAAACGCGACCGGGGCAAGGCGGCGGCTCTCGACATTGACGCGTTCGACCGTGCGGGCGGCGCGTTTCATCGCGCGCAGTTCGCGCTCAATCAGACGCTCAACCTTCGGGCGCAGGATCTTCACCGCTTTTGGTCCGTCCGGCGTCTGCATCCGGTGCACCTGGGCGAGCGAGGCGGCAGCCACGGGCTCGGAGAGTTCGGGAAAGAGCGTCTCTGCCTCATCGCCGAATTCTTCTTGCAATGCCGCCTTCGCCGCTTTCATCGCAAATGGAGGCAGCTTGTCTTTCAGCCGTGACAGGTCACTCGTGGTTTCGACCCCGAAGACGTCAGGCCGCGTGGCGAGGAATTGTCCAAGCTTGATATAAGCGGGCCCGAGCTTCTCCAGCGCCGTGGCGAGGCGTTTGCCCGGACGCCCTTTCGCGCCGCCGCCAAAGATGCGGAAAGTCTTGCCGGCAAGCTTGGCGGGAAACGGCAAGCGCGAGTGATACTCGCCCGGCAGAATGACGTCGTGACGCGCCAGCGCGGTCCCGGCACGCAAAAGTCGTCCATAATCCGCCAGCGCCTTCAACATGGCTCAGACCGCCCAGCCGAAATGCAGCGCCGCAATGCCGCCTGAGAAATTGGTCACGCTGACATTCGAGAAGCCGGCTGATTCAATCTCGGCCTTGAAGGTGTCCTGATCCGGGAACTGGCGAATGCTCTCGACCAGATATTGATAGGAGTCACGGTCGCCGGTGACGATCTTGCCGACTTCGGGAATGACGTTGAAGCTGTAGGCATCATAGGCCTTTTGCAGCATCGGTGCGGTCATCTGACTGAATTCCAGCACAGCGAGGCGCCCGCCCGGTTTCAGCACGCGCTTGAACTCGCGCAGGCCGGCGACGCGGTCCGCGAAATTGCGGATGCCGAAACTGATGGTCAGCGCATCGAAGCTGCGATCCGGATAGGGCAGGGCGGTGCCGTCTGCGCAGACCCAGTCGAGACGGCCTTCCCACTCGGCATTGTCCGCGCGCGCCTTGCCAGCCTCGAGCATGGCATCATTGATGTCGCAGACAATGGCGGTGGCCTTGCGCGAGTCGCGGCGGCGTTTGCCGGCCTCATCGGCAAGGCGTAGGAATGCACGCGCCAGTTCGCCGGTGCCGCCAGCGACGTCGAGATGGCGCTCGCCCGGCTGCGGATTCACGCGGTTCATCGCGTCATGTTTCCACAGACGGTGAACGCCGGCCGACATGAAATCATTCATCACGTCATACTTTGACGCAACCGAGCGGAACACGCCTTTCACCCGGTCGACTTTCTCGTCCGGGGTGACCTGTTCGAAGCCAAAAGAGACTGTGTCTTGCTCGCTCATGGCCTGCATCTAAGCAAAGATGTCTTAAAGAGCCATGCGCAGAGGTGTCGCGGAACTGTAAATACTATGCCCTAATTCGCCCGCATTTGGTGTGTTTTCTGCTCGGCATGGGAGTGAGGACGCAGACAATCAGCCTGTTCAAGGCCGTGCATCGGGACGCCAGACACTGGCAGATCCTGGCACTGTTCGGTCTATTCTGCATCTCCCTCTCGACCAGCGATTTCAGCGCTCGGCCATTCGCCCTGCTGGCGGCCATTGTCGGCGCGATGACTGCGCAGGTCGCCGGAACCGTCTGGGTCAATGCGCGCAAGGAACAGCGGCGGGCAAAATCCGGTAGCTATTGGCGCGGCTCCAGCCTGGAAGCCGGCGTCGTCGGCTGGATGTCCGGTTTCCAGTGGAAATCTGCTTTGATCACGTCCCTGTCGCTTTCTATCCTGTTGCGGGCGACCTCACTTTGGGTCTGGCTGGCGGCCGGATTCATCGCGATTTCAGCTAAATTCCTGATCCGCTATCGCGGCAAGCACATCTTCAACCCGGCCTGTATCGGCATCGTTACGGTCAGCCTAATCGGCGGCTCCGCGGCCTGGGTCTCGCCCGGCCAGTGGGGGCAGGCGCCGATCTTCGCCGCCTTTGCGATCGGGTTCGCCGCGCTGGTGCTTTCCAGCGCCAAGCGGCTCGACATTGCGCTTGGCTTCCTGATCGGCTTTGCCGCCATGCTGTTCGGGCGCGCGTTCTATCTCGGCGACCCAATGGCCATCCCGATCCACCAGATGCAGTCCGGCGCGCTGCTGGTCTTTGCCTTCTTCATGATTACCGATCCGCGCTCGACCCCGGACTCGCGGCTTGCCCGCATCCTGTTCGCCTTTGCCGTGGCTGCCCTCGCGGCCTGGCTGAGCTGGGAACATCATATTCGCGGCGCCATGCTCTACGCGCTTGCGGGGCTGGCCCTTCTCACCCCTGTTCTGGACCGCGTGCTGCCCGCGCGCCGGTTCGAATGGCTCTCCAAAAAGGAAACTCCAGATGACCCTCAAACATCTCGCGGGGGCCTGCGCCCTCGGCCTCGCATCGTTCGCGCTTAGCGCGCCTGCGGCCTCGGCCTTTTGTGGCTTCTATGTCGCCAAGGCCGATACCGACCTATTCAATGATGCCTCGAAAGTGGTGCTGGTGCGCGATGATGAGCGCACGGTCATCACCATGGCATCCGATTATCGCGGCGAGGCGAGCGAGTTTGCCATGGTGGTCCCTGTGGTCGACATCCCGCTGAGGGAGCAGATCAATGTCGCCAATCCGGCGCTGGTCGATCATCTGGATGAATATACCGCGCCGCGCCTGGTCGAGTATTATGACGATAATCCCTGCGAAATGCGCTATCGGCGAGACATGATGGCGATGTCCTCGGCGCCGCCTGAGCCGGTGATGGAAATGGCGATGGAAGAAGCTGAAGACCTCGGCGTCACCATCGAGGCGGAATATGAAGTCGGCGAATATGACATTCTCATCCTGTCCGCCGAAGAGAGCGACGGCCTGATCACCTGGCTCAACCAGAATGAGTATCGCATCCCTGACGGCGCCGAAGAGGTGGTCGGGGCCTATCTTAAGCGCGGGATGAAATTCTTCGTCGCCAAGGTGAACCTCGAGCGTCATGACGGCTCGTCGATGCTGCGCCCGATCCAGGTCGCGTATGAGGACGAGAATTTCATGCTGCCCATTCGCCTCGGCACCGTGAATGCGGAAGGCAAGCAGGAATTGTTCGTCTTTGCCATTACCCGCCAGGGCCGGGTTGAGACGACCAATTACAAGACGGTCAAACTGCCTTCGAACATGGATGTTCCGATTTTCGTCAAGGACGAGTTTGGCGAGTTCTATAAAGCTATGTTCGAACACCAGACCGAGAAGGAAAATGGCAAGGCCGTGTTCATGGAATATGCCTGGGACATGTCCTGGTGCGACCCGTGCGCTGCCAATCCGCTGTCACGCTCAGAGCTGCGCGAGCTCGGTGTGATGTGGCTGGATGAAGGCGGCCCAGGCGAGATCCAGCCGATGCCGCGTCCGGGCATGGGTCCGCAACCTGTAGACGCTTTCGTGACCCGTTTGCACGTGCGTTATGATGGTCAGTCCTTCCCGGAAGACCTCAATTTCCAGGTCACGGGCGATCGTGAGAATTATCAAGGCCGCTATGTCCTGCGCCACCCCTGGCGCGGCGATTACGGTCAGTGCGAGGAAGCTGGCCAATATGCAGAAACCCTGGTCACGCGTTGGGATGCGGAAGCGGATAGCCTCGCCAAGCTCACCGGTTGGGATCTGGAAGAGATCAAGCAGAAAATGGCCGATGGTGGGTTCTCTGCGAGCGCCGTCGGCGTCTTTGAGCCGAAACCGAAGAAGAATTGGTGGCAGCGTCTCTGGGGCAACTAAGGTCGTCTGACTCCTCGCCGTATGGTTGCAATTGCAATTAAAACTCCAGCAAAAACAGGGCATAATTCCAATCAGAAGTAGAAGTTTTGTAATACATTTGAGCTACATCTCGGATCAGGGACGTAAACATGTATACACGCCGCGACCTTCTGATTGGACCGGCTCTCCGCACCGGGGAGGACGGGGATTTTCTGTCTTCTGAAGGGGGCGCAGCGGCGATTGAGTACGGCCTGATCGGGTCGTTGATCGCGATCGTTCTCACCGCTTCTTTTACCCGTCTCGGCAAGCGCCAGAAACGCAACTACAATTGCGTCAAGCGAGCCATGAAAGGCAAGAAAGCCAACCGGTTCTGCAAGAAACGCGTGGCTTAGTATCTATCGCTGGCAAGTGCCGCAGAAAAATGTGGACCGCCCTGATTGCACGATCCGTTTGATCTCGGCCCCGCACATATCGCACGGCGCGCCTTCGCGATCATAGACGTGGAAATGTTTCTGAAAATAACCGAGCTCGCCACTGGCGCTGGCAAAATCTGAAATCGAAGAGCCGCCAGCTGCGATGGCTTCGGCAATGACGTCATTGATCGCGGGGGCGAGGCGCTCGACGCGCTTTCCGGCGACGCTTTGGGCCTTGCGCCGGGGGCTGATGCCAGATCGGAACAATGCCTCGCAGACATAGATATTGCCGAGGCCTGCAATCACCGCCTGATCGAGCAGCGCCGCCTTGATGGGCGTCGATTTTCCCTGCAGCGCTTCGTTGAGATAGGCAGAACTGAACCCATTCGAGAGCGGTTCCGGCCCGAGATGTTCGAGCCGCGGATAGCTCGCCAGCTGATCGGTCGGCCAGAGCTCCATGAAGCCGAACCGGCGCGGATCATTGTATGTAACCGTTGCCCCGCCCTGCATATGGAAGATGACATGATCATGGGCCGGATTGGTCCCCGGATCATGGTGGAAGTCAGCCATCGCGTCGCTATTCACAGTGAACCGCCCCGACATGCCGAGATGCATGATCAGCGCTTCGCCGGTGGACAATTCAGTGACCAGAAACTTGGCGCGCCGCCCTAGCAGGGTAATTCGCGCGCCTTCGACTCGGTCGCGAAACCGGTCAGGAAACGGAAAGCGTAGGTCAGGGCGATTGACTTCCAGCCGCTCAATCTGCTTGCCCTGCATGGCAGGCGACAGACCGCGACGAACCGTTTCGACTTCGGGGAGTTCAGGCATGCTCAGCAGGTAAGTCCATTCCGAGACAAGGACAAGCACACTCTACGGGGCCTAAATATAATCGTTTGAAGCAACTCTTTGGTTATGCGAACCAGTTTAAGCGAGAGCTTTGGTGAAGATTGGGATGACGTTTGAGATGCAAAAGCTGATTACAACTGAGGTTGGCGATATTGCCGTCAATGTTTCCGGTTCCGGTCCGGTCATTCTTTGCGTCCATGGCTGGCCCGAAAACGCCTGGTCGTGGCGCCATCAGGTCGCGTATTTCAGCAGCAGGGGCTATACCGTGGCCGCCATGGATGTGCGCGGCTATGGCGACAGCGCCAAACCGAAAGAGATTTCCGCCTACACATTGAAAGCGCTCGCCTCTGATGTGGCGGCGGTGATCGATGCACTCAGCGATGAACCCGTCATCCTGTTCGGTCACGATTGGGGCGCGCCGATCACGTATACAACCGCCCTCATCTATCCGGAAAAGGTGCGGGCAGTGGCTGGCATGAGCGTGCCGTACACGCCGGGCGGAGATGTCGGGCTGCTGGATATCATGCGCGCCGTCTATGCCGGGCGATTTTTCTACATGCTGTACTTTCAGACCGAAGGTGTCGTGGAAAAGGAAGTGTCAGCTGATCCGATGGCTGCGCTGAGAAAGATCTATTTCTCGATCTCCGGCGATGCGCCGCAGTCAGGCTTAACCATGGAGAAGCCCGTCGATGCGGGGCTTCTGGACGGATTGACCGACCCGGATCCACTTCCCGCCTGGCTTTCAAATGAAGATCTTCAAAAGACTGTCGATGGGTTTGAGAAGGGCGGCTATCATGGCGCGTTCCATCGCTACCGCGCACTGGATCTCGATCACCAAGAGCTGGTCGATTACCGAGGCAAGACATTATCGATGCCGACATGTTTCATTGGCGGCGATCGCGACCCGGTCCGTCGGTTTGTTCCCGGTGTGGACGCTTTTGCGGCGGCCGGAATGCCCTGCGACGATTTTCGTGGGGTGACCATTATCGAAGGCGCCGGGCATTGGGTTCAGCAGGAAAAGCCTGCCGAAACCAATGCGGCTCTGGAAGCGTTTCTGAACGGCCTTTGATCGCGAGCCCGGCAAAAATCGGCTAGTTCGGCTCTAAACGTCCATAAATTGCGCCGTATTGTCCGTCGGTCGAAGAATCATTGCTGTTCACCGTCGGGAACGGGGTCGATCCGGCGGCGCCGACAATGCCGAGCACGCCGGACGCACTCGCATCGACATCCGTCAGGCGGTCATTGCCGGAGCCACCGAGATAGGTGAACTCAAGCACGCTGCTCAAGTCCGCAGCCCAGCGGACCAGGATGCCATCCTCGCCGCCATCCAGAAAAGTCTGGAACGAATTGCTATTCACCGGTAAATCGGTGGAGTCGGTGAAGCCGGCCACCACGAAGGTGCCATCGCTCATCGCGTCCATGCCATCAAATTCTTCTTCGCCATTGCCCCCGAAATAAGACGAGGCAACCAATGAAGTGCCGTCTGCTGACAGAATGGAAATGAAGCCGTCCACGTCCGCCGCTTTCGAGGTCTGGAAAGCACCGTTGCTGGTTGGGAAGTTCTGCGAGTCGGTAAAACCTGCAATCACCGGACGGCCCTGGGAATCGATCGCCAAACCATGGGTTTCCATGAATTCGTCGCCCGAGCCGCCGAGATAGGTCATCCATTCAAGGTTGAGACTGCTGTCAATTTTGGCAACCACCATATCAACACCGCCGCCANTATTCGGCTGGAAGGCATTGGTATTGGTCGGCGCATTCGTGGCATTGTCAGGGAAGGTGATATAGGTCCCGGCAAAGTTGCCATTATTCTCGATCAGTTTCAGCGACGAGACCGGCTCGATAAAGCCGGTGCTGGAGCCTCCGAGATAGGTTCCATAGTCGACGCTTGATCCGTCTTCAGACAGGATGGCATAGACCGCATCTGCTGTGCCCTGGCGCGTGCCGCGAATGGCGTTTCCTGTGATGTGGGGAACGGATTCCAGGGCAATGAAGCCAATGTGCGCCCGACCCTGCGAATCGATGTCGAGGCCGCGGACAAAGCCTGGGCCGTTGCCGCCAAAATAAGTCGACCAGAGCAGGCTGCGCCCGTCGAGCGAGAATTTGGCGACAAAGCCGTCCTGCTGGCCATAAGCGCTGTTTGGGGCGTTATCGCCGGCAAAACTGGTCTGCAGTGCGCCTGACGTGGTCGGCAGTCCTGCGCCGGCCCGTCCGACAATGATGATGCCCGGATTGGGCCCATTCTCGTCGAGCTCCAGCGCATAGGCGCGGTCATAATTCGGGCCACCAAAGGATGTCGTCCAGAGCAACTGACCGGAACTGTTGAATTTCGCGATAAAGGCGTCCAGCGGGCCTTCGCCGCCTAGCGAGCCTCCGGCGCTCGATCGGAAGCTGGTATCGTAGACACTGGGATCCGGAAACGGGAAGTCACTCGAGCCGAAGCCGCCCGTAATATACATATCGCCTGCGCTATCGAAGGCCACGCTGCGCGACATTTCCTGTCGCCCGCTTCCGGATGCGCCGTCCAGCATGCCGAGCGCTGTGACATTAAAACTGGTGCTGCCGCTCGGGGGCGGAGGTGACGGCGGTGGCGGCGGAGGCGGGGGTGGCGGCGAGGTGGGCGGCGCAGAACTGGATGGCGGCGCTGTCGTCCCTCCACCACCACCGCACGCGGCGATGCCGAGAAACAGGGCGATTGCGGTCGATGTGACCAGTGTTTTATTCAACATGGATACAGTCCCTTCGCGATCATTCTGGCTCGCGTTTGTATTTCCCATAACCTCAGACAGACGCAGGTCGAGAGGTTATCCACACTCTGAAGGATAATTAACTCAGCGCGATTTGCACCATTCGCGATGCAATTTTCTTCAAAGATACAACGCTATTGACAGGTTGCATGGCGCGCCCGCAATTGCGACCCACGGCGCAAATCGGCGAGGATATGGACGAATGCTGAAGTGGATCTCACACAGATTTGTGATCTGGACGCTGCTGACGCTGCCTGTGGTCTGGCTGGCTTATGATCAGAAATTCAATGATCCCGGCCCCGGCGCGTTCTTTTACTGGACCGGTGTGTTGAGTGGTGTGCTGGCGATTGCCAGCCTGGCGATAACGCCGATCACGCGCACCTTTAAGACCATGCCGGGGCGCAACTGGCTGATCCGGCAGCGCCGGTATCTGGGCGTCGCCGCGTTTGGCTATGTCGCGGCGCATGTGGCCTGGTGGTTCTACAAGGCGCCGATCAAGCGCATCCTCACCAGCGTCTCTGATCCGGTACTCGCTATCGCCTGGGTCAATCTGGTGATCTTCCTGGCGCTGTTCGTCACATCGAATGACTGGAGTCTCCGCAAATTGGGACCGGGTTGGAAGAAGCTTCACAGCTGGACCTATTTCGGAACATTCCTGGGCCTGCTGCACTGGTTCTGGGCGCTCGGATTCCCGACCTATGATACCGCATTCTATGGCGGGTTATTCGTGCTGCTGATCCTGTATCGCGTGGTCCGGCGCAGACGGGCGACGGCTTAGACCGTCACCACCACCTTGCCGAGCGCCTTGCGATCAATCAGGTACTGGATCGCCTCGCCGCCGCGTTCGAGCGGGAAGGTCTCCGAGACGTGCGGCTTGATCTTGCCGTCCTGATACATCGCGAACATTTCAGCCAGATTGCGCTGATTGGCTGCCGGATCACGCGCCACGGCGGCGCCCCAGAACACGCCGCGCACGTCGCAGGATTTCAGCAGCGTCAGATTGAGGGGCAATTTCGGGATGCCCGCCGGGAAGCCGATGACCAGGAAACGTCCTTCCCAGTTCATCGCACGCACGGCTGGTTCGGCATAATCACCGCCGACTCCATCATAGATGATATCGACACCGCCGCCGCTGACTTCCTTGATGGCGTTTGAGAAGGCTTTCTGTTGCCCGCGATCGAGCGGGCCGCGATCATAGACCAGGCCCTTGTCAGCGCCTTTGGAAAGGCAGAAATCAACCTTTTCCTGGCTCGAACAGGCGGCGATTACTTCCAGGCCCATGGCCTTGCCGAGTTCCACAGCCGCAATCCCGACACCGCCCGCAGCGCCGAGGACCAGCAGTTTTTCGCCCGGTTTCGGATCGGCGCGATCCTTCAGCGCATAATAAGACGTGCCATAAGTCATGGCGAAGGCGGCGGCCTCGTCGAACGGCACGCTGTCCGGGATCGGGATGCAGCGCCCGGCCTCGAGCGACATTTC